>Ga0207867_1000844_pt1 | contig 27886 bp, 34 predicted proteins | sample HigsolmetaAR206D_FD_184838 | JGI IMG/M metagenome (GOLD analysis project Ga0207867, IMG submission 184838) | Ionic liquid and high solid enriched microbial communities from the Joint BioEnergy Institute, USA - AR20-6-D (SPAdes) (version 2) ...
CGTTGAGATATTAATTTTTCTCGACGGGTTTTTTCATTTAAAGCAAAATTTCCCCTGTGGAAACGGTCCTGAGAAACTATGTCACGACCGTTAGAGCAAAATTTCTGCTTAAAAGGGGCTTCTGGGACAGTCCCTTGGTAAATGCTATCAGTCCAATCCAAGAACAGGCTGCGGCACGTACGGCTCTTCCAAATATGCCACTTCTTTAGGGGTTAACTTGACCGAAAGTGCAGCGACCGCATCTTCGAGATTGGATACTTTCGTTGTGCCAACGATCGGGGAAGTGACCGGTTCTTTTTGCAGCACCCAGGCCAGCGCAATTTGGGCGCGGGGAACACCGTGTTTTTCTGCAATTTCCTTCACGCGCTCAACGATTACGCGGTCTGTATCGGCGTTCCGGTCATAGAATTTTTTCGCAGTGTCATCCAATTCGGAACGATGCGTTTTTTTATCCCAATCCCGCGTCAATCTTCCTTTGGCAAGCGGGCTCCACGGCATGACAGCGATTTTTTCTTCCTTGCAAAGCGGCAGCATTTCCCGCTCTTCTTCGCGATATAAAAGGTTGACCTGGTTCTGCATGGAGACAAACCGGGTCCAGCCATGTTTTTCCGCGACATGCAGCGCCTTCATGAACTGCCATGCATACATGGAAGAAGCGCCGATGTATCTTGCCTTCCCGGCCTTGACGACATCATGCAGAGCTTCCATCGTTTCTTCGATCGGGGTATTGTAGTCCCAGCGATGAATTTGGTATAAATCGACATAATCGGTTCCCAGCCGCTTCAAGCTTTTATCGATTTCACTCATAATGGACTTCCGGGAAAGTCCGGCACCATTCGGACCTTCATGCATACGGAAATACACTTTTGTGGCAATGACAATTTCATCGCGGTTGGCATAATCTTTGAGCGCCCGCCCGACGATTTCCTCGCTTGTTCCTTCTGAGTAAAAATTCGCCGTATCAAAAAAGTTGATTCCTAGATCAAGCGCTTTTTTAATGATCTTTCGGCTGTTTTCCTCATCCAATGTCCACCCCGGATATCCTCGGTCCGGTTCGCCAAAGCTCATGCAGCCAAGGCAAATCCTTGATACATCCATGCCGGTATTACCGAATTTCACATATTCCATTTGATTGGCCTCGCTTTCCAAAATGAATGTTCATACATTAATGGACATCTGTATATCATTATAAATCTCAACAGAGTGCTTACAATGGTTCATTGAAGTTCAATTGTATATTATTCATGAAGATTTCCATGCTTCAAAATGCCTCGGTTTACCGCTCTTGGCGTGTAGGGCGGATAATCATTTCATTAATGGCGGTATCTCCCGGCATTTCAATAGCAAACGCAATGGCGCGGGCAATTCTGTCCGCCGCGATGGCGCCTTTATAAATCTCATCAATGCCGGGTTTGAGATCCATATCTGTAATGGCACTTGGCAATTCCGTATCCACAGCCCCCGGCGAGATAATGGTGGTGCGGATATTGTTGGCATACTCTTCTTTCCGAAGGCCTTCTGAAATCGCGCGCACAGCAAATTTCGTTCCGGCATAGACTGTGCTGCCTGCCCCGACAAAATGGCCTGCCACAGAAGAAAGATTAATAATATGGCCGGATTTACGTTCCCTCATGGTTGGGAGTACAGCCGCAATGCCGTAAAGAACGCCTTTAATATTGACGTCGATCATCTTATCCCAATCTTCCACTTTTTTCTTGTATAAAAATGAATGCGGCATAACCCCGGCGTTATTGATTAATACATCGATTGTCCCGAATTTCTTCAATGCAAATGCAGCCAATTCTTCCACTTGTTCATACTTCGTTACATCTGTCACTTTGTAAACAGCCTGTCCGCCATTGCTTTGAATTTCTTCCTGCAGCTTTTTTAACCGGTCCTCGCGGCGGGCTGCCAGCACCAGCTTCGCGCCTTTCACTGCCAGTTCTTTTGCTGTCGCTTCCCCGATTCCGCTTGAAGCACCTGTAATAATAACTACTTTATCTTGAATATTCGACATCTTCACATCTCCCCTTTAATTTAATGGTTATATGCTTCATCCGTTACGGGTTCCAGCCACTCGGTGTCCCCGTTTTGGACATTTTGTACTGATCGCGATATGCGTAAACTAGCTGTCCGGTGCAGCGCCGTGCCAATGTTTTACACCTGGTGCAATCTTGACGACATCCCCGGTATGAAGTTCGCGGGCCGGTTTGCCTTCTTCCTGATAATAACCTCTGCCGCCCGTTACAAGCAGAATCGTGATCAGCCAAGGAGCTGTTCTTTGGCTGATGATAAAAAAGTAAGCCAGTAAGACGGTCCCAAATACGCCCCACCGGTAGCCGCTTTCCTGTTTCTTCATGTTCGTGATCCTCCGGCGATTTTTAGTAAAAAGCCGGTTTGTCGCCATCCGTATTTGGTTTATTGATGCCGACACTGTGGCGGACTTCCAATCCCGGTGTTACGGCTAATTTCACCACAAAAGCGGCAATGCTTTTTCGGGAAATTTCTGTTCCTTTGAACGGCTCGCCTTTTTGTGTAATTTCATAATCCACTTCGTCTTTATTTGTGAACCAGGCTCCCCTGATAATGGTGTAATCAAGATCGGATGCTTCTATGATATCGGCCGCTTTTCGGAATTCAAAAAGGTTGCTGCCGCACATTCTTTTATTCCATTCTCCGAACTTGCCCGGCACTTCGTCATAAATGCCTAAAGCATTAATCGCGATGAGTCTTTTTACACTTGTTTTTTCCATCGCTGCCACAATATTTTTGGTTGCTCTTACAATATCTGAGCCTATGTTAGAATAAACGACATCCTGCCCGGCCATCGCTTCTTTCAGTTTTTCAAGATCATTGACATCCCCTTCAATGATACGTTCCCGTTCCGGATTAACCATTTTCAGCCTGTGTGCATTGCGCAAATAAAGCGTCAGCTTCACGTCGGTTTCTTTCAGGAAAAGATCCCTTGCAAGACGTGAAATCCGGCCGTTTGCGCCCAAAATTAAAACATTCGTCATATCAGCCCTTCTTTTGTTTGTTTTTTTTGAAATGAACATTTATATAAAATTAAACATCTGTTCATAATTATAAGCAGAATTGGTATGCTTACAATTGTTAAATAACCGTAATTTGTATATTAATGAACAATCCATATAAAATTGTATATTTTTATTGGATAATCAAAGTTGCCGCATGCATTAAACCCAAAGTTATGAATTTGGTTTACTAACCCCAGGCTTTGGCGGACCCCCAATTCCGGGTTTAAAGCCAATTTCACAACCATGTCTGCAACACTTTTACGCGACACATCATGCCCTTTAAATGGCTCACCTTTTCGGGTAATTTCATAGCCGATTTCATCTTTGCTGGTAAACCATCCCGGCTTTAAAATTGTATAGTCGAGGTCTGAGGCTTCAATGATCTCGGCTGACGTTCGTATGGATCCAAGATACTGCTGTACCGCTCTCCTGGGACTTCACCATAAATTCCCATCGAACTGATCCAAATAAGACGTTTCAGGCCGGTCGTATCCATTGCTTTGACAACAGTTTTTGCCATTTGTTCCAATCTGCCGGCAAGATTGGCATAAACCACATCTTGCCCAATCATGGCTTCTTTTCGTTTTTCAATATCCAACACATCGCCTTCGATAATGCGGACGCGGTTAGGCTCAAGATGCTGCAGCCTCTTTGCGTTGCGCAAATAAAGCGTCAGCTGTGCATCAGTTTCGTTGAGGAATAATTCAATCGCATGGCGGGCAATGGACCCGTTTGCGCCAAGAATTAATACATTCGTAAAAGGTATGACCCCTTTTCACTTGTTCTAGAGTAGAGTAAAAACTGTGCCATTTATTATTTACCCGTCCGGTTTGCATAATCCGAACCTGCCGGATAGCGGTCCCCCGAAATTTTGATTTTTGAAAGCACATCGTTCAGATCCTTCAGTTCTTCAGGCGTCAGCTCAACGTCTGCGGCGCCCAAATTTTCTTCAAGGCGTTCCAGTTTGCGCGTGCCCGGAATCGGGACAATCCACGGTTTTTGGGCAAGCACCCATGCGAGCGCAATTTGGGCCGACGTTGCGTTTTTGCTTGCTGCAACCTTTTTGATGAGGTCAACCAAAACCTGGTTGGCTTCAATGTTCTCCGGTTGGAAGCGGGGGACGATGCTGCGGAAGTCAGACTCCGCGAATGTGGCATTTTTATGAATTGTTCCGGTAAGGAAGCCTTTTCCGAGCGGGCTGAACGGTACAAAGCCGATCCCTAGTTCCTCAAGTGCAGGGAGCAGTTCTTCTTCAGGGCTTCTCCACATCATGGAGTATTCGCTTTGGACGGCAGTGACCGGCTGAACCGCATGTGCGCGGCGGATCGTTTCCACTCCTGCTTCAGAAAGCCCCCAATTCCGGATCTTTCCTTCTTTAATGAGATCTTGAATGACGCCGGCCACTTCCTCGATCGGCACGTCCGGGTCAACGCGATGCTGATAGTACAGGTCAATCGTTTCAACCTGAAGCCGTTTGAGCGAGCCTTCGACGGACTTTCTGATGGTCTCCGGTTTGCTGTCAAGTACCTGCTTGCCATCTTTCATTTGGATGCCGAATTTGGTGGCAATGACGACTTTTCCCTTGTAAGGAGCAAGTGCTTCGCCCACCAGTTCTTCATTGATATACGGGCCGTATACTTCGGCGGTATCAAAGAAAGTCACCCCGCGGTCAATCGCTGCATGGATCAGCGAAATCATTTCTTTCTTATCTGCTGCCGGACCATATCCATGGCTCATACCCATGCAGCCAAGGCCGATTGTCGAAACTTCGAGCCCGCTTTTTCCTAATGTACGTTTTTGCATAATGGATCACCCTTTCAGGAGAAAGTTGAACATTGATATATTATTAAACATTTGTTTATAATTATAAACAGAAATAAGAGGTATACAATTGTTAATTGAGCTTAAATTGTTTATTAATGAACAAATCCATAAAAATTGTTCATAAAGCAGGGTGAATGTTTAGATGCCGAAAGTCGACAGGAGAATAATCAAATCACAGGAAGCGATTAAAAAAGCGTTGATTGAACTGATGGCTGAAAAAGGTTTTGATGCCGTGACCATACAGGATATTGCAGACAGGGCGGATGTCAGCCGGGGCACCGTTTATCTTCATTACGTAGATAAGTATGATCTGCTCGATAAGTTGATCGAAGAGCATATTCACGAAATGAAAAGAATCTGTGAAACGACAGCTGAAATGGAGTATGATGAAGCGAATCTGCCATGGTTCGAATACATTGAAAGCCATTATCAATTCTTTTCAACGATGATGGCGAGCAAAGGGGCGCGCCATTTCCGCACCCGTTTCCATGAGTTTTTGATGGAAGAGTTCAAGGATGAAGTGAATGTAAAAGAAGGAAAAAACCAGGGATTAAACGAAGATGTCATTCTACAATTCATTGTATCGTCATATGTAGGGATCGTGGAATGGTGGATTACGAATGGGATGCCTTATCCGCCGGAAGTGATGGCGCAGCAAATCGGGATTTTACTGGAGCGGAATTTGTAAACCCGGCAGATTTAAAAAAATGTTATATAAGCAGAGAAAACCCCGCCGGGGAAAATTGTGTTTGTCGGCGGGGCTTGGGGGATAGCCCTTTTCTATGAATGTATCATCATCTTTCCTTTTTTTTCCATTTCCCAGGATTCGTGTCATCCGGTATCACATGATTGATAATATCAAGGTAATGCTTCGCTTTTTCTTCCATATATTCAGCTGTTCGTTTCGCTTCTTCTAGCCGTTGCAGCGCAATTTCTTTTTGTTTCAGGATGATTTCATAGCGTTCTTCAATCGTAGCATCGCCTTCCAAACACAAATCTACATAAGTTTTGATGTCTTTCACGGACATTCCGCATTGTTTTAAATATTTTACGCCTGTAAGCCAATTGATGGATTCATCATCGAAAAGGCGGTTATTGTTTTTGTCCCGTTGTACGCTTGGGACCAAGCCCTTATCTGTATAATATCGGATAGTATGTTCAGTCAATTCAAGCAGCTGGGCCACTTCTTTCACTGTATACATGGCAATCCCTCCCCTTGAAAAAATTTTTCTGAATCACTTGACTTCGTGTTGCTCGAAGGTGCTAGGCTAATACTAGCACACGGATGTTAAAGTTGCAAAATGCGTCATCACATTAAAAGACAGGAGGATTTCAAATGCAAAAAGTCACTTTAAACAATGGCGTTGAAATGCCGATTCTTGGTTTCGGGGTTTATCAAATTGAGGATGCAGATCAATGTGAACAAGCCGTTTATGACGCCTTGATGACGGGTTACCGCCTGATTGACACGGCTGCCGCTTATATGAATGAAGAAGCGGTCGGCAGAGCCATTAAACGGAGCGGTGTGCCGAGGAAGGAATTGTTTGTTACGACAAAACTTTGGATTCAGGATGCCGGTTATGAGAGCGCCAAGAAAGCATTTGCGAAATCTCTGGAAAAACTGCAATTAGATTATTTGGATTTGTATTTGATCCACCAGCCGTTTAATGATTATTACGGCGCCTGGCGTGCGATGGAGGAATTGTACCGGGAAGGGAAAATCCGGGCAATCGGCGTCAGCAACTTCCAGATGGACCGCCTTGTCGATTTGATCTCCCATAACGAAGTTGTCCCTGCTGTGAACCAGATCGAGACCCATCCTTTCTGCCAGCAAATCGAGAGCGAGAAAGTGATGAAAGAGTACAATGTTCAGATCGAGTCATGGGGGCCTTTTGCTGAAGGTAGAAATAACATGTTCCAAAATGAAGTTCTGGTTTCACTGGCTGAAAAACATAACAAATCCGTTGCCCAGGTGATATTGCGCTGGTTAACACAAAGAGGCGTCGTTGCGATTCCAAAGTCTGTCCACAAGGAAAGAATCATTGAGAACTTCAATATCTTTGACTTTGAATTGGACAAAGAGGATATGGAAAAGATTGCTGCATTGGATACGAAGCAAAGCGTCTTCTTTTCACATCGCGATCCTGAGATTGTTAAATGGCTTACGAACGTGAAATATGATCTTTAAGCGGGCCGACTGTTTTTTAGCGGATATTCCTGATGCCATGCTGATTTGCCCTGCCTCCGGTTGCTGACAGCAGGGTAAGAGCATTTTGCCCTGCCTTTCCAGGTTATCGAGCGCCCTTCGTGTTTCTTCCATTGGTGTGTTTTCATCAAAGTTGTAGACAATAAACAAAACAACCAAAATGGATTCAATATTTTTGTCTGTATTTTATTGACCGTTTCGGTTTATGGATCTATAATAACATAAACCGAATCGGTCAATTTATTTATTCGAGGTGGTTTGATGGAGAAATTTTTGAGTTTGCCCGAAGAAAAGCAAAACAAAATTGTGGATGCCGCACTTACCGCTTTTGGAAAGAACGGATATAAAAAAACATCGGTGAGCGACATTGCTGCTGAAGCCGGCATTTCAAAGCCGATGATCTTTCATTACTTTGGCACCAAAAAAGACTTATACCTTTATTTAATCCGGTTGTGTGGGGACACAATAATGAAAGGAATCAATGAAAAATTTGACCCGGGCGTCACTGATTTCTTTGACAGGATTAAGCTTGCGGGTGACATAAAATTGCAGGTGATCAAAAAGCACCCTGCTATTTTATCTTTTTTAACAAGTATGTTTTTTGAAAAGGATGAAGAAGTAAGACCTGATATTAATGCCTTTCTGGGCGATAAAGAAATTGAAAGCTTCCGCAATAAGGTTGCGATTGACGGGATTGATGCTTCTAAATTTAAAGACGGTGTGGATCCAAATAAAGTCTTGAAAATGCTGGTTTGGATGTCTGAAGGTTGGTTCAATCATTTTCAAACGTTGGAAAATCCGAATATCGAAGCTTCATACGAAGAATTGATGGACTGTATGGAACTGCTTAAAAATGCTTTTTATAAATAAAAGTTCAGGGGGAACCACGCATGAATGTAATTGAAATCAAGAATCTTACGAAACAGTATGGCAGGTCTAGGGGGATCATTGATGTGAATTTAAATGTTGAACAGGGCGAGATTTTCGGTTTCATTGGCCCGAATGGCGCGGGAAAATCGACAACAATCCGGACATTGCTTGGTCTGATTCATCCCACAAGCGGTCAGGCAACGATCTTCGGCAAAAGTTGTTTCGAACATCCAGAAGTCAGAAAAGAATTGGGCTATCTCCCTTCAGAAGTATTTTACTACGACAGCATGAGAGTGATTGACCTGCTCAAATACTCAGCCAGTTTTTATAAAAAAGACTGCACAAAACGGATTCATGAACTTGCGGAAATCATGGACCTTAATCTGAAAAAGAAAATTAATGATCTTTCATTTGGCAATAAGAAAAAAGTCGGGATTGTACAGGGTCTGCTGCACGAACCGAAACTCATCATCCTTGATGAACCGACAAGTGGGCTTGACCCGCTCATGCAGCAGAAGTTTTTTGAACTCATCAGGGAAGAGAACAAAAAAGGTGCAACGGTGTTCTTTTCCTCGCACATTCTGACCGAAGTCCAGAAATTATGCGACCGGGTTGCCTTTATCAAAGAAGGGCGGATTATTAAACTGGAGAAAATCAGCACGCTGCAGGAGAACAACTACAAGAGAATCAGCATTGAAGTGAAATCAAAGATTCCGCAAGAGATCCAGCATGTGGATGGTGTGAGTGACTTTAAAGTGAAGGGGAATGCCGTAAACTTCATCTACAGGGGTAATATGAACGCCATGATCAAAATCATTGCAGAAATGGATCTCGCCAATATTTCCATCGGAGAACCGGACCTTGAAGAAATTTTCATGCATTACTATGAAAAGGAGAATTGAGCGATATGAATATGTATTGGCATGAACTCAAGTCTCTAAGAAAATCAACCATTCTATGGGCATGCGCCATTCATTGCACTGGCTGCGCTATTTCTTTCCGTTTATCCCGGGGTGGCAAAAGATGCGGAGGATTTTAAAAAATTACTGACCGGGTATCCGCCGGCGATAAGAGCCATGCTCGGCGTAAATCTGGACTATTTTTCATCTATATTGGGGTTTTATTCGATGGTTTTTTCCTTTATTTTGTTGTGCGGCGCGATCCAAGGTATGCATGTCGGAATTTCGATTTTGTCGAAAGAATCACGGGAGCGGACAGCAGATTTTTTGCTTGTCAAACCCGTTTCACGTCCGGCCATTGTCAGCGCCAAACTTTTGGCCTCGATCACGATGCTTCTGGTTACGGATATCGTATTTTATGCAGCTTTATCCATCCTGGTCCGGCTTGTAAATACAGGAAGTTATGATGAGAAAACTTTCTTTTTGATCAATTTAACCCTATTATTTATGCAGCTTATCTTTTTTTCAATCGGGATGTTCATATCGGTGTTCTTCAATAAACTCCGGTCGGCACTTCCCATTTCACTTGGTGTTGTTTTCGGGTTTTATATTATCGGAGTGCTGATTTCGACCGGGAAAAACGAGAAACTCGTCCGCTATCTGTCGCCTTTCAATTACTTTAATACGGCTTATATCATAAATCATACAGCGTATAAGTTTTCATATCTCATTACAGGGGCGGCCATTTTTCTGATTGCAATCGCAGCTAGCTACGTTATTTATACCAAAAAGGATATCCATGCGGTAAACTGAAACGCATGCATGAGGAGGAGCCTGACAATGAATATTTTTTTAATGGAAATGAAGGCAACCCTGAAAGCATTGCTCATCTGGAGTATTTGTATGTTTCTCGGGATTCTCAGTGGAATGACCAAGTATACGACTTATTCTTCCGGAGGGGCCGCAAGCGAAGCTTTAAACAAGCTACCGCATTCCATGAAGGCGCTATTTGGGATGTCGTCCTTTGATGTGACATCGATGGGCGGTTTCTACGCATTCCTTTTTCTGTATATTGAACTCGCGGCTGCGGTCCATGCTGTGCTGCTGGGAAGCGGTATTATTGCAAAAGAAGAGCGTGATAAAACGACGGAGTTCCTGATGGTAAAGCCGGTATCAAGAAACACCGTTATCACCGCAAAGCTTTTTGCCGCGCTGGTGAATGTAATCATCATCAATCTTGTTACCTTAGTTTCCTCGATCCTATTGGTTTCAGCTTATAATAAGGGAAAAGATATTACGGGAGAAATCGTCCTGTTTCTTTTGAGTATGTTGATCATCCAGCTGGTATTTCTAACGCTTGGAGCGATGCTTTCGGCTGTGATGAAAAATCCAAAAGCTTCAGGATCAATTGCTGCTGCAATCTTGTTTGGCTCGTTCGTGATCAATGAAATCACAAATTTGGCCGATCACCTTGACGCGTTAAATATTCTTTCTCCCTTTAAATATTTTCCTTATCAAGATATTGTGAACGGGGACGGCCTAAATATCATTGAGGTGGTACTTACGCTTCTTCTCGTTGCTGCTTTTTCTGTATCGACCTATTTCTTTTACCAGAAACGGGATTTAAATATATGAATAGCACAAATTTCACATCCCTTTAGCAATGATCATCAGCAAAAAAGGGGGTATCCCTGGTCTATTTACCGACTTTTGCGGCACCCCTTTTTTCTTTTATGACCCACCCGGATCTCATCTAGTTCTTTTTTTCGATTTGTTAATCGCTCATACCTTGAAATATGGGCTTTTACCCTTGCCACCAGTCCATTCGGATTGAACTGGCCTACCCGTTCCGAATCCAGACTTGTAGCCGGCTCGTCCCGCTGTCAATTCCGATTTTACGATCACCCCGTCCGCATCTGTATTCAGGACAAGATCATCCGCCTTTAAATTCCGGATTGAAGAACTGTCACCAAACGCCAGTCCGTTCGCCAAACCGGTAACGAAAAACACCAAAAATATGGCAATCATAATGAGGATGATCAAAGTGTATCGAAGTTTTGAATGCTTGAATTCTTTCAATGCCAAAAACATGTTTACCTTCCTTGTTTTTTGAGACCATCCGGGAACCATCCCGATTTCCATCTCTTTCGTTGACGACACCATCTTAACCGGAAGATCTTAACGCGCTCTTATCCACTTCTTAAATAGATTTGGTAAATATAAATTTACATTTTATTAAAATATATATTGATTTTAACCATATTTAGTAATAATATTATTACTAATAGAAGAGGTGAAGGGCATGATTGAAGAAATTGCAAATGAATACATTGCTTTAATTCCAAATGTATTCCGCAGTTTCAGCGAATTAAACATGGATGCGACAGAATTATCGCATATGCAGAACCATGTCATTGAATTTATGTACATGCAAAAAAAGCCTTTGAATCTAAAAGACATCAGCACCGGGCTGGGGATTGCAAAGCAACAGCTGACAAAAATCATAAAGGATTTAGAAATGGACGGTTATCTCGTGAAAGAGTCTGATCCGGGGGATAAACGTGCCGTATTGGTTTCATTAACGCAAAAAGGCAGGGAAATCCAAGATAAGAAATGGTTAAAGGTATACGAAAACTTCAGCAATCATTTGGCGAAGCTAAGTGACGAGGAGAAGCTCGATTTAAAATTTGCACTCCATAAAACGAATGTATTGTTAAAAAAGATAGGGGATTGAAGAGAAGGAAAAAATACCCATGGCTGACAAAAATCACAAAATTCATTTACATGAAGAAAAAGAAACGTTGCTAATTACTTTGTATGCAAAAGCTTTGGACAACCGATTAAAACACCCGATTTTACATGATCAAAAAGCAGAAGAAATATTGGGCATGATTGACTATGATTTTGAAAAGCTAAAGGATTTTGGCAATGAGATCATGGTCGCCAGGGCGAAACAATTTGATGTATGGCTGCAAAAATTCCTTAAAACCAATCCAAATGCAACGGTATTGAATCTTGGCTGCGGGTTGGATACAAGAATTTCAAGGATTCACCCGCCATCAACTGTCCGCTGGTTTGACATCGATTATCCGGAAGTGATTGAAATCCGCAAAAAATTCTTTTCCAATCAACCCGGATATGAAATGGTTCCGTCTTCCGTTACCGATCCGGGTTGGTTGGAAAACATTCCGGACAATAATCCTGTGATGATTATTGCGGAAGGGATGCTGGAGTATCTTACAGAAACGGAAGTCAAAACCTTGCTGAACCGGCTGACAGATCACTTCTCCAATGGGCAAATTGCGTTTGATGTGATGAATACATTTGCGGTACATGCCGGAAAGAAAAACTTACATGAAACAACAGGTGCCGAACATAAATGGGCAGTTGACCATATTGGGGATTCCGATAAACTCAATCCTGACATGAAAAGAATGGCGAATGTCTCTGTCATGGGGACAAAGTACATCCGCAAGCTTCCTCTGAAATCCCGCCTGCTTTTTCGTTTCATGTATTTCATTCCGAATTTCAGAAATATGATGCGCCTGCTTTTGTATAAATTTTGAAGCTCATGCTATATCTAAATCGGGTTTATACAGAAAAACTCGCCAATCTCATTGAATGGCGAGTTCGCCTTGCTTTTTTACGCGGGATCCTAAAACCTTATAAAACATCCTTCCTCGTACCGATCACGCCATGCACGGGGATAAAGACGTCATAATCAGCGCATTAATAGCCCTCCAATGCCGCCAATCTCTTTTCCCCGACAAGAGCCACCTTTTCCAGGGTTAAAACTTGTTCACGAAGAGCTTCCACGCCTTCGCCCATTATACGGAACGGGCGGCGCCTTTCTCTCGTTGGAAGCGCTTTGATACATCCTTTTTTTTTTAACTGCGCGATCGCACCATACAATGTCCCCGGTTCCATGGGGTTCCGCTAAATGTCCTGATGTCTTCCATCATGGCATATCCAAGCTTTGGACCGTCTGCCAGGCCCGGAAGTAAAGGTATGATGCATCAGAAAAACGGACTAATTCATTTTTTTCATTAGAGTGCCTCCACCATGATTCAGTTATACTTCGTAAGTACAACGGGAATAATAAATACCTGGTTTCTAAAGTCAATATTTTCTTGAAGAAGTCCCGACAGCGCTAAAGGTTCTGCAAAAAAAATAACCGGTTCGCCGTTTTAAACGTTTTTCTCAGTATGGTTCGGCTGCCTAGTGGAAATCATTAGAAATAAACAATCATGGAGGCTGAAATATGTCTAATCATTTACTGACTTATTCATTTCTGATTTTATCATTCCTGCTGTTCAATATTGGAACTTACTTTGTGCCGAAAAGAATCAGCAAAATTGAAGTGCATGCGACCGGATTATTTTATATGATTATCGAGCTTTTATTGGAATTATTTCTAATAAAAAAACTAGATTGGTATGGTTATTTTCATGCGCCTATTCAATGGATACAACTTTTCGTGATCTTTGGAATGTATGGGGCAGGCGTTTTGATCATTAATGCCTACCCTTTTCACAAAGGTTTCATGTCAAAAGCTTTTTATTATGTTTATATGACGGCCTTCTGGACGTTTTATGAATGGTTGGCTGTTAAGGCCGGCATGCTGAATTACCATCATTGGAAAATCCTTTATTCCGCCATTGTTTACCCTTTCCTTTTTTATTTGGGAATAGCACATATTTACCTCATCAGGCGTCTGCTAAAATAACGCTATTGCTTGTAACCATTTTAGGCTCCCATTTCTTAAAGGGTATGGGAAGATTTGTAAATTTCCGGCTGTAAAAGGACAAGAGGGGGATGATTCATTCGAATTTGAGGTGCTTGGAAAAGAATGAAGCCAATGAAGTAACAGATACACGTTGGGAGCCTAGACAAATGGAAAAACCATGGTTGGAGAAATTGCAGGCGTATAAAAAAGCGATTACAAGACTCTTTAGGGAGATGCAGGTGGGTAATATTGGCCGCTTACAATTTACAATAAAGAAGATTACTTTTGCGGAATCGGGATATTAATTTTTACCATTATGGAGAATATACCGACTATTTGAAAGCTTGACTTCTCAGGCGGATACAAATCATAAATCAGAAATTTAAGAAGCAATCACCTTTTCTAAAACCAAAGGCATAAAAAAACACCGAAATTTCGGTGCGCAGGTTTTTCCATCTAAATTCATTTAAGCATTTTTATATCTCTAGCCATAGTGCTTTTAATGCTTGTCGATTTTAAATCAATGTAACATTTTTCAAATTTGCTTTATATCCCTTTAAAAGCGCATATGTTAATTTATCCATCTTCGCCCCATCAAAAACAGCTTTTTTTACATCAGTTTTGAAGGAAACATTGTAGAATGTCGCATTTCTAAATGAGGTTCCCTTTAATCCGGTATGTTTAAAAATGGTTCCTCTGAAAATTTGATTACCAAAACACACTCCAGATAAATCTGAGCTGTTGAAATTGGTATGATCCATGATGCAGCCATTAAAGCTGGATCCCTTTAAATCAGATTTTATCATCTTTTCCCTTTTAATAAGTATTGCTTATCTCCATTTCCCGGTTAGTACCTCTGTCCGGTCTGTTGCCGGGGCAGGGGTGCGTGACAAACCGGAAATTTCGGTATACATTTCCGGAGTCATGTTAAAATCGGCAGCTGCTAATGAATCTTCCAATTGGCTTACATGACGCGCGCCGATGATCGGGGCTGTCACAGCGGGATTCGCCATGACCCAGGCAACCGCTAATGTTGCAGGTTTCACATCATGTTCCTGTGCATAGCGGGTGAACTTTTCAGCCGTCACAAAATCTTCTTCGGCGCCGTAACGGTCACGGTAGCGGGCATCTTCTATAATCCGGCCGTGTTCAGGACGTTTGTTGACCCCGTATTTACCGGTTAATAAACCGGCGCCAAGCGGGCTGTACGTAATGACGCCTATTTGTTCAGACCTGGCCATCGGCAATATTTCCACTTCAGCCTGGCGTTTTACAAGATTATACATCGGCTGGATCAGTTCAAAGCGCGCCAGCTGTTCTTTTGCGGAAATCCCTAATGCCTTGCTGATTTGCCAGGCCGCCCAGTTGCTGACAGCGGGATAGAGAATTTTGCCCTGCCGTTGCAGGTCATCAAGTGCCCTTAGTGTTTCTTCCATTGGCGTGTTCTCATCAAAATCATGGACAAAATAAAAATCAATATAATCCGTTTTTAAGCGTTTCAGGCTGGCTTCAACCCCTTGTATGATGTGGCGCCGGGATAAGCCCTGTGCATTCACATCGGCACCTGTCGGCCAAAACACTTTCGTCGTCAGCACGATCTGGTCGCGTTCATGCGCGATGCATTCTCCTAAAATTTCCTCGGCGCGCCCCCCGTTGTAAACATCGGCTGTATCGAAGAAGTTGATGCCGGCTTCCCGGCATCGTTGATACATGGCTTTTGATGTTTCTTCATCTGCGTTTCCGCCGAAAGACATCGTGCCGAAACATAAATTTGAAACTTTAATGCCTGTTTTTCCTACTGTGCGGTATTCCATTATGAATCCTCCCGATTGTCAGTAAATTGTATTACAAACGATCATTCTCATCAGCTGCCTCTGGACTAAGATTAACGAAACCCTACGATTTGATGCGGTACATACGGCTCTTCGAGAAATGCCATTTCTTCAGGCGTTAACTTAACCGAGAGCGCCCCTACGGCATCCTCGAGATGAGAGATTTTCGTCGCACCAATTATAGGGGCGGTTACCGGTTCTTTTTGCAACAGCCAGGCAAGGGCGATATGAATGCGGGGAACGCCGCGTTTTTCAGCGAGTGAGGCAACCCGTTCCACGACCAGCCGATCTGCATCAGAGGTCTTATCGTATTTCATTTTCTGGACTTCGTCTGTTTCGGAACGAAGTGTTGTTTCCGACCAATCACGCGTCAATCTTCCGGATGCGAGCGGGCTGTACGGTGTCACCGCTATTTTTTCTTCTTTGCAAAGCGGCATCATTTCCCGCTCTTCTTCGCGATAAATAAGGTTGTAATGATTTTGCATGGACACAAACCGGGTCCAGCCGTTTTTCTCTGCCACGTGCAATGCCTTTTGGAACTGCCATGCCGCCATGGAAGAAGCGCCAATATACCTTGTCTTTCCCGCCTTCACCACATCATGCAAAGCTTCCATCGTTTCTTCAATCGGGGTATTGTAATCCCAGCGGTGGATGATATAAAGGTCTACATAATCGGTTCCGAGCCGCTTCAGGCTTTTATCGATTTCGCTCATGATCGCCTTACGGGAGAGCCCTGCGCCATTGGGACCTTCATGCATTCGTTGATGTACCTTTGTTGCAATGACAATTTCATCACGATTGGCATAATCCTTCAGTGCCCTCCCAAGGATTTCCTCGCTTGTCCCCATTGAATACACATTCGCCGTATCAAAAAAATTGATGCCAAGCTCAAGGGCTTTTTTTATAATCGGGCGGCTGTGTTCTTCATCGAGCACCCATTTATGAATCCACCGTTCAGCTACACCGAAGCTCATACAGCCGAGGCAAAGCCGGGATACGTCCAGGCCTGTATTTCCAAGTTTCACATATTCCATTTGATGATTCCTCGCTTTTCAATAATGTAAAACTATTCAGTAAATGACGGGCAAACAGAGAGGCAAATGGGATTCGTTTTTTCATCATATTGTCTCTTCATTTATCGCTGTAATTCATTGCCCGGAAAGGATCGGGGAGCTGTTTCGTTTAGAAAAACATCGTATAAAATCATTCGCTTTTATTCATAAAAAGCATACCTTCTTTTTCAAGGTATGCTGAACAGGAAGTTAACCAGTTGTATCGGCGCTTTACTCAGTCTTCCGCGTAAATTTCCTTCGCCAGATTGAAGGCGGACCAGGCTTTCGGCCAGCCGGTATAAAAGGCTAAATGGGTAATGGCTTCTGCTATTTCTGCTTTGGTGACGCCATTTTCCTTTGCTTTGTTTAAGTGAACTTTTAATTGTTCAAAGTTACCGCCCGAGATCAGGCAGGCGACTGTGATTAAACTGCGGTCGCGGGCGGAGAGTTCGGCTTCACGCGACCAGACTTGGCCGAACAGCACATCATCATTCAACTCTGCAAATTTAGGGGCAAAATCCCCAAGCAATTCGCGTCCGGCCGTTTGCTTTTGAAATGCCATTTTAAACATCCTTTCCTTTTTAGTGATCAAAGAACTTGCTTCGTCGGGCGGATTAATATTTCACTGATGGCGACATTTTCCGGTGTACCGATGGCATAGGCGACGGCATCCGCAACTTGTTCTGAAGTAAGTCCGTACCCGGGCGTACGTTGGTTATTTTTTACCCATTCACGATTTTTAGGGTCATTAATCGTTGTATAAAGTTCGGTATCGACTGCGCCTGGTGAAATAATCGTTGACCGGATGTTATTTTCCCTTTCTTCCTGGCGCAGCCCTTCCATGATCGCGCGGACGGCAAACTTAGTGCCGCAGTAAACAGCGGATCCCGGATAAACGAGGTGTCCGGCTACGGAATCGGTCGCAATAATATGGCCGGATTGCTGTTTTTTCATGATCGGCAGTACAGCGGCGATACCGTTCAACACACCCATGATGTTGATGTCCAGCATTTGTCGCCATTCATTGCGGCGGAGCTCGCTTAAATTGGCAGTCGGCATAATCCCCGCATTATTAAACATGACATCAATGCGGCCGAACTTGTCCATCGCCAGTTTAGCGAGGGCTTCCATATCTTCCGGTTTGGTTACGTCGGCTGCTTGATAATAGATTTCCGCATCCTGCAAAGACTCAGCCAATTGTTTTAACCGCTCCACACGGCGTGCACCGATTACAAGTTTGGCGCCTTCTGTTGCCAGACGGCGAGCAGTGGCTTCACCGATACCGCTTGAGGCGCCGCTAATGATGACAACTTTATCTTTTAATGATGCCATTTGCAATTTCCTCCTTACAAAAAATCAATATTGATTGATTAATCAACATCTGATTATAATTGTAAAAGGAACAGGAAAACTTTCAATGGTTAAAATGATAGAATTTGTTGATTATTGCACAAATAAATCGAAATTGTTGATAAACTCTAGGAAAGTTAGGTGGCGAAATCGTGGATAGAAGAGTCCTGAAATCCCAGGCAGCAATTAAAAATGCTTTAATTGAACTGATGGCTGAAAAAAATTTTGATGACATTACCATTCAGGATATTGCCGACAGAGCGGATGTAAACCGGGGAACCATTTATCTTCATTACGAGGATAAATTTGATCTGCTCGATAAGCTCATTGAAGAACATATTGACATGCTACAGAAGCTGTGCGAGGACACAGCCGATATGAGTTTCACCGATGGGGAATGGGTCTGGTTTGATTACTTTGAAAAAAATTATTTATTCTTCTCAACGATGCTGGAGAGTAAAGGCGCCCCTTATTTCCGTACCAGGTTTCTTCAATTAGTTATCGAAGAGTTAAAGGGGGAAGTGGATGCGGCAGAAGAAAAAAATCAGGGGTTAAGCAAAGATGTCGTCATCCATTTCTTTGGTGCGGCCATTATAGGGATCGTGGAATGGTGGGTGTCAAACGGCATGCCTTATCCGCCCCGGGAAGTGGCAGAACAAGTGGGAAAATTGCTGGACCGGAATTTTTAAGGATCAAGGGCGTTTGAGCTTTTCGGCGAGGGCATGTTTGTTTTTCCAAAAAAGCAGGGAAAAGTTGCCAAGCCAAATCCAATGGATAAAGCCGGGGTAGTGTTTCCAAAACAAATAAACTGCCAAAAGCAGGAACCCGACGGTCGTTTGGATGCCATCTTCATTGCTTGTGTTTTTTTTACCCTTTTTCATGATTTTCGTGATAACGTACAGGGACGCAAGGATCAGGGCATAGGTAAGCGATGCGCGGAACTTCGTCAAGGCGCTCCAAACGCCGAAGCTGACGGCAAGGCTTTTTCCGCCGTTCCCTTTTAAAAAAGGGGAAAAGGCATGGCCGAAAACAGGGGCAAGGGCAACGGGAACCAGCCCATATCCCGATACGGCGCCGGATTGGATGATAAGGAATACCGGCAAATAGCCTTTTCCAAAATCAAGCGCAATCCCGAGCAGCCCATATCCAGCCCCGGCTTCCTTCCAAAGATTCGCGGCACCGGGATTCCCGTCTCCCGTTGCCCGTATATTGATCTCCAACAAAAAGCCGATCCAGTAAGAAAACATCAGAGAACCGGAAAGAAAACAGATCACGGTTAATAAAAGCGTCATCATTTATGCCCCCTTCCGACATGGATATACCTGCCTTTCCAGACCACTTTTTTGCGAAAAACAGCCTGGTAAAGGGAGTATCCGACAACAATAAGGAAAAAAATAGTGGATAGAAAATGGCAAACGGGGTGGAGAATGCCGAAGTTCCCCGCATGCCGGTTGAAAAAATAGATTTGGGCTGCATACAAGAGATAGCCTGCGCATAAAGGGAAAAAGCCGGGCGTGCCGATCAAAAAGAAACAGAACTCGGATAAAAGCAGGCCAAGAATCCATAAAATAATGGCGGCGAGCGTAAAAGAATGGATGGCGGACGTGCTCAATACCGCGCCTTTTGCGAAACCTTCCAGTTCGCTTTTGATCCCGTCCGGGTACATGCGGAAGGAGACAAGCCCGCTGCCAATAAGATTTGTGACCCGGATCCCGGCATTTTGGAACCGGGCGCCTAAATTGAGATCATCCAGCATTTCGGCGTGGATGCTTTGGTGTCCGCCGATTTTTTCGTAATCTTTTCTTGTGGCTACAATACAGGCGCCATAAAGACCTTTTTGCCGGTTTTTCCTTTCAAACGGCGAGGTGAACGCGAATATTCCCAATAAGTTCAGGATCATCGCAAATTTTTCGTGAAATTTTTCAGTGTGATGGTACGGAACGACGGAGATACGCCGCCCTGTCTTTTTTGTTCCGCGATGAGGGATGCAATGGCGTTTTCAGCAAGGCGGATATCCGCATCCAAAAATACCAAAAAATCTCCACTTGACCTCAAATAGCCGTTCCACACGGCCCAAGTTTTCCCCGTCCAGCTTTCCGGAAGATCAGGCGCGGAAAAAACGGCAGCGCCGCATCTCTCGGCTATTTCTTTTGTCTGGTCTTCGGAATGGTCATCCACGACAATGATTTCATCCGGTTTTACTGTTTGCCTCCATAAGGATTCCAATAATGCTGGCAAATGCTTTTCCTCATTTCTCGCCGGGATGATGACCGAAATCGTTTCATGGCTGTATCTCTTGCCGCTTTTTTGCGGAACGGAATTTTTTCGGAAAAGCACCATTCCGGACAGCAAGCCGAAAAGAATGAGGAATGAAAAGATGGCAGGCATTTTCACCACTTCCTGATCAAGGAAATCTTGTTAATTTTATTTTACAGCAATTATATGTGGGTGAGGGTTGGATTTTTCTTTTTCGGCAGCTGACTTTAGGATTGCGAGAGCAAGTATTTTCCAACTTTAAAAATTACCGACAAACGGAGTATGCATAGATTGATCTCCATCCCCGGCATCTCTAAATCATAGCGTTAAAATAGTTTAGGTGATGAAATGCTTCATTTATACTGTTTGATGAAATTGGACAGGACTTTTATTTCAAAGCTGTTGACACATAGTGGCATCTCCTGATACTTTGTTAGGCCGCTCATATTTTTGAGCTGTTTTTTTGAGGGGATCAAAGCGGCAGGCTCCGGATTGATAGTTTGACAAACCACACATGTTGTAAATAAAATGGTTACAAGATGATAAAGGAGGAGTCATATCAGATATGAAAATACTCGTCACGGGCGCAACAGGGAAACTTGGGTCAAAAGTGGTGGAAATACTCTTAAAAACCGTGACGGCAGATCAGCTCGCGGTGAGCGTCCGCAATCCGGAGAAGGCAAAAGGGCTGAAGGAAAAGGGGGTCGATGTGCGTCACGGAGATTTCGATTACCCGGAAACATTGGACACAGCTTTTAAAGGGATCGACCGGATGCTCATGATTTCTGCGGACGGGGATAACGAAACAAGAATCCGGCAGCACACGAACGCGGTGGCAGCAGCTGAACGGGCAGGGGTCGGATTCATTGCATATACAAGCCTTGTGAATGCGGCGAAAAGCAAAATGTTTCTTGCCCCGGTGCACAAAGTGACGGAAGAAGCGATTTTAAAAACGGGCATCCCGTATTCTTTCCTGCGCAACAACTGGTATTTGGAAAACGAAATCGGCAGTGTCCAAGGCGTCTTGGCAGGTGCGCCATTGGTAACATCAGCCGGAAAAGGCAAAGTCGGCTGGGCCCCGCAGCGCGATTATGCGGAAGCAGCGGCAGCGGTCTTGTCGGGCAGCGGGCACGAAAACACGGTTTACGAGCTGTCAGGAAAACTGTTGACATACGGTGAACTGGCCGCTGTGCTTGGCGGGATTATAGGAAAAGAAGTACAGGTGCAGCATGTGGATGACGCCGCATATGCCGAAGCCATGAAAGCAGCGGGCGTTCCGAATGCGGTTGTCCCGATGCTGGTTGACATCCAGAAAGGCATCCGTGAAGGCGCGCTCGAAGTTGAGAGCAACGACTTTGAAAAATTGCTCGGCCGCCCGGTTACACCGGTCCGCGATGCGCTGGTGGAGATTGTGGAAAGGATATCCGGCGTGGAGAAATAACTGGTTTTGAATTCCGAATAAGCATCTTGCTGTCTCCTTATCGAATAGGGAGGCAGTTTTTTTATTCAACAAAATGTAACATGATCGTCACAAATATCAGAGTTTCCACTATTGAAACAGTTTTTAACTGGTTTTACAATAAGGATGTAAAAATATACAACGGAGATGAGAAAAATGGCGACGTGGGCATGGGTGCTCGGCATATTTGCGATTGCGATTGTCAAACTATTGGTGTCTTGTCCTCCAACTTTTGTTGCAGACTGGTTTGTCGGAAAATTTGAGGTACATCCGAAGCTTGATGAAGAAAATGTGACAGTCAACATCGACGGAAAATATTTGGAAGGCGACGAAAAACGTAAAGTCATCAACGAGTTCAACAAGGCGATTTTTTTGGAAAAATATTATGTCCATCCGGAAAAAAGCGGGACGCCGTTGATTATTGATGCGAAGATCGGGAAAAAGGACGCCCGGTTTATGGTGTATCGCCACAAGGATCATATCGATGTATTCAAGCAAGACAACAAGAAAACCGTGGCATACAGCCTGTATTCCGAGAGTTTCCAAAAAAATCCTGTTACCATATAACTGCATATTTTTGAAAACCCATTAAGAATTCTTGATGGTTTTTTTAATGCGCCGTGCATGGCGATTAGCTAGACAGTCCGTTATGGGGGTAGATAGCCACCAACCATTAGCCAAGAAAAGGAGAGGCGTTTTGTTTCTTAGAAGGCTCCTAATGATCATAAGCCAAGAAAAGCAGTCACGTTTTTTCTAAACAGCGCATCAACTGGTAATGATTACAATACTCTTTGGTTTGCAGGGTCGCATATAGAAAAATATATGATTAATTTTATTCATTAAGAATAAAATTAGAATTTTCCGGTGATTTTTAGATAGAGTGCCTATACGCAAACAAGAGATTCGTTGATCCGACTGAGGCACCGCGACTGCCGTTTTCAGCTTGATCAAAGGAAAACCATTCAAAAGCAGTTGGATGTGGCGTTTATTGCAGAAGTGACCGGCTTAAGTGAGGAAGAAGTGCTACAACTAAAAAGGACGTTTATAGATTAAGGTGTGTTCCCGCTGAGAAGCTTTTCCGGCGGGTTTTTTTACGGGCTGCAATGCTTCGAATATTCTTATATAAGGATGGTACAATTACCCGAAAGCATATTATAATTTTATGTATAAACAAAACAATGAAAAAACGGAGGGGGAGAGGATGGCGGAAAAAATCACAAAGGCGGTACAGGATTTTTATCCGGATTCGTTTGCCTCGTGTTACGGTTGCGGGCGGTTGAACGAAAAGGGCCACCATTTCCGCACGGGCTGGCTGGGGATAAAACCATTACCATTTACACACTGCAGCCTGAACATACAGGGGGGATTCCCGATTTTGCTTACGGCGGGCTGCTGGCATCGCTGATCGACTGCCACAGCGCCGGCTCTGCTTCGTTGTATTTGCAAAGGAAGAACGGAAATGAATTGGGGGACGGCACGGAGCCGCCAAGATTTGTCACAAGCACTTTAAAAATCGATTATAAAAAGCCGGCTCCGCTTGGCGTGCCGCTCAAAGCCATTGGCACCGTCACAGAAATCCATCCGAAAAAATATCAAGTCAACACAGAAGTAGTCGCGAACGACAAACTGGTTGTAACTGGGGAAGTGACGGTTGTCCTGTTGCCGAAAATGTCAGGTAGGAACAGCGGAGCGGATGAAATGTTTGGGCACAGGCCTTGAAAAAACAAATTTTCATTCTTTCCTTCGCATACAAGGATGAAAGGGTCATGTGGTATGCCATAGCTTTTGCTGGACGCCTGCCGCCCGGTTGAACTGATCCTGGATTTCATTCCGATTCTCGGCTGGCAGGATGATGTAATCATGGTGCCTGCGGAAATATGGCTGTTTTGAAAATGACTCCGGAAGAAGTGATTCGCGTCTGCACAAAAAAGTCGGAAGCACGGATGGATAGCGGAAAGCCGAAGAACTGGCTTGCCGGGGCAGTGATCCTTATGATTTTGGGGTTGCCGCCCGTCTGGTCAGCCGGGGAAATTTTTGATAGGATTCGTTTCATTTTATCGTTGATGATTGCTAATTTCGAGACTTCTGCGAGATAAGCGCCCCTGTGCTGAGGTACCGGGCGGGGAGGCTCGCGTCTTGCGGAAAGCAGGAGGATTCCGCAATCACAAGATTGTATACTAATATAGCTTTCTGATAAAAATTAGAAAAAGATGGGAGAGTAATGGAAAAAGTAATACAAAATACCGCATCGGAGAACACTTCTTTTAGGGCGAGGGGGATTTAACGGGAGCAGTGCTGTGGGGCGTTTCCGGAACTATTGCACAGTATTTGTTCCAACACTTGCATGTTCATATGCAATGGTTAACTGTCTTGAGGTTGCTTGTATCCGGGGTGCTCTTGCTCGGGGTTTGCTACAGAAAAGAAAAATCCCGCATCTGGGCGGTTTGGGCGGATCCATCCGCAAGAAGGAGCCTTGTCTGTTTTGCTATATTTGGTATGCTCGGTGTCCAATACACGTATTTTTCGGCCATCAAATATGGCAACGCGGCTACGGCAACGGTCCTGCAAAGCCTTGAGCCTGTCGTCGTGACGTGCTACTTGGCTGCCCGCTTCAGAAAAATGCCGGACCGGAAACAGCTGCTGGCAGTGGCGCTGGCTTTTGCCGGAACGTCTTTGCTTGTGACGCACGGCAGTTTTACGACCCTTTCCATTTCGGGCAGGGCGCTTTTCTGGGGAGTGCTGACCGCATTTGCCGCTACTTTTTACACCCTCCAGCCGCACAAACTTCTCATGCAGTGGGGGTCGGTTGTAACCGTCGGGTGGGGCATGCTGGTCGGGGGAATCGGCTTAAGTTTTATCCACCCGCCGTGGCAGGCAGCGGGGGAATTTTCCCTGGCCGCTTTTTTGGCGATTGCCTTTGTCATTGCTTTCGGGACGCTGACCGCATTTTTTTGCTATTTGGAGAGCCTGAAATATTTAAGCGCCGCGGAAACGAGCGTGCTTGCGACAGCCGAGCCTCTGACCGCCGCTTTTCTTTCTGTCGTATGGCTGCATGTTTCAATAGGGCTTTTTGAGTGTATCGGGTCACTCATGATTATCAGCACGATTTTTATTTTGTCTTTTAACGAAAAACGCAAGGCTTCATGAACAAGGGGCGGCGGTGTCACGAAACCAGCTTCAAACCGACCGCCGCGCCTAAAATCATCGTAATGAAGACGATTCTTCTCCAGTCTTTGGATTCGCCGTAAAAAATCATGCCCAAAATTGTTCCGCCCGCGGCGTGTGGGAAGTGAGTGAATTTCGCGATCATTAACATTCTCAGATAACTTTAAAAAAGGGGGTGTCCCCTGGTCAATCTATCGACTTTTGGGACAGCTCCGTTAGAGAAAAGTTTTCCCGAAAGAAATGGTTCAGAGAAGCTTTGTCAGGATCGTTAGAGGAAAATATTCCCGAAAAAATAGTTCAGAGAAGCCTCGTCAAGACTGTTAGAGGAAAATTTTCTCGAGGAAACGGTTCAGAGAAGCTATGTCACGACCGTTAGAGAAAAATTTCCCGAAGAAATGGATCTGAGAAGCTTACTCAAGATCATCTGATAAAAATTTCCGCTTAAAAAGGGGCTTTGAGGTCAGCCCCTTTCACATTAAACAGTCTGCCGGGTTTGCCCTTTTCTTTTTCTTGCCTGGAAAAGCCGCCAGCCTGTCAGGACGGCGCCGAGGAGGCAGATGCCCGCTGACCCGATAAAGACAACATGCATGCCGTCTATGAAAATATCGGGGCGGTTCAGGATGAGTGCGGTAACGCGGCGGCCGGCTTCGTGGCTCATCACGCCGAACAGCGTGCTTGTGGCGATTGAAATCCCGACGACCATCCCGACATTCCGGACGAGCGCATTGATGCTGCCGGCAATGCCGAGCTGCGTCCGTTTGACCGTCGACATGACGAGCGAATTATTCGGGGATTGGAACAGCCCGCTGCTGATGCCGAGCATGGCCGTAAGCATACATACAAGTGCGACGGCGCTCCCCTGATGGAGGCTGGCAAGGCCGATCTGCGCTGCGACCATTAACAGCAGACCGATAAACGTCAGCAGCTCGGAACCGATTTTATCGCTCAATGCCCCGCTCAATGGCGCAACGACCACCATCGTGATCGGGAACAGCATGAGCACAAGCCCGGACTCGGACGGCGTCAAATGCAAAATATCCTGCGTATAAAACGGCGAGACGATGTTAAAGCAGAAGTTGCTGGCAAATACAAGAAAGCCGCAAAAAATGCTGAGCGAAAACAACGGGTTTTTGAAAAGTTCAAGCTGCATCATCGGATCTTTTTTGCGGGATTCCACGAATAAGAAAATGGAGAATAAGATCACACCGCCGATTAACGCAGCAATGATGCGTGGATCCCTAAACCCTGTCTGCTGGCTTAACAGCAGGCCGGCAAAAATGAAAACGATGCTTGCCGCAAACAAAAGGCTTCCCGGAATATCGAGTTTGGCCCGCGTTTTGATGAGGTCGCGCGGCAGAAAAAGCCAGCCGAGGATAATGGCAATCAAACCGATCGGTACATTGACCCAGAAAATATACGGCCATCCCAAGCCTGACACGATAAACCCGCCGATGCTCGGCCCCGCGATGCTTCCGAGGGAAACGAATGTTCCAATCAGACCGAGCGCTCGTCCGCGTTCGGTGGCGGGAAAAATTTCCGTAATAATGCCCTGGTTGGTGGACATCGTCATCGAAGCTCCCACGGCCTGGACAACCCGGGAAGCGACGAGGGAAAAAAGCGATTGGCTGAGGCCGCAAAGCAGCGAGCCGGCAATAAAGATAACGCAGCCGAGCTTAAACAGCTTAATTTTGCCGAACATATCGCCAAGTTTCCCGAAAAATAGAATCAGTGCGCAGATCGTCAGCATATAGCCGGTTACGACCCATTCCGATTCCGCAATCGCCAGGTGCAAATTTTTGGATATGGAAGGCAGGGCAATATTGACGATGCTGCCGTCCAGCGTGGACATAAAAGTAAATAAGTTTAGAACGATTAAAATGACCCACCGTTTGCTTTGGACAGCCGGGTCATCCTGATAGGTTTTGACAGAGGAAGGCAAAAGAACACCTCATTTCTTCATGAAAATGTGCAATGCTTTATTCTAAACAGTGAAAAGGATTTTGTAAACTTGGATGCTTATCATTTTTCCAGATCCGGATATATCCCCGGCAGTCCTGGTGAAAGTCCGGCTTAAAAAGAATCCCCGGTCGCGGCTGCAGTAAGATTTTTTTCGTTGTTTCTGAAAGGGCAGGGAAAATAAGTGTAATGGTCGTTTCTTTTCTTTTTTCGCTTGTGTTACCCATATCAGGACACATCCCTTCGTTAATATTATATTTCACTAAAGGGTGTCCATGAAACTATACTAGCATAACCCGCGGTCAAAGTAGGAATTTGGCAGCTTTAGTACTTGTTCTGCTTCGTTACAAATCGGGTTCAACGCTTTTCCCCCTCTATCTGCCCTTTGATTTTCAGGATCTCCTCTTCACTCAAGCCGGATGCTTGGGCAATAATCTTCAAATCCACTTGATTTTTTAACAAGTTGACAATAAATCTTTTTAACTTTTCTTCACCTTCTTCTCTTCCTTCTTCTCTCCCTTCCTCTTTTCCCTTCCTATACCCGCGGTCAAAGTAGGAATTCGGCAGCTTCAATACTTGCTCTGCTTCGTCCGGGTCCAGCATTTTAATGTTATCCATTACTTCCGCCTCCTCTTTTTCATTCAGTTTTAAATAAAAATCAAAGAAACCATATAACATCCTCATTTTTGCAGGGTCGAGTTCCATCCGGGCCAGCATCCGCAGAAACTCCAGTTTGACCTGCACCCGCTCTTTTTTTGTATACCCCATTTTGCTCAGCAATGCCGCGGCAACAGGATTGTTGCTCCGGATATAATCTCTCCAGTTTTTCTTAATCAGATGAATGGATAAATAGTGAAGGCGAAGAATTTCAATATTGTGGAAGGCAAAGGTGTACGTATCGGGGGTCTCTGTTTTCTCCTCATAACTGAATACGGCAATCGGCAATACTGGTTTCCGGTGCCTGAGGCTGATCATCATGTAATTCAACCGGCTCATTCCTTAGAGCACCGGCAATGCTCAATTCGTTAAATCCTAATGGTGTGGTAGGCGGTTCAAAACATGCGCCGCTTTCGATCGCTGGATCAACACCGATGCTGATGGAAATCGGAAGCGGTTTTCCAAATTTTTCCGCTTTTTCGCGGAATACCCCTAATTGGCGGGCACCAGGTGTAAAGAACATGGATATTTCATCTTTGCTTTGCAGGCAAAGGCGGTGGATCGTAACGTCCGATTCGCCCGTTTCCATATCGGAT
>Ga0207867_1000847_pt1 | contig 27819 bp, 28 predicted proteins | sample HigsolmetaAR206D_FD_184838 | JGI IMG/M metagenome (GOLD analysis project Ga0207867, IMG submission 184838) | Ionic liquid and high solid enriched microbial communities from the Joint BioEnergy Institute, USA - AR20-6-D (SPAdes) (version 2) ...
ACCCCCACACCCCCATTCGTTTGCCGGGAAATGCGCGGCATCAACCGCTGCGCCTTTGCGCCTTGAAGTCATTGATCGGGACGTGCACGGCATCAGCCGTCGAGGGCAGGCTGGCGCCGACCGGAAACCCGGGTGCGGCCCCATAGTCCCCGGTCAGCCCGGAAAACGCCGGACACGCGGCCCGATGAAGGAATGGGAGGTGCAGGAGGGGCAAGCCCCTCCTGCAAAAGATCCCCTCCATCACACGGCAAAGCTAGAAATTCACCTCGATGTGCGACTTGACCGAGTTGGCGAGGAAGCAGAGCGCGTGGGAGCGGTGGTGGAGGTCGGCTTCCGTCTCCCGGTCGGGCGCTTGCCCTGAATAGACCACCCGGGGATTGAGGGTGACGCGGGTGACCTGCGTCTTGCCGTCGATGGTTTCCAGCACGCCTTCCGCCGTGTCGGTGTAGCTGTCGATCACCAGTCCCTTCTTCGCGGCGAGCGAGAGGAAGAACAGCATGTGGCAGCTGGACAGGGCGGCGACGAAGGCTTCCTCCGGGTCCACGTTCTCGGCGATGGAGTAGGGCAGCGGCACCACATCGGGCGAGGAGGAGGCGGGGACCACCGCGCCGCCATCGAAGCGCCAGAAATGGCCGCGGCTGTATCTGTTGTCCGTGAAGCGGGCGTCGCCGCGCTCCCAGGATACTTCGGCGCTGAAGCGGCTCATGCGGGGTCTCCTTGCGGTTGGTGAAGAAAGGGGGCGACGTTGGACAGGTGGGCCGAGAGGGCCGCGACCGCTGCCTCGATGTCCTGCCGCGCGCACGCCCCCAGCAGGGCCCGGTGCTCGTCGTAGAGCGTGGCGCGCTGGGGGCTGCCCCTGGGCTGCAGGGCGTAGATGCGGCGGCTCTCGCGGCGCGCCTCCTCGATCATGGTCAGGAGCCGCAGGTTGCCGCACGCGCCATAGAGGAGGCGGTGGAACCGGATGTCCATCTCCTCCAGCTCGGCGGGGTCATCCTCCTGCGCGATCGCGTCGCAGAGGCGGGCCGCCTTGCGGAGGGTGCCCTCGTCCAGCCGGGGCAGGGACAGGCGCAGGGCGTGGGTTTCAAGCGCCACCCGCACGCCGATCAGATCAAGGGCCTGCCGGGCGCTCCATTCGGTCACGACGACGCTGCGGTCCGACCGGCGGGTCAGGAGCCCGGCCACCAGCAGCCGCTCCAGCACGCGGCGGACCGGCTGGCGGCTGACGCCGAAGCGGGCGGCAAGCTCCTCCTGCTTCAGCGGCGTGCCCGGCGGCAGCAGCCCCTGTTCGATCTCGTCCCGCAGGATGGTTTCCATCGAGTTTGGATCCATGGATCCAAATTAGCGCAGGGAAACGCCGCGTCAATGCCGGTCGCACCGGCGGAAGGGGTGAGTGTTCGGGGAAGCCGTGAGTCGGGAGGATCGGCGGGAGTCCGCGCGGGCCGGGGGGTCAGTGCGTGGTGATCACACCGGCCGCGAAGTCCTTGAGGTTTTCGAAGCGCAGGTTGAAGTGGGGCAGGGGCCGGGGCAGGCGGGTGGCGCCGGGCTTGCCCTGGGTGCGGTCGATCCACACGGTCTTGAGCCCGGCGGCCTGCGCCGGGCCGTGGTCGTGGTAGAGGGACTGGGCCACGTGCACCACCTCGTGCGGTTCGATGCCCCGCGCCGCCAACTGGGCCAGCAGGAAGTCGAAGTTGCGGGGGTTGGGCTTGTAGGAGCCGATCTGTTCGGCGGTGAACACGCCGTCAAACGGCACGTCCAGCTGCTTGAGCGAGCCGAGGATGCTGGCTTCATCGACGTTGGAGAGGATGAACAGCCGGAACCGGGTCTTCAGCCGCTTGAGGGCGGGCACCGTATCGGCGAACGGCGGCCAGGAGGTGATGGAGTCGGCGAAGCGGGCGGCGGCCTCTTCGTCCACGGCCACGTCCAGTTCCTGCGCCATCTGGCGGTAGACCTCCGCCACCACCTGCCGGTAGGGCCAGCTGGGGTGGGCGTGCTCCAGATCGGGCTCCACCGCGCCGAAGCCCGCCAGCACCTTGGCGGCCCCGAACCGGCTGACCCAGGGAGCGAGCGCCTCAAGGATGCCGCGCTCCCAGTCGATCAGGGTGCCGTAGCAGTCAAAGCTGAGGGCGCGGACTTGAGACCAGTCGATCATCCTGTCTCTCCGATTATGGGGACGTGGGGGGCGGCGTCTTGCGGCAGCAGGCCGGTGAGCCGGGGGTCCGGCGCGATTTCCACCTTGCGGGCGTAGGCACGAAAGCCGTGTTTCAGATAAAAGGCCAGCGCTCGGGGGTGGTCAAGGGTGCAGGTGTGCAGCCAGACCCGCCGGGGCTTGCGCGCCCAGGCAAGGGCCAGCGCCTGCGTCATCAGCCATGAGCCCGCGCCGCGCCCGGTGAGCCGGGGCAGCAGGCCGAGGAACACGATCTCCACCTCGCCCTCGACCGAGGCATCCAGCTCCAGAAGCCCGACATCCGCCCCGCGCTCGCGCACCGCATAGAGCAGGGTACCGGGGGCGGTGAGCCGGGCGCGCAGGGCCGCGTCGTCGAGCAACAGGCGGCTGAACCACAGCCAGGGCGCGCCGATCGCGCGGAACAGGGCGCGGTACCAGTCCGGCTCGGGATCGGATACCGGCACGAGCTGCAAGGTCATCATCACCGGCCCGGGTTTGGGCCGGGGGCGCTCGGTCATTTCCAGACAGGTCACGACGCTGGCGATGGCGCCGGCGGGAACGTCGATAAGCTGGACCATCACAAACCACGGGTCAGGAAGGAGCGGGCCGCACGCCGGGGGCCCGCGCACCGGCTTTCCTTGTGCCGCAAGCAGCCCCGATGGAAAAGGGGGCGTTGCCGCCCCCTCTCGCAGTAATGCAGTTGTTTGTGGCTTTTCTGCCCGCCCGGCGGACCCGGCTCAGCCCTCGGTCGGGAGGAAGTCGGGGACCGAGAGGTAGCGCTCGCCGGTGTCGTAGTTGAAGCCGAGGATGCGGCTGCCGGCCGGCACCTCCTTCAGCTTGCTGGCGATGGCGGCGAGAGTCGCGCCGGAGGAGACGCCGACGAGCAGGCCTTCCTCGCGGGCGGCACGGCGGGCCATTTCGCGGGCGTCTTCCGCCTCCACCTGAATGACGCCGTCCAGCAGGCGGGTGTCGAGGATGGCGGGGACGAAGCCCGCGCCGATGCCCTGAATGGGGTGCGGGCCGGGCTGGCCGCCGGAGAGCACGGGCGACAGGTTGGGCTCCACCGCGAACACCTGGAGGTTCGGCCACTTCTCCTTCAGCACCTTGGCAACGCCGGTGATATGGCCGCCGGTGCCGACGCCGGTGATGAGGCAGTCCAGCCCCTCGGGGAAGTCGGCGAGGATTTCCTGCGCGGTGGTGCGCTCGTGCACCGACACGTTGGCCGGGTTCTCGAACTGCTGGGGCATCCACGCGCCCGGGGTCTCGTTCACGATCTCGGTGGCCTTTTCCACCGCGCCCTTCATGCCCTTCTCGCGCGGGGTGAGCACGAAGCTGGCACCATAGGCCAGCATCAGGCGGCGGCGCTCGATCGACATGCTCTCGGGCATGACGAGGATGAGCTTGTAGCCCTTGACGGCCGCGACCATGGCAAGGCCAATGCCGGTGTTGCCCGAGGTGGGCTCGACGATCACGCCGCCCGGCTTGAGGGCGCCGGAGCGCTCCGCATCCTCGATCATGGCGAGGGCAATGCGATCCTTGATCGAGCCGCCCGGGTTCGACCGCTCCGACTTGACCCACACTTCATGTGTGCCGCCAAAGAGGCGGTTGATGCGGATGTGCGGCGTCTTACCGATGGTGTCGAGAATGCTGTTCGCTTTCATCAATGCCTCCAAATGCCGATCCGGCGCTGTCAGCGAACAAGATAAAGGGAAGCCCTTTCAGGCCAAGGGAGAATTTCTTCTCAGGAGCCGGATGCGGCTTTGGCTTTCCCGGACGGGGCGTGTTCGGGCCCGGCTTCGGGCCCGGATTCGGGCCTGGAGTCCGGCCTGGACTCCGGCTCGGGCGGCACCAGCTTGTTGGCCTTGCGCAGCTCGGGGAAGGCCCAGGCCCACAGCGCGGTGACCAGCATCGCCGCGCAGCCGCCCATCACCACCGCCGGAACCGCGCCGAGGAGGCGGGCGACGAGACCGGCGTAGAACTCGCCCAGCTCGTTGGAGGCGCTGACGAACAGCGTGCCCGCCGAGGCGACGCGGCCGCGCATCTCGTCGGGCGTGTAGAGCTGGAGCAGGGACTGGCGCACGTAGACGCTCACCATGTCCGCCCCGCCCAGCACCGTGAGCGCCGCCAGCGACAGCGGGAAGGAGCGGGACAGGCCGAATACCACCGTGCACAGGCCAAAGAGGCCGACGCAGGCGAACATCCACAGCCCCACGTTGCGGCGCAGGCCGAAGCGGGCCAGCAGCACCGCCACGATGGCCGCGCCCACGGCCGGGGCGGCGCGCAGGTTGCCCAGCCCCTCCGGCCCCACCATCAGCACGTCGCGGGCGTAGACCGGCAGCATGGCCGTGGCCGAGCCCAGCAGCACGGCGAACAGGTCGAGCGTGATGGCGCCCAGAATGATGCGGTTGGTGCGGATGTACTTGAGCCCGGCGAGGATGGACTTCCACGGCCGGTCCTTGGGGGCGACGGTGTGCGGCACGGGCCGGATGCAGAACATGGCGGCGAGCGCCAGGCTCAGCAGCGCCAGACAGGTGCCGTAGACCCACTGCGGGCCGCCCGCCATCAGGTAGCCGCACGCGGCCGGGCCGCCGACGGCCGCCGTCTGCCAGGCGATGGAGTTCCAGGCAATGGCGTTGGGCAGGATCTTCAGCGGCACCAGATTGGGCGCCAGCGCCTGAAGCGACGGCCCCATGAAGGCGCGGCCCACGCCCAGCAGGGTGGCGGCGACGAAGATCGGCCACAGGGTCTGGCCGTCCAGGATCGTGTGGCCGAACAGCCAGGCGAGCGCCACGATCTCCAGCGCGATCGCGCCGCGGGCGACCCAGCGGCGGTCCACCCGGTCGATGACATGCCCGGCGAACAGGCTGCATCCGGCCAGCGCCACGAACTGCACCAGGCCGATCAGGCCGAGGTAGAGCGAGGCTTCCTTGATGGTGTGGGTGCGCCGGGCGATCTCGTAGACCTGCCAGCCGATCCCGACCACGGTCATGAGGCTGGAGAAGCTGGCGAGAAAGCGGGCAGCCCAGAAAAAGCGGAAATCCCGGACGGCGAAGGCCGACTTGGGTGCGGCGTCTGGGGCGGCAGTGTGGCTGTCGGACATGAAAATTGCCTATGGCAGTGAGTCCGGGGCACGTCGAGAGGGTTCCTTGGTCGCTCATTGGCAACCGTGTGTTCGTGTTCAGGCAACAGTTTGGCCGCGTGCGGGTTCTGGCAACGCTCCGTGCTGGCAGTGGCGCGGCAGGTCGGGATGGGCGATGATGGCCAGGAAGCCGGATTGTTCCGGCGGAAATGCAATGGACGGGTTCAGAAAGACCGAAACGGTTCCTATGTCCTGGTCATGGCTCGCCCGGCCGGCATGCGCGCCGGCCGGACAGCTTGCCGCGCTCCGCCGTTCTTTCGTACCGGGGCGCGTCCCGATGCGTTTGGTGTCCTTAACGAGTGATGGATTCTTATGACTGCTGATGTCTCCCAACCCCGACGGATCTTCCCCAGCGCCACGGAGGAAGCCGGGATCGCCGACAAGGTGGAGGGCACGCCCCAGACCAACCACCCGAGCTATCGCCTGGCCATCGCCGACCGCGATTTCCTGCTGCGCGATGAGCTGCGCCCGGTGCGCTTCCAGCTGGAGATGCTGAAGCCCGAGCTGATCCTCAAGGAGCATAAGATCGCCTCGACGGTGGTGTTTTACGGCTCGGCCCGGATTCCGTCGCCGCAGGCTGCGGAGGCGCTGGTGGCGGCCGCCCGGACCCCGCGCGAGAAGCTGGTGGCTGAGCGGCTGAAGGAGAAGTCGCGCTATTACGACGAGGCCTACAAGCTGGCCTACCGCTTCTCCAGCATCCCGCAGGACCCGGACGGCGAGCGGCATTACGTGGTCTGCTCCGGCGGCGGCCCGAGCATCATGGAGGCGGCCAACAAGGGCGCGCATGACGCCGGCGCGCCCACCATCGGCCTCAACATCGTGCTGCCGCACGAGCAGTACCCCAACGAATACGTGACCCCGTCGCTGAGCTTCCAGTTCCACTACTTCGCGCTGCGCAAGATGCACTTCCTGATGCGCGCGCGGGCGGTGGTGGCGTTCCCCGGCGGCTTCGGCACGTTCGACGAGCTGTTCGAGGCGCTCACCCTGGTCCAGACCGGCAAGATGAAGCCCATCCCCATCCTGCTGTTCGGCCGGGAATTCTGGAACCGGGTCGTGAACTTCGAGGCGCTGGCGGAGGAAGGCACCATCTCGCCGCGGGATCTGGAGCTGTTCCGGTTCGTGGAGACCGCCGAGGAGGCGTGGCAGGTGCTGCACGAGTGCTGGGGCCTGCCGGCCGAATAGCCCCCGGCGTTGCAGCCATCAGGAGAGGCCGGGCCGCCGCCGCGCGCGCCCGGCGTGCCCTCAGTTGAGGGCGAGGTCGCCGCAGGGACTGCCGGAGAGGATGTCGGACTCGTAGGTGTAGCAGTGCCCGGGGTAGAGATGGACCGCGCAGGCCATCAGCTCGTCCCGGAGGTCGAGGCAGGCGTAGGTGATGCGCAGGCACGGCGAGAGCGCCGCGACGCCCAGAAGGCGCGCCTCGCTCTGGTGGGGCGTGACGGACTGCGCCTTCATCCGCACCCGACCCGGCGGCTCGCCCAGCGCTTTCAGCTGCTGCCAGACCGGCTCGTGGCCCGGCTGGATCTGCCCGGCCAGCTGCTTCAGGCGCTCGGGCAGGAAAATCTCCACAAGCATGGTGGGCGACGCGCACACCGCCGAGCGGATCGCCCAGCGGCTGCCGACGGCGCAGCCGAGCCGCTGCGCCAACCGCTCGTCGGCCGCCAGCGTGGTCGCGCCGCCGAAGCGGCCGGGCTGAAGAAGCATGGGCGCGGGCTCGGGGCACGCGCTCATCTGCGGGTCGAGAACCGGAGCCGGGGCGGCCCCGTCATGGCGGATGAGCGTGCCCGCGCCGCGACGGCGGGAGATCAGCCCTTCCTGCTGAAGCTGGCGCAGCGCCTCGCGAATGGTGAAACGGCTGACCTGATAATGGGCGCAGAGTTTCTCCTCGGTCGGGAGATATGTGCCCGCAGCGAATTCCTGGCTGGTGATGCGCGCGCGCAGGTCCGCTGCAATCTGGAGGTAGAGCGGCTGGCCTGTCAGCTCGGCTATGTGAGCCGCTTCGGATAAGGTCTCGCTCATCGCACCGACACCCGTCTCGCCGTTAATCTCGACAGACTAGAATAATTCTAGCCGTTTTCAACCTTCGCATTCGTGGGCGCGGCGGACGAAGCGGCAGGATCAGGCGGGGTCAGGCGGGATCGGGCCGACTCAGCCGGCGGGGCGGACAGCGCCGCGCGCCGCCCCGAGCGCGCCGTAGACCTTGATGTCGATGACGGCGCCGCGCCTGCGCTGGGCGGCCAGCCAGTCCTCGATGCCTTCGAGCGGCACCACATGGACGGTGATGTTCTCGTGCTCCGTGCCGCCGCCCGGGCCGGCGCGGGTGAGGCCGGTCGCCAGGTAAATGTGCACGGTCTCGGGCGTCAGGCCGGCGGAGGAAGCGCCTTCGTACAGGAAGGTCCAGTGGTCGGCGCGGAAGCCGGTCTCCTCCTCCAGCTCGCGCCGGGCGGCGACCAGCATGTCCTCGTCGGCGTCGTCCTCGTCGCCGACAAGCCCGGCGGGCAGCTCGACGGACGGGCCGCCGAGCGCCGCCCGCCACTGCTCCACCAGCACCAGCTCGCCCGCTTCCGTGACCGGGACAATGCCCACGACCCCGGAGCCGCGATTCCGAACGGCGAACTCCCAGCCATCCTCGCAGACCAGCTCCAGATACCTGCCGGTGCCAAGCACCTCCCGTTTGCGCGCCATGCACGAGGCCCTTTCGTGAAACTCGCGTACCGTTTAAACGCTCAGGTTATGTCCTGCGTCATCCCGCCTGTCAGCTACCGTCTTTATGAAGCCGACTTTCCGGCCTTTGCCAATGCCCTCGGCGAGTCGTATGCGCGCTATGGCTTCGCCGTCGTCTCCGACCATGACGTGCCGGAAGGGCTGATCGAGGGAACGCTCGACCGCTTCAAGACCTTCTTCGCCTGGCCCGAGGCGGACAAGCGCCGCTACCACCGCCCCGGCATCGCCGGTGCGCGCGGCTATACGCCCTTCGGCATCGAGACCGCCAAGGGCGCCCGCGTCCATGACCTGAAGGAATTCTGGCACCTGGGGCGGGAGCTGCCCGATGGCCACGCCTATCGCGCGTTCATGCCGGAGAACGTGTGGGTGGCGGAAATCGAGGGCTTCCGCGAGACGGCCTATGGCCTCTACGAGGCGCTCGACGGCTTCGGCCAGCGGATGCTGCGGGCGATCGCCCGGTATCTGGGCCTCGACCCCGCCTTCTTCGACGACAAGGTGAACGCGGGCAACAGCCTGCTGCGGGTGCTGCATTACCCGCCGGTGCCTGCGGACGCGGCAGGGGCGGTGCGGGCGGCGGCCCACGAGGACATCAACGTCATCACCCTGCTCCTGGGCGCGGAGGAAGGCGGGCTGGAAATCCTCACCCGGGATGGCCGCTGGCTGCCGATCAATCCGCCGCCGGGGTGCATCGTCGTCAACATCGGCGACATGCTCCAGCGCATGACCAACCACGCGCTGCCCTCGACCACCCACCGGGTGGTCAACCCGCCGCCCGAGCGGGCACACCGGCCGCGCTATTCCATGCCCTTCTTCCTCCACTTCAACCCGGATGTGGCGATCGAGCCGCTGCCGCAGTGCGTGACGGCGGACAACCCCTGCCGCTATCCCCGGCCGATCACGGCGCAGGCCTATCTGGAGGAGCGGCTGCGGGAAATCCGCCTGCTCTGAGGGACGGCAGGGTCTCCCGCTCAGTCATCGTCCCATTCGGGGAGCGCCCTCAGCTGCTCGGCGGTCAGCCGGGTGCGGAACTGGCCGTTGTGCACGGTCAGCTGCTCCAGGGGGACAAGCACTTCCCTGTCGCGCAGGCCAAGGAACGTGCCCACCTCGACCGTCACGCCCACGATCTGGTCGCGGTTGTTGGCGATCACCTCCTCCACCTCGCCGATGCGCTTGCCGTCGGCGTCGTAGACCATCGCGTCCTCCATCTGGCGCACGGTCATGTTGGCGGGGCCGCGCAGCGGCTCGTCGTCATCCACTTCGCGCAGGTAGGTGCCGGCCGGGGCCATGCGGTCCTGCTGCCGGGGCTGGGGCTGCGCCTGCTGGCCGCCAAGCTGGCGGTTGATCGCGTCGCGCACGTCCTGAACGACGCCGCCGCTGCCCGGGGAGGTCTGGGTGTCCTGAGCCAGGGCGGAGGCGCTGCCTCCCGCCATCGCCAACGCGGTCGCAATCACCATTGCCGTTTTCATGGCGCACCTCGCTTTCCTGAAATTGCGCTTCTGGTCGAACGAGGCAAGCTGCTTCCGCGTTCCCCCGCGCTCAGGGTTCGGCGGGCGCGGCAGCCTGGCGGCGCTGGTCGTTGGCGGCTTCGTGGGCGAGGCGGGTGGGCTCGGGCAGACGGTAGCCGCGCGTCGCCCGCAGCACCCACTCGACCGCCGTTTCCAGCGACACCCGGTGGCCGGTCGAAATGTAGAGCGGGCGGGCGCGGCGGCGGGTGCGCAGCACCATGGCGATGGTCTCCCCCCTCCACACCAGCGGGGTGCGGTCGCCCGGCTCCTCCCCCAGCGGCCCGAGCGGCTCGCCGACGAGGATGCTCTTGGCAACGCCGATGCTGGGCCGGTCGAGCAGCACCCCCAGATGGCTGGCGATGCCGAGCCCGCGCGGGTGGCTGATGCCGTGGCCATCGACGAACAGGAGGTCGGGCGGCGCGGGCAGCTGGCGGTAGGCTCCCACCAGGCTCGGGCATTCCCGGAAGCCGAGGTAGCCGGGCACGTAGGGGATGGGGCTGGGGGCGCTGAGGGCGGCGGTGGCCTCCCGCTCCAGCGAGGGCCAGCGGAGGAGGACGATGGCGGCATGGATCGGGCCGGTCGAGTCCCGCCATTTCATGCTGGTGTCCACCCCCGCCAGGCGATGGACCGGGCCGAGAGCGTCCTCCCGCACCACCCGCCGGGCCAGCGCGCGCTGCACCTCCGCCGCGACGGCGAGGGAGGGCGGGGAGAGCCAGTCGGTGGGGATCTGCGGGTCGGTCATCGGTTCCACGTCCATGGCCTGTCCTGCCGCGAGCGACAGCTTTTCCGCAAGGGCGATTGTTTGGTAGGACACGCCCGGGGGAAAGGAGAGTTTCATGACCGCACAGTTCCGTCGGCGTCGCAGCGCCCTGTACATGCCCGCTTCCAACGCCCGCGCCCTGGAGAAGGCCAAAACGCTGGAGTGCGATGTGGTGATCCTCGATCTGGAGGACGCGGTCGCACCCGAGGCGAAGGCCGAGGCCCGGGCGGCGGCCGCGGCGGCGGTGCGCGGCGGCGGCTATGGCGAGCGCGAACTGGTCATCCGCGTCAACCGCCTCGACACGCCCTGGGGTCTGGCGGACGTGGAGGAGGCAACCCGGGCAGGGCCGCACGCCATTCTCCTGCCCAAGGTGGAAAGCGCCGCCGAGGTGCAGCAGCTGGACGCGGCGATGGCCGGGCGGGACGGCGGGGCGGGCCCGCGCATCTGGTGCATGATCGAGACGCCGAAGGGCTTCCTCCGGCTGGAGGAAATCGCCGCCGCCAGCCCGCGGCTTGCGTGTCTGGTGATGGGCTTTGCGGATCTGGTGAAGGACTTGCGCGCCATCGACACCGTGGACCGCGCGCCGCTGCATTTCGCCATGAGCCGGGCGGTGATGGTGGCGCGGGCCATGGGTCTCGACGTGCTGGACGGCATGTATCCCAACATCCGCGACGAGGAGGGGCTGGTGCGCCAGTGCCGGCAGGCACGCGAATTCGGCTTTGACGGCAAGACGCTGATCCACCCGAGCCAGATCGGCCCGGCCAACGCGGCCTTCTCGCCCTCCGAGGCGGAAGTGGCGCAGGCCCGGCGCATCGTGGCAGCGTTCGAGGCCGCCGAGCAGGAGGGCAAGGGGCTGGCCGTGCTCGACGGGCAGATGATCGAGGCGCTGCACGCCGTGGCGGCGCGGCGCGTGCTGGCCATGGCGGGCGAGCGCTGAAGGAATTGAGGGGCATGAATCGAGAGACGGGGCGCGGCAACCCTGCGGCCGCGCCCCGCCTGCCGGCATGATTACCGCTGGCGGCGATTGGCGGGGCCGCCGCCGCTCCCACCCCCACTACCCTTGTCCGGGCTGTTCGGATCGTTGTTCTCCGCCCGGTCGGCGGTGGGGCGGTGGGCGGCGGTGTCGGCGGCGGGTTCGGCGTGCTGGCCGCCCTCAAGGCTGGTCTGGGTTGCCTGCTGGCCGCCGCTTGTCTGTGTCCAGGTGCGGCTCGACTTGAAGCCGCCGGGCAGGGAGGTCTGCGCCATCGCCCCGCGATCGCCGCTCTCGCGCACCCCGGTCCCCTCGCCCTGCTGCTGGCCCTGTTGCTGGTCCGGCTGTTGCCCCGGCTGGGGCGAGAAGGCGGCGTTCTGGTCGGCGATGCCCTGCACCGCCTGCGCCTGACGCGGCACGCGCGGCACGGAGCCGGATTGCAGGAACTGGCGGCCCTCATCGGCCAGCCCGCCGGAGCGCTGGCCGCTTTGCAGCCGCTCCATCGGGTCGCGGTGGGCCTGCTGCGCCTGCCGGTTGGAGCCGGAGCCCTCGCCCCGGATGTTCTGAAGGGAATCGGTCTCGTCCGCCCGGCCCTGCTGGCTCTGCTGACGGTCCGCCTGCATGCCCTGGCCAAGCTGGCCCTGCTGGTGGGCCTGCTGGTGGGCTTGACCCTGCTGTTGCCCCTGCTGAGCCTGCCCGCCCCTGTTCTGGTTCCGCTTGTCGTTCGTCATTCTCGTCTCTCCCGCTACCCGATCGGCGGATTGCTCACTGGTCAGGGGCAACGGATCGGGGGCCGGCCTGTTCCGCCGCATCCCGGCGAAGCGCCGCCGTCCGCCCGGCAGGCGGGACGGATGGAGACACCCCGGGCCCGGAGCGTTGCTCGGCGCGTTGCTCGGCGTTCTGTTGGGCTCAGCGTTTGGTGGCGCCGGGGGTGCGGGTGCCGGGCGCGTTCTCCGCCTGCTGCTGGGTCTGCTCGCGGGAGCGGCGCTCGTCCTGCTGGCGGGCGCGCTCCTTCGGCGCGGTGTCCGGCCCGGTGCTGACCGTGCCGCGGTTGTCCTGACCGGGCTGGCCGCCTGCGTCCCAGTTGCGGGGCATGGACGACTCGCCAAGCCCGCGCCCGCTCTGCTGGGCGCTGGCGTACATGCCGGCGCCGTGGAGAACCTGCCCGCCGGCGGCGGTCATGCCGGCTTTCAGCGGGTCCTCCACCGCGCCGCCGTGCTGCGTCTGGCGGGGCGTGGTCTGGTTCGGTTGCGCGTTCTGTTGGCTGTTCGGTTGTCTGTCTGGTTGCCTGGGGGGCTTGCGGTCCTGGGTCATGGGCGGCTCCTTGCCGGAGAGAGGAAAGTCTCTCCCCGGGCAACGCCGCCCACGGAGCGCCTGTTCCGCCCGCCGGGACGAGGGGCTAGCCGGACACGCCCGCCCGTTCGAGCCAGGGATTCAGGCGGCCCGTCAGCCACAGCCCGTACATGCGGAAGTCCGAAATCAGCGACCAGAAGGGATAGCGGAACGTGGCGGGCCGGTTCTTCTCCACGAAGAAGTGCCCGATCCACGCCGGGCCGTAGCCCGCCACCAGCAGCGCCGGCAGCCAGGCCAGCTTGCCCGTTGCAATGATGGCGGCAGCGCCGAGGAGAACCAGTGTGGTGCCCGCATAGTGCCAGCGCCGCGTCGAGGGGAGGCGATGCTCCCGCAGGTAATAGAGGAAGAACGCGTCGTAGGATTCAATGCGGTTGCTTGAGCGATGGTCGGTCATGTCCCTCTCTCCCGGCTCCCCTGCTTCTGGCTCCCGCTGTCTGGTTGGCTGTTCCCTATTCTACCACACGGCCGACCGGCGGGGTGTTGCCCGGCCGGGGGGTATGCCCGGGTCGCGATTGACGTTTACGTAAACGTCAACTAGAGTCCGGGCCATGACAGCCGAAGCCGCAGATCGCATCCAGTCCTTCTTCTCGGGACTGCGCATCCCGGATCTTCCCGGGCCATTCACGATCACCGATCTGGCCGTGGCGTTCAACATCACGCCGCGCGCCATCCGCTTCTACGAGGATCAGGGGCTCATCAACCCGGAGCGGCGCGGCCAGAACCGTATCTACCACCGCCGGGACTTCGTGCGCCTGGCCTGGATCCTGCGCGGCAAGCGGGTGGGTTTCTCCCTCGCTGAAATCCGCGAAATGCTCGACCTCTACGATCTCGACGACGGCCGCGCGCGCCAGCGGCAGGTGACGCTGGAGAAATGCCGCGCCCGCATCAGCGCGCTTCAGGAGCAGCGGGCCGACATCGACAACATGATCGACGAGCTGGAACAATTCTGCCTCATGCTCGAGTCCCTCGTGCCGTCCGACGCGAAGGGCGCGAAGGAAACCAACAAGGAGTAGGACATGCCTGTCTATGCCGCACCGGTGAAGGAAACCCAGTTCATTCTGAACAACGTTCTGAAGCTGGAGTCTTACGCCAACCTTCCCGGCTTTGCCGAGGCGACGCCCGACATGGTGCAGGCGATCCTCGATGAGGCGGCGAGCTTCGTCGAGGGCGTGGTCCAGCCGACCAATCAGCCGGGCGACGAACACGGCTGCACCCGGCACGAGGACGGCAGCGTCACCACCCCGCCGGGCTTCAAGGAAGCCTACGAGAAGTTCGTCGAGGGCGGCTGGGGCACGCTGACCGCCTCGCCGGAGTACGGCGGCCAGGGCCTGCCCTATGTGCTCGGCACCGCCTTCGAGGAATTCCTGATCTCGGCGAACCTGGCCTTTGCCATGTACCCCGGCCTTACCCACGGCGCGGTGGCGGCCCTCGAGGCGGTGGGCTCGAAGGAGCAGAAGCGCAAGTATCTGCCCAACATGGTCTCGGGCAAATGGTGCGGCACCATGAACCTGACCGAGCCGCACTGCGGCACGGATCTGGGCCTCCTGCGCACCCGGGCCGAGCCGCAGCCGGACGGCACCTACAAGATCACCGGCACCAAGATCTTCATCTCGGCGGGCGAGCATGACCTCGCCGAGAACATCATCCATCTGGTGCTGGCGAAGATGCCGGACTCGCCGGACAACGTGAAGGGCATCTCCCTGTTCCTCGTGCCCAAGTTCCTGGTGAACGACGATGGCACGCTCGGCGCGCGCAACGCGGTTTCCTGCGGCTCCATCGAGAAGAAGATGGGCATCCACGGCAACGCCACCTGCGTGCTCAACTACGACGGCGCGACCGGCTGGCTGGTGGGCGAGAAGGAAAAGGGCCTCGCCGCCATGTTCATCATGATGAACGCGGCGCGGCTGGGCGTCGGCCTTCAGGGCCTTGCCCTTTCCGAGGTGGCCTACCAGAACGCCGTCCGCTACGCCCGCGAGCGCTTGCAGGGGCGGGCGCTCACCGGGCCGGTGAACACGGAGGGCAAGGCCGATCCGATCATCGTCCACCCGGACGTGCGGCGCATGTTGATGGACATGCGCGCCTTCAACGAGGGCGCGCGGGCGCTCGCCCTGTGGGCGGGCCTGCTGGTGGACCTCACCCGCAAGGCCCCGACCGAGGAGGAGCGGCAGCAGGCGGATGACCTGATCGGCCTCCTGACGCCGGTCATCAAGGGCTACTTCACCGATCGCGGCTTCGAGAACGCGGTGGCGGCCCAGCAGGTGTTCGGCGGCCACGGCTACATCCGCGAGAACGGCATGGAACAGTTCGTGCGCGATGCCCGCATCGCCCAGATCTACGAAGGCGCCAACGGCGTGCAGGCGATGGATCTGGTGGGCCGCAAGCTGGCCCGCAACGGCGGCCGGGCGCTGCAAGCCTTCAACAAGCTGGTGATGGAGGAAATCGCCAGCGCCAAGGGCGACGCGCAGCTGAAGCCGCTGGCGGAGGCGCTGGAGCGCTCGCTGGGCCACCTCCAGGCCGCCACCATGTGGCTGATGCAGAACGCCATGACCAACCCCAACAACGCGGGCGCGGCGGCCTATCCCTACATGCATCTGGCCGGGCTGGTCGGCGTTGGCCTCATGTGGCTGAAGATCGCCCGGGCCAGCCTTGACGCGCTGGCCAGCGGCGAGGGCGACGAGCGCTGGCTGCGCAACAAGCTGGTGACCGCGCGCTACTTCGCCGAGCGGCACCTGCCCGACACGGCCAGCCTGCGCCGCAAGGTGGAGGCGGGCGCGGAGACAGTGATGGCGCTGGCCGCGGAGGATTTCTGAGGCAGTTCCCAGGGCGAGCATTTCCCAGACGCACCCTGCGCATCCGGGACGGAAGGACCAAGGAGAGAGAAAGACATGGCTGAAGCCTATATCTACGATGCGGTCCGCACCCCGCGCGGCCGGGGCAAGCCCGACGGCGCGCTGCATGAAATCACGCCGATCCAGCTGGCGACGCAGGTGTTGCAGGCGCTGCGCGACCGCAACCAGATCGACACGGCGGACGTGGACGACGTGATCCTCGGCTGCGTCACCCCCGTGGCGGAGCAGGGCGCGGACATCGCCCGCGTCGCGGTGCTGAACGCGGACTATGCCGAGACCACCGCGGGCGTGCAGATCAACCGCTTCTGCGCCTCCGGCCTTGAGGCGGTGAACATGGCGGCGGCCAAGGTGATCTCGGGCGAGGCGGACATGGCCATCGGCGGCGGTGTCGAGTCCATGAGCCGTATCCCCATGGCGTCGGACGGCGGCGCGTGGGCCACCGACCCGGCGGTCGCCATGAAGACCTACTTCGTGCCGCAGGGCATCTCGGCCGACCTCATCGCCACCAAGTACGGCTTCAGCCGCGACGACGTGGACGCCTACGCCGTCGAGAGCCAGAAGCGCGCGGCGCAGGCCTGGGCGGAAGGGCGCTTCGCCAAATCGATCGTGCCGGTGAAGGACGTGATGGGCGAGGTGGTTCTCGACCGCGACGAGCACATGCGCCCCGAAACCGACATGCAGTCGCTGGCGCAGCTGCGGCCCTCCTTTATCGACCTCGGCGAGACCATGCCGGGCTTCGACCATGTGGCGCTGCTGAAATACCCGGAGGTGGCGCGCATCAACCACGTGCACCACGCCGGCAATTCCTCCGGCATCGTGGACGGCGCGGCGGGCGTGCTCATCGGCTCGAAGGAAATGGGCGAGAAATACGGCCTCAAGCCACGCGCCCGCATCCGGGCCATGGCGTCCATCGGCTCCGAGCCCACCATCATGCTGACCGGCCCCTCCTTCGCCACCGAAAAGGCGCTGAAGAAGCTGGGCATGACCCCGGCGGACATCGACCTGTTCGAGCTGAACGAGGCCTTCGCCGCCGTGGTGCTGCGCTACATGCAGGCGCTCGACATCCCGCACGACAAGATCAACGTGAACGGCGGGGCCATCGCCATGGGCCACCCGCTCGGCGCGACCGGCGCCATGATCCTCGGCACCGCGCTCGACGAACTGGAGCGGCGCGACCTGGCGACGGCGGTCGTCACCCTGTGCATCGGCGCGGGCATGGGCACCGCCACCGTGATCGAGCGGATCTGATTTAGGCGCAAAGGAGCGGTTCCCATGTTTGACACGATCAAATTCGATGTGGATGCGGACGGCGTTGCGCTGCTCGTGATCGACGTGCCCGGCCAGTCGATGAACGTCATCACGCCGGATTTTGTGCGCGACCTCAACGCTGCCATCGACCGCATCAGCGGCGAGGACGCCATCAAGGGCGCGGTCATCACCTCGGGCAAGGACAGCGGCTTCATGGCCGGCGCCGACCTCAAGTGGATCGGCGGCCTCATCGCCAGCGTGCGCGCCAGCGGCGGCGCCAGCGCAGGCCAGATCTTCGAGCAGGCGTTCTCGCTCAACGCCGCGTTCCGGCGGCTGGAGACCTGCGGCAAGCCGGTGGCCATCGCCATCAACGGCCTCGCCATGGGCGGCGGGCTGGAACTGGCGCTCGCCTGCCACTACCGGGTGGTGGCGGACAACCCGAAAATCCAGCTTGGCCTGCCGGAAGTGCTGGTGGGCCTGCTGCCCGGCGCGGGCGGCACCCAGCGCCTGCCGCGCCTCATGGGCATTCAGGCCGCGCTCATGACCATGGCGCAGGGCAAGAGCCTGCACCCGGCCGAGGCCAAGGCGATGAACGTGGTGCACGAAGTGGCCCCGGCGGCGGAAATCGTCGCCCGCGCCAAGGCGTGGGTGCTCGCCAATCCCAAGGCCGTCCAGCCTTGGGACGTGAAGGGCTTCAAGATCCCCGGCGGCTCGGGGCCGTTCAACCCGGCCATTGCCCAGTTGTTCATGGGCGCCGCGCCCATGGTGATGAAGGAGACGCTGGGCAACTACAACGCGCCCAAGGCCATTCTCTCGGCGGTCTACGAGGGCACGCAGCTGCCGTTCGACCGGGCGATCCGGCTGGAGAGCAAGTATTTCACCAAGCTGCTGATGGACCCGCAGGCGGGCAACATGATCCGCACGCTGTTCGTCAACAAGCAGGCCGCCGAGCGCGGCGCGCGCCGCCCGAAGGACATCGAGAAGCTGCCGACAAAAAAGCTCGGCATGTTGGGCGCGGGGCTCATGGGCGCGGGTATCGCCTACGTCTCCGCCAAGGCGGGCATCGAGGTGGTGCTGCTCGACCGGGACATGGCCAGCGCCGAGAAGGGCAAGGACTACTCCCGCAAGCTGGTGGAGAAGGACGTGAAGCGCGGCAAGCTCAGCGCCGAGAAGGGCGAGGCGCTACTGGCCCGCATCACGCCGACGGCGGACTTCGCGGATCTCAAAGGCTGCGACCTCATCATCGAGGCGGTGTTCGAAGACCGCGCGGTGAAGGCGGACGCCACGCAGAAGACCGAGGCTGTGGTGGGAGCGGAGACCATCTTCGGCTCCAACACCTCGACGCTGCCCATCACCTCGCTGGCGGAGAGCTGGAGCCGGCAGGAAAACTTCATCGGCATCCACTTCTTCTCGCCCGTCGAGAAAATGCCGCTCGTCGAGATCATCACCGGCAGGAACACCGGCCCCAAGGCCATCGCCAAGGCGCTGGACTATGTGGCGCAGATCAAGAAGACGCCGATCGTCGTCAACGACAGCCGCGGCTTCTACACCTCGCGCTGCTTCGGCACCTACGTGATGGAAGGCTACACGCTGGTGGGCGAGGGGGTGAACCCGGCGCTCATCGAGAATTGCGGACGGCAGGCGGGTATGCCGGTCGGCCCGCTGGCGGTGGGCGACGAGACCGCCATCGATCTGGCCTGGAAAATCAAGAAGCAGACCATGCTCGACCTGGGCGACGCCTACCGGCCGACCGAGGGCGACCGGGTGGTCGATCGCATGTACGAACTGGGCCGCTATGGCCGCAAGGCGGGCAAGGGCTTCTACGAATACCCGAGCGACGGCGGGAAGAAATATCTCTGGCCGGATATCGCCAGGGAATTCGGCCGCCTGCCCGAGGACGAACAGCCGGACCCGGCCCTGGTGCGCAAGCGCCTCATCTACCGCCAGCTGGCCGAATGCGCCCGCTGCTATGAGGAGGGCGTGCTGACCACCCCGGAGGACGGCGACCTCGGGGCCATCTTCGGCTGGGGCTTTGCGCCCTTCACCGGCGGTCCGTTCAGCCTGATGGATACGATCGGCATCGCCAAGGTGGTGGAGGAACTGGATCGCCTCGCCCAGCAGTACGGCGAGCGCTTCAACCCGCCCCAGCTGCTGCGCGACATGGCCGCCCGGGGCGAGACCTTCTACAGCACCGCAGGCGCCCGCAAGGCAGCGTGACGGCGTGACGGTGTGACGGGGTTTGTGAGCAGGGGGAACGTGTTCCCCCTGCGACCCCGCGCCTGAAGCCTCGTTCCTTTCAGGTTGATTTGAATGGCCAGGAGGGTCTCGGACCCTCCTGGCAACCTCCCTTTCGTTTTCAGGATGTGTCCGGCAGCCGCCGCTGGCGCGAACTGACGACCGGGTGCGGCCGGACATGAAGTGGGGGGATAAGGGGGGGGGCTGCTTGAGCCCTTTTCACAGAGCCGCGCCCGTCATCCCGCGCACGGCCCGAAAAACAAACGGGCGTGCAGAGGGTCCGAGACCCTCTGCGAAAAAATCACCCCGGCTGGCGGCTGAGCGATGGGCGCCCGTCACGCGCGGCGAGGCGGGCGCCGAGCCGCAGGCCCGGCACTTCGATCCAGCGGTAGCCGGCGTAGGAGAGCAGCAGCGTCAGGCCCGCTGCCAGGGGGATGAACATGGAGCGGTACTGGCTGGGGGTCAGCTCCAGGGCGTTGAAGACGAGCATCAGTGCGAAAATCGCCACCGTGTGCAGGACAAAGGTGGAATAGGCCATGCGGCTCAGTTGCAGCAGCCCCGGGTGGGCGAGCACGCCCTTGACCAGGCTCATGCCCGGCTTGCGCGGCGCGTAGAGCGCGCCCAGCACGCCGAACCAGATCACCATCGCCGGCTTCAGCACCGCGACGGCCGTCACGATGATCGCCGCCAGCAGGCCCGGCATCAGCCAGCGCAGCCGGTCGCGCGAGAGGAAGAAGTAGGTGACGATGCCGACACCGAACAGCCAGAGGTGGTCCGGCAGGAAGGCGCTGCCTGCCCGCTCCTGAAGCAGCAGGACCGCGACGGCGACGAGCCCGAGCACGACCCAGCGGCGGCCGACGATCGCCGCGTAGAGCAGCGGGGCGATCAGGCAGAACTGCCATTCCAGCGAAATCCACCACCCCTGCGGGAGAAAGGCAAACTCCCCCTGCGGGACGAGCGCGGGCGGCACCAGCCCCTGCGCCAGGGCGAGATGGCTCAGCACATTGGGCCAGAACTGCGCCCGGGCCGCGGCGATGTTTTCCACCTGCGCGACGGCCCACTCCGACTCCGCGAAGGGGGAGCCGAGCACGGCGGCCGCCTGCAAGCCAAGCGTCAGCGCCAGCACCGCGAGGGCGGCGAGGTAGACCGGAAAGAGCCGGAAGCCGCGCCGCAGGACGTAGGAGCCCCAGCTGTCCTCCTTGCGGTCGAGAAGCTGGAAGGCGGTGAAGCCGGACAGGAGAATGAACAGGTCGATGGCGTGGTTCGCCTCGAAAACCCACGGCACATGCATGCCGGTCGCCAACGCCAGATGGGCCGCCACCACCCACCACACACTCAGGCTGCGCAGCCCTTCCAGCTCATGGATTCTTCCCACCAACACAACTCCCCGAAGGTTTTAGCCAGGGAGCATTAAACCATCCGAAGCGTGGCAGGACAAGGAAACGGCCCGACCCCCCGGGCGCAAGACGAACAAGGCCCGCCGGTTGGCGGGCCTTGCTCTGTCGGAACGTGCCGTTTCCGTGCGGCTTGCCAGCCGCAAAGTGACGGTCTTCGTGCGGCTTACCAGCCGCACTGGCGTCCCTTGTTCTGCTGCTTCAGGTACGCCATCAGCGGCGCGAAGTAGTTCTGCATGGAGCGGGCGCTCATCTGGCTGGTGCCGGTGAAGGCCTTCAGCGCCTCCGGCCAGGGCTTGGACGCGCCCATGGTCAGCATCTCGTTGAGCTTCTCGCCCACCTGCTTGTTGCCATAGATGGAGCAGCGGTGGAGCGGCCCCTTCCAGCCCGCCATCTTGCACGCCGCCTCGTGGAACTGGAACTGGAGGATGCGGGCCAGGAAGTAGCGCATGTAGGGCGTGTTGCCCGCCACGTGGAACTTCGCACCCGGGTCGAAATCCTCCTCGCTGCGCGGCTCGGGCGGCACGATGCCCTGGTAGTCCTGCCGCAGCCTGGTCCAGGCGGCATTGTAGTTGGCCGGGGTGACCTCGCCCGAGAACACCTTCCAGCGCCACTTGTCCACCAGCAGGCCGAACGGCAGGAACGCCACCTTGTCCAGCGCCTGGGACATGAGCAGGCCCACGTCGCCCTTGGCGTCCGGCTCCTTGTCGAGGAGGCCCAGCTTCACCAGGTAGTCCGGCGTCACCGAGAGGGCGATGAAGTCGCCGATCGCCTCGTGGAAGCCGTCGTTCGCGCCGTTCATGTAGAGCAGCGGCTGCTGGTTGTAGGCGCGCTGGTAGAAGTTGTGACCCAGCTCGTGGTGGGCGGTGACGAAATCGTCGCCGTTCACCTTGGTGCACATCTTCACGCGCAGGTCTTCCTTGTTGTCCACGTTCCAGGCGCTGGCGTGGCACACCACCTCGCGATCGGCCGGCTTGACGATCATCGAGCGCTCCCAGAAGGTCTCGGGCAGCGGCGCAAAGCCGAGCGAGGTGAAAAAGCCCTCGGCGGTCTGCATGATCTTGACGGGCGAGTAGTCCCTGGCGACCAGCAGCTCGGTCAGGTCATAGCCCTTGTCCGCATTCGGCGGGGCCACCACCTCGTAGATGTTGCCCCACTCCTGCGCCCACATGTTGCCGAGCAGGTCGGCGCGGATCGGGCCGGTCTTGGGCTGCACGTCGTCGCCGTACTTCTTGTTGAGCTCGGCGCGGACATAGCAGTGCAGCTGCTCGTAGAGCGGCTTCACGTCGGCCCACAGGCCGTCCACCATCTTCTCGAACTCTTCCGGCTTCATGTCGTAGCCGCTGCGCCACATGGCGCCGGTGTCCGCATAGCCCAGCTCGCGCGCGCCCTCGTTGGCGATCTCCACCAGGCGGGCGTAGTCCTGCCGCATCGGGCGGCCGACGTTGTTGTGCCAGCTGACCCACATTTCCTTCAGCTTGGCCGGATCGCGGACAAGGCCCATCTGCTCCTCGATGTCGGAGCCGGAGATTTCCTTGCCGTCGAGGGTGCCGCGCCCCTTGCCGTAGGTGGATTGCAGGCGGGTGGCGATCTCGCTCAGCTCCTGCGCCGCGCCCGGCCGGTCGGGGGCGGCGAGGGTGAGGCCCTGCTTCAGGATTTCCAGCTTGCGGCGGGTGTCGTAGTCCAGCGACAGGGCGTTGTAGCGGGCCGCCTGCTTGGCGTACTTCACGCCCAGCTCGGTCAGCTCCGCGCCGGATCTGGCGGCCAGCCAGTCGGAATCGAAGTTGATGTAGGTGGCGTTCAGCCAGGCGATGCGCCCGGCGTATTCGCTGAGATCGCCCAGCACCTTCTCGGCCTCGGCGACGAAGGCCCGGGCCTCCTCGGCGGTGGGCGCGCTGGCGGCCGGGGCCGCCTCGGCCTGGGTCTGCTGCGCCATCGCCTGGCCTGCGGCCATCGTCGGCAGGCTGAGCGCCAGGGCGATTGCAGTTGCGGTTCTGCGCATGGGTCTGTCCCCCAATATCGGTTCAGTATGGGGCGCAGAAAACTCCGTTTCGCCGTCAGCGTCAACGGCGCAGCCCGCGCACGGGCACAAATCCCCGGGGGGCGCCGGGGCGCTGCCCTATGCCGCGTTGGCACAGGGGCGCCCGGCATGGCATGAAGGGAGAAGACCCCAGGGGACAAGATCCCAGACCGGCCAAGGAGGCTGTTGTTCCATGTCGGCATCCATTCCCGCCCGTCCCGCGCCCCAGGCGCTCAGCCCCGAGGATCAGCGGGCCCGCGCGCAGATCGATGACGCGCTGATCGAACGGCTGATGCGCGGCTTCTACGACAAGGTGCGCGCCGATGATCTCATCGGCCCGGTGTTCGCGGAGCGCATCAGCGACTGGGAGCCCCACCTCCAGAAGATGTTCGCCTTCTGGTCGTCGGTGGCGCTGGGCACGGGCCGCTACGAGGGCAACCCGATGGGGGCGCACCTGCCCCTGCCGGTGGAGCGCGCCCACTTCGACCGCTGGCTGGCCCTGTTCGAGGAGACGGCGCACGCGGTCTGCCCGCCCGAGGTGGCGGAATACTTCATCGCCCGCGCCTGGCGCATCGCCGCCAGCTTCGAGATGGGCATCCATGCGCGCCGGGGCGAGATCGTGCCCACCCGCCAGCGGCCCTGGACGCCCGGCCAGAGCCGGTGAGCGGCCGAGGGCGGCGCACGCCCTAGCTTGAGGTGGGCACGCCCTTCTCGGACGGCGGCCGGGAGGGCGGCTGGCGGCGATCCGTCGAGCCGTCCCCGCCCTGGGTGTCCGCCGCCGCGCCCGCCGCGCCCGCGCCCAGCGCGGGATCGGGCATTCTGTCATTGCCGTCAGCGGTCTCCGGCCGGCCGCGCCGCTCGATGCCCGGGGCATCGGGCGGATCGCTGGCGCGGCGGTTTCGCGATGACTGCGGATGGCGGCGCATGGCGGCCAGCTCCTCGGGCGAGAGCGGCGGGTCGTCCCAGCGGCGGCGCAGGGCCTGGGGCGAGTGGGCCGGCCAGTCCGGCGAGGGAATGGAGCGGTAGGCCTCGCGCAGCGCCTCGGCCCAGCGCTGGCGCAGCATGGTGTAGTAGGGATCGTGCTCGTGCAGGCGCTGGCGGTAGCCCACCTGGAGGCTGTCGCGCTTGTAGACGAGCACGTCGATCGGCATCCCGACCGTGAGATTGGAGCGGATGGTGGCGTCCATCGACAGCAGGCACAGCTTGACGCCATCCATGAGCGGCGTCTCGAAGGTGGCGTTGCGGTCGAGCACGGGCTTGCCGTACTTGGTCTCGCCGATCTGCATGAAGGGGGTGTCGGCCGTCGCCTGGATGAAGTTCCCGGCCGAGTAGATGTGGATCAGCTTCATCGGCCCGCCCTCCACCTGCCCGGCGAGGATGACCGAAATATCGAAGTGCACATGCTGCTCGCGCAGCGCCTCGCCATCGTATTCGTGCACCCGGCGGATGGCCGCGCCGACAAGCTGGGCCGCCTTCAGGATGGACGAGACGGTGTAGATCGTCTCGGTGCGGTGGGTGTCGGGATCTTCCAGCCCGTCCTCGATGAGGCTCATGACATGCTGGGTCACGGCCAGGTTGCCCGAGGTCATGGCGACGATGACCCGCTCCCCCGGCCGCTCGAACACGTGCATCTTGTTGTAGACGGCGATGTTGTCCACGCCCGCGCTGGTGCGGGTATCGGAGACCAGCACCAGCCCTTCCCGAAGGAACAGCCCTACGCAATAGGTCATGTCCGCCTTCTCCCTCCGCCGGGGAACCTCTGTTGCAGGGGAAAACGCCCGACGGGGGAAAAACGGCGAAGCCGGATGCGCCAAAATGCGGTCAGGCTCGCGCCAACCCGCGCTACTGGCTGAGGAAATCGGCGATCGCCGCGCCGAATTCCGGCTTGGTGATGGCGCTCATGTGGTCGCCCGGCACCTCGGCGAAGCGCGCGCCGGGAATGTATCCGGCCAGATCTGCGGCGGAGCCGTTGTCGTCATCGTCCCGGCCGGCGAGCACCAGCACCGGCAGGTCAAGCGTTGCCAGCGTCTCGGGCGGGGTGTCCACATGGCTTTGCAGCACGTGGATTGCCGCCTCCGGGTTGGTGCCGGTGGACTTGAGAAACCGGGCGACGCGCCCTTCCGGGGTGAGGGGGCGGGCGGTGTCGCGGTTGCGGATGGTCTCGACGAACCAGCGGATGCGCGGGCCCGCATCGGTGATGCCCGCCGCGCCCATGCCCGCCAGGATCAGCCGCCGGGGCGCGAGGCCATGGGCGACGACCCCGCGCAGCACGGTGCGGCTGCCAAGCGAATAGCCGACGAGGTCATAGTCCGTGAGCCCCAGTTGCCCGATGATCTCCGCCAGATCCCGCGCCAGCACGTCCTTGGGGTAAGCGGCGGCGTCGGTCGGCACGTCGGAGTCGCCGTGGGCGCGCAGGTCCGGCAGGATCACCTGAAAGCCGCGCTCCACCAGCAGCGCAGCGGTGCCGTAGTCCTCCCAGTTCACCTTGCCCGAGGAGAGGAAGCCGTGAACCAGGATCACGGGACGGCCTGCGCCCAGAACCTTGACCGCAAGCTCAACACTATCGAAGCTCTTGATACGCATGCCGAACCTATATCGCTGGCGGGAGGGGCCTCCCGCAGGGTGCAACAACCAGGGACGCGGGACCAGACCCGCGCGACCGGAGACGCGAGGCGGCCTCGCCCGTTTTTCGTCCAGTGGCAATACAATGCCTGTTGAACTATGCAACCTTTGAACAATTTCCATACGGACCCGGCCCTTGTGCCGTCAGGAGGGAGATCACTCATGCACAATCGAACCGTTTTCGCGCTCGCCGTGATGACCGCCACCGCCATCAGCGGCGCCGCCCTCGCCAGGGGGGAGCGCGCCACGGCCGAGCTGAGGAACCTGGCCGGAGAGGTGGTGGGGACGGCCGAGCTGACCCAGCAGGGCGATGACGTGGTGGTGAAGGGCACCGTCAAGGGCCTGCCCGCCGGTGTTCATGCCTTCCACATTCACGAGACCGGCAAGTGCGAGCCGCCGTTCACCTCGGCCGGCGGCCACTACAACCCGCACAAGAAGGCGCATGGGCACGAGAACCCGCAGGGCGCGCACGTGGGCGATCTGATGAACATCGAGGTCAAGGGCGAGGGGGCGGAGACCGCCTTCGAGCAGACGGTCAAGGCCGTGCGTCTCCAGGCCGAGGAAGGGCCTGCCATTCTGGATGCCGATGGCGCGGCCCTGGTGTTCCACGCCGACGCGGACGACTACAAGTCCGATCCGGCGGGCAACGCGGGCGGCCGCCTGGTCTGCGGCGTGATCGAGGTGAAGTGATTTTGGTTTTTTTGCAGGAGGGTCGCGGACCCTCCTGCACATCCCTTGTCCTTGCGGGCCTTGTCCTTGCGGGCCTTGTCCTTGCGGGGGCTTGCGCGTGACAAAGGGCGCGGCCCGAAAAACGAAAGGGAGCGCGAGGGTCCGAGACCCTCGCAGAATTCAATCCATCCCCCGGGGGAAAACTCACGCCGTCGGGCGGGTGGCGATCCATGTGCCGCCGATGAGCGCCACGGCGGTCGGGATGTAGGCGGCGGGCGGCTGGAGCAGGACAAAGCCGATGATCGCGCTGCCCGCGAAGGTGAGGAGCGCGGCGTATTTGCCCTTGCGGCTGATGGCGCCCCGCTCGCGCCAGGCGACGATATGGGGGCCGAGCCGCGGATGGTTCAGCAGCCAGCGTTCGATGCGCGGGTCGCCCTTGGCGAAGAAGTAGGCGGCGAGAATGACGAACGGCACCGTCGGCAGCAGGGGCAGCACCGCCCCGAACCCGGCAAGGACAAGGCTTGCATAGCCCAGGATGGCGTAGACGCGGCGCATGGCGCGAGCCTACCAGAGCCATTCCCCGAAACCAAAGAAAAGCTGCGAGGTATTCGCAAAAACGCCGGGGGGATGGGGGCTGGGAGACGGCCCCCTGTGCAGCGGGGAGATTGGTGAAAACCTTTTGATGATCGTTGTTTCCCATGTCAGGATGCGCGTTGCACGGACAGAGAGACAGATCGGCCGAATTTCAGCAGCGAACCCAATGCGCTGTGTGGTGCCAATGCGGACGGACCAACCCTATGCTTGGCTGGCAGCGTCCGCAGAAAGTACCCCCGTTATGTAGAGTTATTGGAGGTTATACACAGTTATACACGGTTATAGCGTTTTCTCTTTATAAGTTGGTATAACTGCATAAAGCGCTTCAAGGTTGGTATGTGCCTATGGACCCCCTAAGCAATCCATTCGCGCCGGGTGCCGGTTCGCGTCCTCCTGAACTCGCGGGGCGGGAGACGATCATAAGCGAAGCACGGACAGCACTGGGCCGTATTATCGCTGGCCGGAGCGCGCAATCTCAAATTCTGTTGGGACTGCGTGGAACCGGCAAAACCGTGTTGCTTAACGAGATTGAGAACATCGCTGAGGACGAGGACTATCTAACGTCCTTGATCAAGGCACCGGAAGACAAAACGCTTGCGGAGCTGCTTTATCCGCAAATGCGGCAGGTGTTACGCAAGCTTTCCACGATTGAGGGTGCGCGGACGGCAGTGAATGCGGCCCTGTCGGCGCTTCGGAATTTCGCATCGGTTTTCAAGATATCGGTCGGTGAAATCGAGATCGGCGTTGAGCCAACGCCTGGCTATGCGGACAGCGGTGACCTCGAATTCGATGTGACCGAGATGTTTGAGTTGATTGGCAAGGCTGCGCGCACCGCAGGGCGGGGGTGGGCCTTGTTCATCGACGAAGTTCAATATCTAAAGGAAAAGGAATTGGCCGCGATTATTGTTGCGGTCCACCGCATCAACCAGAAAAGCCTGCCCGTTGTCGTTTTCGCTGCGGGTTTGCCTCAGATGGCGCAACTCTCGGGCGACACGAAATCCTACTCTGAACGTCTTTTCACCTATCCCAGCGTTGGCGCTCTGGATGCGGTGGCTGCCAGGGATGCCATTCGTAACCCGCTTCACAAGGAAGATGTGGAGATCACGGACGAAGCGCTTGCTCGTATCGTAGAGAAAACCGAAGGCTATCCCTTCTTCATTCAGGAATGGGGGCATCATGCCTGGAACGTGGCGGAGAAAAGCCCCATTACCCTGGAAGACGTCGAGAGAGCCTCTGTGCGCGCTTTGGAGCGGCTCGACAGGGGCTTCTTCAAGGTGCGGATGGATCGTCTCACCAACGCCGAAATCTTGTATGTCAATGGCATGGCCCGCTTGGGGCGCGGACCTTACAAATCAACAGATGTTGCCAATATGCTCGGGAAAAAGCCGACGTCCCTTGGTCCAACCCGCGCAAGTATCATACAGAAAGGCATGATATACAGCCCGAGCTACGGCACCGTGGATTTTACCGTGCCTCTTTTTGATGATTTTCTGAGACGGCGATCCGGCTTCTGATTGCGGCTTGTCCTGCCTTGATCGAACTTCAAGGCGTTTTAACACGCTTCCTTAAACTAAAA
>Ga0207867_1000848_pt1 | contig 27817 bp, 22 predicted proteins | sample HigsolmetaAR206D_FD_184838 | JGI IMG/M metagenome (GOLD analysis project Ga0207867, IMG submission 184838) | Ionic liquid and high solid enriched microbial communities from the Joint BioEnergy Institute, USA - AR20-6-D (SPAdes) (version 2) ...
GGGAAAAGAGGATCCAACAAGAAAAACAGAAGGATCAATAAGGTCCTTCTGGGGAATTTTAAACCGGCGATTTTGGGGAAAAAATAATCGGCCTTGACATCCACCCAAGCCGTCATCGACTTCCTCACCCAGATCATGGACGAAATTCGGGTCGCCATGTTCCTTGCTGGTGCCCGCACCATCGACCAACTCAAAAACACCCCTTTAATTGGAGGTCCTTTTTAATTGGGGGTCAGACCCCCAATACACTAAAGGATTAAAGTATACGTAGTCATTTAGACCTAGTTTTCACCCAGAAAATAACAAATAGGGGGACAGACCCCCTTTAAGGAGGCGTTGGGTTTGCAAGCGAGTGCGAAGGCGCATAGCAATATGGCGTTGATCAAGTACTGGGGGAAGCGGGACGAAACATGGATGCTGCCGCACAATAGCAGCTTTTCTGTGACTTTGGATGCGCTGTACACGACGACAACGGTGGCGTTTGATGCGGCGTTGGATCACGATATCCTGATATTGAATGGGCATGAGGCTGGGGAAAAAGCCCGGCTTAAGGTATCACGCTTTTTGGATATCGTCCGGGAGATGGCCGGCATGAATATTCATGCGAAAGTCACGTCCCAAAATTCCTTCCCGACCGGAGCGGGCTTAGCCTCTTCAGCATCGGGATTTGCAGCTTTAGCCTGTGCAGCCTCCAAGGCGGCCGGTTTGGAGCTGGACGGCAAGGCCTTATCCATGCTAGCACGCCGGGGATCGGGTTCGGCATGTCGCTCAATCTACGGCGGGTTTGTGGAATGGCAAAAAGGGGTCAAGCTTGACGGCTCCGACTCTTACGCCAAACCTGTTGCTCCGCCGGAACACTGGCCGCTTTCGTTGTTGATCGCGACCGTATCCGACAAACATAAGAAGATTTCAAGTCGCGAAGGCATGGCAAAAACCGTGGCGACATCGCCTTTTTATAAAAGCTGGCTCAACACGATTGAAGAGGATCTTGCTGCGGCCAAAGTCGCCGTGCAAAATCGCGATTTAGACACATTAGGAAAAGTAGCGGAACGAAACGCGTTAAGGATGCATGCGACGATGCTCAGTGCCGACCCGCCGTTTCTTTATTGGCAAAAAGGCACGATCGCGGTCATTCGGGAAGTCGAATCGTTGCGAGAATCCGGTATTCCAGCCTATTTTACAATCGACGCTGGAGCCAATGTTGCTGTTCTCTGTGAACCATCACATGCCGCCCAGATTAAGGAAAAACTTTTGCGCCTTCGGGAAGTGCAGAATGTCATCGTATCCGGCCCCGGACCTGGTGTGACCCTCCTTTAATTTTGAGAAAGAAGGTTTTTCTATGAAAGTCAGAGTGCCGGGTAAACTTTTTATTGCCGGGGAATACGCAGTCCTGGAAAATCAACCCGCAGTCGTTACAGCGGTATCAAAATATGTTACCGTGACGCTTGAGCCGAGCGATCATTTTTACCTCCGGCTGCCTTCTCTTGGCTTAAACCATGTCACGTGGCGTTACGAGCACCACGACATAAAAACCAGCATAGAACATCCGAAATTAAATTTTATCAAACACGCGCTCCGAGCCGTCTGCGAGTACTTAGGCGACAATCATCCGCTACTCAGAGAGCCATTTTCGCTCCTCGTGGAAAGCGAGTTGGATGAGGCTACAACTGGGAAAAAATTCGGCCTCGGATCTAGTGCGGCGGTTGTGACTGGGATCGTCAAGGCGCTCTTGCAAAAAGCAGGCATTCATTCGGACGAAAAGGTTTTTAAAATAGCTGCTGTTGCTCATTTTATGGGACAAGGAAGCGGCTCAGGGGCCGATATCGCCGCCAGCACCTTCGGCGGGCTCCTGCGCTATACTTCGTTTCGGCCCGCGTGGATGAGCAAAAAACTGAATGAAGGTATGAGGATCAAGGAGATTATTGATGAACCGTGGCCGTACTTTACATGTGAGCGGTTATCGGCGCCGCCTCAACTTCATTTTTGCGCCGGATGGACGCAATCGCCAGCAGGCACTGGTTCGCTTTTACAAAAAATGGACGTTTTTAAAAAGAACCATCCGGAAGTGTATCAAACTTTTTTGCAAGCATCTGCCCAAGCCGTTTCTATCTTTGTCGGAGGGCTTGTCGAAAACAATGCGGATGCCGCGATCAAAGGGCTTAGAATGAACCGAAAAGCCTTGGTTCAATTGGGAGAAGCAGCGAAAATCCCGATCGAGACCGATGCGCTTAAACGTCTTGCGGATATCGCGAAGTCATTCGGCGGTGCCGGCAAGCCCTCGGGTGCCGGCGGTGGTGACTGCGGTATTGCATTATTAAAAGGGGAAGAACACATTGCCTCGCTGTATAAAGCATGGCGGGAGACCGGGATTGAGCCGCTGCCGTTCGTTCATTGAATAAAAAGGAAACATCGCCAGAAGCAAGTAGCGAGGAACAAAATAAATAGCTGGTGGAAATCAACGACCACCCATCGTTTTATGTGAGGGATCTCCCCTTTTTGTTAACAAATGAAACAGTCTAAGGTCTTGTCAGCGGCAAAAAAAGAAGAGAATTCCGGCCCTGTTTTACGGACAAGCCGGTTGCTTAAATGTAAAAAGAGGTTGCCTATAAGGTTAACCTCTTCTTCGTCTGTACAATTTAGAAAGCATGGATTTGTTTTAGGCTATGATCAATGGGACGAAGGTTACGTCCGTGCCTTTAAAGGCCGGCGTCACCTAGTTTTATGTAAGAAAAGGGAATAAGACAGAAACAAAAAATGTATCGTCGATTTATTCGCCCAAAGTGTCAATCCATTCGTCCACAGTCAGCACGTCAGCTTGTGTCGGAAAAACTTTTTCTATTAGTACCCGGTGCACCTCGGGATCGGAATCCAGACAGGCGTCACTCAAGACCGTCAGTAGATAATCTTTATCGGCGGCTTCCCGTAACGTCGATAAAACGACCCCACTCGTCGCAATGCCGCAAAGTATAAGTTTTTCAATCTTACGAGCTCTGAGGATGACTTCGAGTTTGCTACCAGCGAAAGCACTGATGCGATATTTTGTGATGACAGGTTCATTGGCCTCGGGTTTAACCGATTCGTGAATTTGGGTGGAAGTATCCGAAAGTGTCATTCCTCCTGATTCGGCGATCTGAGAAAAACGTTTGTTGTTTGGACTCACCTCGGGGTATCCTTCGCTGAACCCAACGCGAATAAAAATTACGGGAATGCCGTTTTGTCGTGCCGCGTGCACGGCTTTTTGAAAAGGCAGGAGTGTTTTTTCGTTTTCGGCATAGCGGGAAACAATGCCGTTTTGCAAATCCATGACTAAAAGAGCCGTTTTACCATTCGTATCCCTCATGTTAAATCAACTCCCTTCAATATTCCCATTTTAACATTCCGGGAACGTCTTTCCTAATCAAGATGCACCTAGGTTCGTGTCCCCCGTATATTTTAAGAAGGCAGTCTCTTGCCAGCGATTGTAACCTTTCTAATTACCAGCATGTAGAAATCGGCACCTTTCACCAGGTACTTTTCGCTTGTTTGTCGAAATGTAAAAGTGCCCAATCAAATGATCTTAACATTTTCCATAATTTAGCAAAACCACAGAAAGGACCAACACACGATGTTAAAAAAATTAAGTAAGTGGAATACATTGCGAAACCAAATTCTCGTTGTTTTCCTCGTGGTGATGGTTGTCGTTCTGTCGATTGTAACCGCTGTCACACTGAGGCAGGTTTCAGATCTTATTCAAAAAAATGCAGAGAACCAAATTAGGCAAACGGCGGTTGAAGCAAGCGGAAGGATTGATTCTTTATTCGAACAATTGGATACCGTGACCAAGTTCATTTTGACCAATCAAACCATTCAAGACCAATTCGAAAGGGAGTATAAAAATAAACCGGTGTCTTTTTCCGAATTACAGAAACTCGGTCATATTGTAAATAACATCTTGATTAACTCAAAGGGCGTTTATTCTGTTGAATTATATACGAAAGACCTAAAACAGCTTTTACCGGTTAGCAATGACCCTTATATGTTTGATCGGATTCATCCTGAATGGGTGCGTGAGGCGGATCAAGCAAAGGGCAATTTAGTATGGATTGGAAAAGATCCTAAAAATCCAGATTATTGCCTTGCTATTCGAAGAATTAATCTGATCAATCAAGATTTTAATAATGCTGGATACATGATTGCCCGCGTCAATAATGATTATTTTTCCGTTATGAATGCCGATGAGCTGGATCAGTATACGATATTACTTGACCAAAAACTTGAGCCGATTTTTTCTAATTATCCGGGTAAGATCAACCCCTTAACATTGAAAAACAAGTCAACTACGCAAATCCAGGACGAAACTTATATGGTTACAAAACAAAGCTCGAAAGATGGATTTGTTATTTTGATCCTAACACCGATTCAATCACTGACAAAAGGCTTGTCGGGGATTAGATTAGGCATTATTTTGGCAGGGCTTGCAGGTATTGCGATTTATTTTATCCTCTCATTGTTTTTATCCAATTTTATTACAAAACCGATTATCACGTTAACGAATACGATGAGGCTGGCCAATGAAGGGCTTCTTGCGACAAACCCTAAAACGATTACCGTCAATGAAATTAAAGAATTAAACAGCACTTATAATCAGCTGGCCAAAGAGACCAACCATTTAATCAAAATGGTTTATCAAAAAGAAATCATCCGGAGTTTGAATGAACTGAAGGCGTTGCAAGCGCAAATCAACCCGCATTTTCTTTATAATACTTTGGATTCTTTGCGCTGGAGCTTAGAGGAAAAAGGTGAAGAAGAGCTAGCGGATGTTGTTGTCGCCATGTCGAACCTTTTCAGGTACACCATTAGTAAAAACTCCGACGATGATTGGGTCGCTTTGGCGGATGAATTTAATCATATCGAAAACTATTTAGACATTATAAAATTTAGATTCGGTGACCGGATAAAATGGGCTTTATCATTACCGGATACGCTTCAAACCGTAAAAATCCCGAAATTATTAATACAGCCTCTTGTTGAAAATGCCGTGCTTCATGGGTCGGGCAATCAGTTAAATCCGTGTACCATAAGCGTATCAGCGACACAGGTTTCCGATGGCCAATTAAAAATTATCGTCCAGGATGACGGGGCAGGGATAGAAGAAAATCAACTACAGGCGATCAAAGAGGCTTTGGATACGGGGAGCAAAATTTCGGAAAACGGTAAAGGGATGGCGCTTTATAATGTCAAAAAACGGCTTGATTTCTACTATAGTGATCAGGCGGAAAACATATTTATGATTGAAAGCAAACGTAATATGGGAACGAAGGTGACTATAGAAATTCCCATACTAAGGGGTGAGTTGTCATGTACGAAAAAACGATCTTAGTCGTTGACGATGAACCGAGAACACGGGAAGGATTAAAAAGAATGCTAGAAAAGTGGGCGGATGGCCGCTACTTGATTTTAACAGCATCTAATGGCATAGATGCCCTTGAAAGGATGAAGAACGATAAAATACATATTTTATTGACAGATATCCGCATGCCGGAATTAACGGGGTTACAATTCCTGAAAAAAGCCAAAATGTTCAATTCATCGGTTGTTTCCATTATTTTTTCAGCCTATCCTGAATTTGATTACGCACAACAAGCGATCGAACTCGGAGTAGTCGGATATTTGGTTAAACCCATTGAAAAGCGTCAATTAATTGAGACGTTGGAGACGGCGATTGACTTGTCCATTAAAAATGAGAGAGCCGACGTGATGGAAAAAGTCATGGATGACAAGTTAGTCCGTGTTCTCGAAAAACAGACAGCCGACCACTCTCCTATTCAGGAAGCCATACAATTTATTGACCGACATCTTCATCAAGACCTTTCTTTAAAAAACGTCGCCGACCATATCCACTTAAATCCGAGCTATTTCAGTGTCCTTTTTAAGGAGCAAACGGAAATGACATTTAGCGATTATGTGATGCGGCGGCGCATGCAGCGGGCAAAAGAATTATTGATCACAACCAGTTTACCGATCTCCGATGTCGCGGAAGCATGCGGATATAAAACAACGAAATACTTTATTAAGGTCTTTAAACATTATGAAGGTGTCACACCGAATGTTTACCGAAAAACACAAGGGTGAAGGCGTTTTCAATTATCTAAAAATACTGGTATTATTCCTAACGGTTGTGACCTTTTTAATGGGAACTTCCTGCTTTATTTTATTAATAAGGTCGCATTTTATGAGGAGGTAAAAAGCCTATGATAAAAAGGAAAGCGCTTACGGCCTTCACCTTAATATGCCTTTTGATTGGCATAGTCTTAACAGGATGTTCGTCGGAAGGCTCGAGCGGTGATGGAAGTGCAAGTGGAGGAAAAATCCACCTGAAATTTATGCATGATTGGCCCAAAGGGAGTTCTCCAGCCTACTTTAATCTGGTCAATGAGATTATTAAAGATTTTGAGGACAAACATAAAAATGTAAAAATTGATGTTGAAGTGCTCAATCCCGACCAATATCGCGATAAAATTAAAGTTTTGGCCGCGTCAAATGAATTACCAGATGTTGGTTTAACCTGGTCGAATGGTTTTGCTGAACCGTTTGCCACCGGAGGTCAATTTACACCACTGAATGACATTATTGATAAGGATTTCAAAGATCAATTTGTCCCTGGTACCGTTGAATCTTATACATTTGACGGGAAGTCTTATGCCCTACCGATGGAAATGAATATCACTTATATCTTCTATAACAAGGAAATATTTAAAAAATATCATATTGATGTACCGAAAACATTTGATGAATTAAAACAAGCCGGTGAAGTATTAAAGAAAAACGGAGTCATTCCGGCAACCGTCGGCTCTAAAGACGGTTGGCCGGCATCCATGTGGTTTATGTATTTGGCCGACCGAATCGGCGGCCCGACCATTTTAACCGATGTGATTAATGGAAAGGTCAAAATGACTGATCCGGCCATTGTCAAAGCGGCTCAAGAAGTGCAAAATCTCGTCGATGACGGTTTCTTCGTCAAAGGGAATACCGCGTTATCCAATGATGAGGCAAAAGGATATTTCTTAAACGAAAAAGCCGCTATGTTTTTAACGGCTACTTGGGAACTACCAAACTTCACCACGAGTCCGGATACCTCTAAAGCATTTAAGGAAAAAGTAGGATATTTTAAATTCCCTCTGTATGAAGGTGGTAAGGGAACCGATATCAACAGTTATGTCGGGGGCCCTGGTCTTGGTGCATTTGTGGCGGAGAATTCCAAGCATAAGGATGTGGCAAAGGATTTTGCTACTTATTTAGTTAAAGAGTGGGGTAAGCGTTCGGTAGAAAAAGCCGGCATTCTCCCCGCAACGAAAGTCAATACAGATGGGTTAAAAGTTCATCCGATGTATCTGGATGTATTGAAAGATATCAATGGGGCGTCTAATGTGACCACTTGGTTTGATACGCAAGCCTCTCCGAATGTTTCGGAATTACACCATGATATGATGACCGCTCTGTTTGGTAAGCAAGTGACACCTGAGGAGTTCGCCCAAAAGCAAGCGGATGCCTTGGCTAAAGAAGCCAAAAAATAATCATGATCGTTATAAAGGGGGCGAAAGTCATACATCCGCCCCCCTGATTCACTTTGGAGGGGATATTTTGAAAACCGTCATGTCGAGAAAATCCGTTATTGCCCTCTATGTATTGCCTTCTCTTATATTAGTATTGATTTTAATTTATATACCGATTGTCTTAAGTGGGTATTATGGTTTAACCGATTGGAACGGCGTAGGGAAGATGAAATTTATTGGTCTGGATAATTACATCACTTTAATCCATGATAAATTATTTTGGACCAGTACGTGGCACTCGATTTTATTAGGTTTATTTTCTGTTCTTAGTTTAATTGGTTATTTAATCGTTTCTTTAATTCTTGCAAGTAAATTAAAAGGGAGCAATTTACTAAGGAAAATTTATATCATCCCAATGCTGCTATCTTCGGTGGCTATCGCCCAGTTATGGGTAAAAATTTATGACCCGAATAATGGGATGATTAATAGTATTTTAACATCACTGGGGGTCGAACATACGCCATTGTGGTTGGCAGATCCCAAAATCGCTTTATATGCGATTTTCCTTCCGATTGTATGGCAATATGCTGGGTTTTATATCATTATCCTTTACGCTGCGCTCATTAATGTCCCTGAAGAGCTGATCGAAGCGGCACGCATTGACGGGGCAAATGCCTTCCAAATTGCCTACAAGATTAAAATCCCGTTAATTTCGGGTGTTCTAAAAGTTTTAGTCATTCTTGCGGTCGTTGGTTCTTTGAAATATTTTGATTTGATTTACGTCATGACTGGCGGCGGGCCCGGACATGCCTCGGAAGTGATGGCTTCATATATGTATAAAGAAGCCTTTGGCAAGTTCAATTTTGGGTATGGAAGTGCGATCGGGTTCGGCCTTTTGGTGATTAGCATGGCCGCGACGTGGCTGATTCAAAAGTTTTTAAAGACAAAAAGTGATGACTGAGAGGTGAAGGCCATGAACCAAATGGAAACTGCAAAGGTAGATATGCCATCAACGCCTGTTTTACCTGCACCTAAACGAATAAAACCGACAGCTTTAAAAAAAGCCGGGATGGGTCTGTTATATATCGTTCTAATAGCCATTGCTATTTTACAAATTTACCCACTCATATGGTTATTTGAATTATCTTTAAAAACCAATCAAGAAGTCTTTGGGATGAGCCCTTTTGCTTTACCTAAACATCCGCAATGGTCGAATTATGTTGACGCTTGGACGACTGGGAATATTAAAAGTTACTTTTTTAATAGCGTGTGGTATACCATTGTCGCGGTCGTACTGACTTTGATTTTGGCTAGCTTTGTCACATTTGCCCTGACCCGCATGCAGTGGAAATTAAAAGGTTTCATCTTGGCCTTGTTCATGGCCGCCTACATGATTCCTCTGCATTCGACTTTAATCCCATTATTCAACATTTTTAACCATATGCATTTAATCAATAATCCTCTCTCTATTATTATTTCATATGTTACCTTTAATTTACCGATTACGGTAATGATTTTGTTAGGTTTCTATAAAAGCTTGCCGAGGGAAATCGAGGAGGCGGCAATTATGGACGGTTGTTCCGTTCACCGGTTATTTTTCCGAATCACCCTTCCGATGACCGCTCCGGTGTTGTCAACGACCGCTATTATTAACATGATTTACAATTGGAATGAATTCGTGTTTGTCAACACGTTTATCAATTCGGAGAAATGGAAGACGTTAACGGTTGGCGTCAATAATTTTGTCGGACAATACTTAACCGATTGGGGAGCCATCGGGGCAACGTTAGTCATTAGCATTTTACCGATCTTAATCGCTTATATTTTCTTGAGTGACCGGATTATAGAAGGCTTGGCGGCGGGTTCGGTGAAGGGATAAGACTTTGTTGACCAGCGAAATGAAATAAAGTGATGGTGACGGGTATGCCCTTGATCCACGAAGTAAAGACCAAAAAAAGAGCCATAGCGATGACGTTTGATGATGGCCCGCATTCGATTTACACGCCTCGGATTTTGGAGATTTTTAAGACCTATGGTGGAAAGGCCACTTTTTTTATGATAGGAAAACAAATCATCAACCATACGGCTCTCGTAAAAACGGTGGCCGACCAAGGTCATGAAATTGGGAATCATACATTCAGCCATGTAAAATTAACGGAATTGAATGAGACCCGGAGTGTGGAAGAGATTGAAAGAACGAGCCGGTTGATTAGAGAAATTGTTTCGTATAAACCGACTCTATTGCGTCCGCCATATTTAGCATGGGATGACCACAGAGAAGCCATTTTTAGCCGTCTTCGTTATAAACCTATAGGGGCATTGAATGTGGATGCTCTTGATTGGCGTCAACCTGGCACGGCATTTATTTTAGAAAGAACGAGGCGTCATATAAGAAATGGAAGTATTTTAATCTTTCACGACGGGTATGGAGACCGCTCACAAACGGTCGAAGCTGTCCGTCAACTCGTTTCCCAGTTAATTCAAGAAGGCTATCATTTAGTGACTGTCAGTGAACTTTTAAAAATGGCCGAATCAACGGAGGATTAAGCCATGATCTTAGAAAAAGGAAGCAAATTATTATTTATCGGTGATTCCATTACCGATTGTGATAGAACCAAGCCCGTTGGGGAAGGATTTTCTGTTGACTTAGGGAAAGGGTATGTGGCTTTTGTTGAGGGATTGCTGCGTTCTGTATATCCCGAACGACAAATCCGGGTCGTAAATATGGGGACAAGCGGCCATACCGTTCGCGATTTAAAAGCGAGATGGCAGACTGATGTGATGGCCCAAAAACCGGACTGGGTGTCAATAATGATTGGGATTAATGATGTATGGCGGCAATTTGATTCACCATTCCATAAAGAAAAGCACGTGTATATTGATGAATACGAAAAGACGCTCCGTCAGCTTGTGACCGAGACAAAGCCATTTGTTACAGGCATCATCCTCATGACCCCGTTTTTTATTGAAAGTAATAAAAATGACCCGATGCGCCAGATGATGGATCAATACGGTCATGTAGTGAAACGCCTGGCTAAAGAGAACAACTGTCTTCTTATCGATACCCAAGCGGTGTTTGATCAAGTGTTAAAAACTCTTCATTCAACAAGCCTGGCCTGGGACAGGGTTCACCCTGACACAGCTGGTCATATGGTTATCGCCCGGGCCTTTTTGAACCAAATTGGATTTGATTGGAAAAAATCCTTTTAATCATTCGGGAAGGTGCCTAGCGTTATCGTTTTCTCGTTTCCTTCCTTTTTCCAGTTTTTGAAAGGCTACATAGCAAGATGCCATGATGACTAAAGCCGGAAAACTCACCCCGAAGAACACAACCAATGCGGGTAAATTTTTCATAACAAAAAACGTGATCGCTAAAATAATAACCATAATGAAATTGTTTAGCGGATGGATGAGCATCATTAAGAAGGCGTTCTTTAAAACGGTCAAAGCCTTAAGATCATAATGTGCATAGACCGGAAAAACATATAGAGTGGTCAGTACGGTTCCCAACAATATGAAGTATATCGGAATAAACATTGGTCCCGTCCCTGCAACGGATCTAAGATAAATCAAATCAATAAAGATAAAAGCATAAAGAATGACCAATGGGCTGCCGACGAGATGGCTTTTTATAAATTCCTCTTTGTATGTATTTAAAAACATTTTAAAAACCGGGAGATCCCCTTGATGTCTTAATCGTTTTCGAAGGATGATGAAAACGGTAACCGTCGCAGGCATAAAACCGAAAATCACCAAGCCGAAAAGGCAGAATATGAACCAAAGGAAGTTAAGATAGGCCAGATAGGAAATCCATTCAGCCAAGCCGTAAAGCCGATTTGCGATACCTCTCATCATATACCTCCACAGGGAAGATGGGTGCGGACGATAGTAAGCTGTAATTTTATTATACCTTTTATGTGGAAGGAGCGTTATCATGTTTAAGATCAAAAACCCAATTTTAAAAGGGTTTCATCCTGATCCTTGTATTTGCAGGGTTCATACAGATTACTATATTGCGGTTTCGACTTTTGAATGGTTCCCTGGAGTAAGAATCTATCATTCAAAGGATCTGAAAAACTGGAGACTTGCCGCCACCCCTTTAAATCGCTTGAGCCAGCTTAACATGCTGGGAAATCCGGACTCAGGAGGTGTATGGGCGCCCCATCTTTCTTATGCTGACGGAAGATTTTGGCTGATTTATACGGATGTTAAAGTGGTTGACGGTCATTGGAAAGATTGTCATAACTATCTGGTAACATGTGAGACCATTGATGGGGAGTGGTCTGATCCTGTATATCTTAACAGTTCAGGGTTTGATCCTTCATTATTTCATGATGACGATGGCAAAAAATATTTGTTGAATATGTGTTGGGATCACCGCCTTGGCCGCCATCCTTTTTATGGGATTCTTTTACAAGAATATGACCCTTTTAGGCAAAAACTTATCGGCAAACCCCGGATCATTTTTAAAGGAACAGAAATAAAAATTACAGAAGCGCCGCAACTATATAAATTCAATGGGTACTATTATTTATTAACGGCTGAAGGGGGAACCCGTTACAATCATCAGTCGACATTGGCTCGCTCTAAGAAGATTACGGGACCATATGAGTTACACCCGGATAACCCATTAATATCATCTTGGAAAAATCCCGATAATCCATTGCAAAAAGCCGGCCATGGTTCAATCGTACATACCCATACTGACGAATGGTTTTTTGTTCATTTGGTGGGACGCCCTATTTTTAGAAATAGTGAACCTATTTTAGATGACCGCGGTTATTGTCCATTGGGAAGAGAAACGGCCATTCAACGTTTAGAATGGAAAAATGATTGGCCGTATATTGTTGGCGGAAATGAACCTTCTTTAATTATTGATGGACCAAAAATGGAAGAAGTACCTTGGGAACATGATGAAGTGGAAAAAGACGATTTTGACCAAGGCGTTTTAAATCCGCATTTCCAAACGTTACGCATTCCATTGGGAAAGGACATTCTTTCATTGGAAGACCGTCCGGGTCATTTACGCCTCTATGGCCGAGAATCGCTAACGTCAAAGTTTACCCAGTCTTTTGTGGCTAGGCGTTGGCAAAGTTTCTATTTTACAGCGGAAACAAAGGTTGATTTTAGACCAAACTTTTTCCAACAAGGCGCAGGGCTTGTGAATTATTATAATACCGAAAATTGGACGATCCTTCAATTGACTTGGGATGAAAAGAAAGGAAGAATCCTCGATTTAATGGCTTCGGAAAACGGTGTGTTTGACCAACCCTTGTGCGGTCAGGAAATTATCGTTCCCGAAGATATTGAGTATGTTTATATGCGTGTTGATGTTAAAAAAGACGTCTATCAATATTCTTATTCCTTTAACGGCAAGGACTGGAATGTTATTCCGGTTATCTATGAATCTTATAAATTATCGGATGATTATGTCCGTGGCGGCGGATTTTTCACGGGGGCTTTTGTCGGGTTGCATTGTCGTGATCTAACGGGACAAAACCTTCCTGCTGATTTTGATTATTTTATTTATAAAGAAAACGATTAACCGATATGGATTAAACTTTTGGAATGCCATCGTAAAAATGAAGCGCTTAGGAAAAAAGCTGAGTAAGTCTTATGACAACCTCAGCTTTTTTGCATGCTAGCTAGGATTAGGCATCACTGAATTATTTTTTAAAAATGATTCAATGACAAAAGATGATAATCCTAAAGAAGCCGAATAAGGTGATAAAGAAGCAAATTCGATATTTAAATCATTCTTATAAAATTTTAAGGTATAACTTGACAGCACGTCAGAAAGGGGTTTTTGAATCCATTTTTTTGCTAATGCTAAGCGATTACCAATAATAATCTGTTTTGGGTTGAAACATTTAATAATATTTGTGATTCCAATTCCTAAATATTTCCCAATTTCACTAAAGAGGGCAATCACTTCTTCATTTCCTTGTTCTGCAAGTGCCATTAAAAGTTCAAGGGTCGGTTCGGCGTGTTTATTCTTAAAATAGGAGAGATCCCGAGCTTCTTTTAAAAGTGTATTTTCGGAAGCATAAAGTTCCCAACATCCATAATTCCCACAACGGCATTTATGACCGTTAATATCGATAATCATATGACCTAATTCCCCAGCGTACCCATTTATTCCGCGATATAATTCATTTTTAATAATAAGCCCGGTACCGATCCCTATGCCAATGCTTAAATAAATGAGGTCAGAAGCTTTGTGCCCAATGCCCCATTTTTTTTCACCATATGCCCCGGCGTTAGCCTCATTTTCAATGATAACTTCCGTATTAAATTCTTTCTCGAGTTCCTTTTTGAAAGTAACGTTACGCCAACCTAAGTTTGGAGCAATTAAAATCTTTCCCTCTGTATCTACTACCCCAGGGACACCGATCCCTATTCCTAAAAGGCCATATGGGCTGTCTGGCATTTCTTTTATAAGGAAGCGGATTATATTTTTTATTTGGGAGACCACAATCTGGTAAGACGTATCCTTAATCGGTATATTTTTTTCTTGAATAATCTTTCCTCCTAGGTTGGTTAAAACGCCAAGTATATAATTCACACCAACGTCGACTGCAATTGTATATCCTGCCAAATTGTTAAATAACAGCATTACCGGGCGTCTACCACCGTTTGATTCGCCGATACCGCTCTCATATACAAGCTTTTCATCAATGAGTTCACTCACTAAAGAAGATACCGTCGCACGATTTAAGCCAAGTTTATGAGCAACAGTGGCTCTGGAAAGCGGCCCGTTTTCTTTTATCATATTAAGTACAAGTGTCTTGTTAATTTTTTTCACAAGTTGATGATTTCCGGTTTGGCGCATCATATCCCCCCTAGATGTATATTACCCTAATTTATTATTCCTTATTAAAAAATATTTTCAGTGAACAGAATAATTTTATTATAAAACATTGTTTGTTTAATAGACAAACAATGTTTAAGGTGCTATACTTTTAGTCAAGTAAGGAAGAAAAATTCAAAATAGGGGGAGCCTTATGAAAAGACGAACCGAACTACTTTCTGTGTTGGTGTTTGTTTTTGCTCTAATTTTAGCTTTATCGGCCTGTGGTCAAGATGTCGCAAAGAAAAATGAAAGCGGAAACAAATCAAATTCAAGTAAAAATGATAAACCGGTTATTGGTTTATCCGTATCAGACTTAACCTTAGAACGTTGGCAACATGACCGCGATATATTTACGAAGAAAGCTGAGGAATTAGGGGCTAAGGTTATTGTTCAATCAGCAAATGGCGATAGTGCAAAACAATTGTCACAAATTCAAAATATGCTTTCTCAAGGGATCGATGCTCTTGTTATAATTGCCGTAAACTCTGACGCATTATCACCCGTTGTTGATCAAGCAAAGAAAGAAGGTATTCCTGTTCTTGCTTATGACCGCCTAATTAATAATGCGGATGTGGATGCATATGTATCCTTTGATAATGTTCGAGTTGGAGAATTGCAGGCTGAGTATCTAGTAAAACAAGTACCTAAAGGCAATTACTTTCTAATGGGTGGTTCACCAACTGATAATAACGCTAAAATGTTTCGCGAAGGTCAAATGAAAGTTTTACAGCCTTTGATTGATAAAGGTGATATTAAAGTGGTCGGGGACCAATGGGTAAAAGATTGGTCTGCCTCTGAAGCTATGAGCATTATGGAGAATGCGCTTACAGCCCAAAATAATAAAATTGATGCTGTTGTGGCTTCAAATGACTCAACAGCAGGGGGAGCTATTCAAGCTTTGGAGCAACAAGGATTAGCTGGTAAAGTCGCCATTTCTGGCCAAGATGCCGATCTGGCTGCATGTCAAAGAATTGCGGAAGGTTCTCAGTCAATGACGGTTTATAAACCCATTAAATTAATTGCTACGAAATCTGCTGAAGTGGCTGTTCAATTGGCTAAAGGTGAAAAAATAAATTCAGATGGTACTGTCAATAACGGCAAAATCGATGTCCCTTATATTAAGCTCGATCCTATTATGGTGGATAAGAATAATTTAATGGATACAGTTATAAAAGACGAATTCCATAGTTATGATGATGTTTATAAAAATGTACCAGAAGATAAACGTCCAGAAAAAAACTAAATTGAAACGGGGGATCTTTTCCCCCGGCTCTTTTACATAAAAAATGATTGATTAAGGGGGCATTAGATGGCTACTTATGCTCTTGAAATGAAGGGAATTGTTAAAGATTTTCCAGGAGTTCGCGCACTGGATCATGTTTCTTTTTCGGTAAAGGAAGGTGAAATTCACGCCCTTTGTGGTGAAAACGGTGCTGGGAAATCGACATTAATGAAAGTTCTGAGTGGTGTCTACCCCTATGGAACATATGAGGGAGAAATATATATAAACGGTCAAAAAAGGGTATTTAAATCAATTGCAGATTCTCAAAATGCGGGGATATCTATTATATACCAAGAGTTAGCCCTTGTCCCCGAAATGTCTGTTGCCGAAAATATCTTTTTGGGGCATCCGTTGTTGCGTCATAAAATTGTGGATTGGAATAAGCTCTATAAAGAGTCACAAAAATGGTTGAAATTTATAGGATTAAGCCTTGATCCTCAGACTAAAGTTTCAAGTTTAACGGTTGGTAAACAGCAGTTAATTGAAATTACAAAAGCCATTTCTAGGAATAGTGAAATTTTAATTTTAGACGAACCGACTGCAGCTCTTACAGAACATGAAGTTGAAATATTGAAAGAAGTATTAAAGAAACTTAAAAGTGAGGGCGTAACATGTATCTATATCTCTCATAAATTGAACGAGGTTATGGAACTAGCAGATAGTGTAACAGTTTTACGGGACGGAAAATCGGTTAGTTCAAACGCCATTACTGAAATGAATGAAAACAAAATCATTACTTATATGGTTGGAAGGGAACTTAAAGATTTGTTCCCATATGAAAAAAGAGAACTAGGAGACCAAATACTGGAGGTAAAAAATTATAGTCTAAGAGAACAGGGAAATCGCAATAAATCGATAATTGAAGATGTGTCATTTTCCCTTCGAAAAGGAGAAATATTAGGCATTTCAGGTTTAATGGGGTCGGGTAGAACCGAGCTCTTAATGAGTATATTTGGTGGGTATAGAGAAAAAGGTGTTGGCGAAATTTTCATTGAAGGGCAAAAAGTAAATATTAAATCCCCATCAGACGCTATTAGGCAAGGGTTGGCCTATGTTTCCGAAGATCGGAAGCGGTTTGGGTTAGTATTAGGAATGGATATTACGAAGAATTCTACATTAGCTTCATTAAAGAAGTTTATGAAGCATAGCATTGTAGATTCAGCCCTTGAAATAAAGGGTGTTGAAGCTATGACAAAAAGAATGAAATTAAAGACAACCAATTTGGAAACTAAAGTAAGACAACTTAGTGGAGGTAATCAGCAGAAAGTTGTTTTAAGCAAGTGGTTATTAACGAACCCAAAAGTGCTCATTTTGGATGAACCAACCAGAGGTATTGATGTTGGAGCCAAATTTGAAATCTATAAAATTATTAATGAATTAGCGAAGGATGGAGTTGGTATAATTCTCATTTCTTCGGAGTTACCAGAAGTTTTAGGTATGTCTGACCGAATTCTTGTAATGTCCGAAGGCAAAATAAAAGGTGAATTTTCCAGAGAAGAGGCCACTCAAGAAAAAATTATGTCTTGTGCTACTGGGGGAATTTAGATGGCAAATACTTCACTGTCAAATGCTGTTGAGGAAAAGAGTTTACACTTTAAACTTAATTTACAGGCTTATACGCTTGTTATTGCCCTGGTTTTAATTGCCTTTATTTTTGGTTTGTTAACTAAGGGTGAATTTTTATCGTCGCGAAATCTTTCGAACTTATTTACGCAAATGTCTGTTATATCCATTTTATCAATTGGAATGACATTAGTTATTGTGGCTGGCCAAATCGATTTGTCAGTTGGATCTTTAGTAGGATTAACCGGAGGAATTGCCGCTATCCTGCAAGTCTGGTTTGGCTGGAGTACGACGATGGTTGTGATTACCGCCATATTAGTTGGGGCTTTAGCCGGGTTATGGCAAGGTTGGTGGGTGGCTTACAAAAATGTTCCAGCATTTATTGTTACTCTTGGCGGGATGTTAATATTTCGCGGCATATTAATTGGGATTAGTAAAGGCCAAACCGTTGCGCCGTTAAATCATAGTTTTACAGCTTTAGGTACAAGTTACGTACCTTATGTTATCGGTTCTATTCTTGCTGTTGCGAGTATACTTCTGTTGTATATCTGGACATATAGGAGTCGTAAAAAAAGAATTTCTTTAGGGCTAAAAGTAAAAAGTGCAAAAATGGAATATGGCCGAATAACCATCTATTCGTTACTCATATTACTTCTCATTTACATGTTAAATAGGTATTATGGTATGCCCGTTCCAATGTTATTTGTCATCGCATTTGCAGCAATATTTATTTTTATTTCAGTTAAAACCCCTTTTGGCCGCTATATTTACGCGATTGGTGGCAACGCCGAAGCTGCTGCATTATCTGGTATAAATATTAAAAAGACTATTTTGATTATTTTTATATTAATGGGTGCGTTAGCAGGAGTGGCTGGAATTATATTAACCGGTCGTCTAAACGCTGCAACAACTGGAGCCGGGGATATGTATGAGCTGGATGCTATTGCCGCATGTGTGATTGGCGGTACAAGCCTTATGGGGGGTAAAGGAAACATAATTGGTGCGATTATTGGTGCCTTGATTATGACAAGTATTGACAATGGTATGAGCATGATGAATATAGAAACTTTTTGGCAATATATTGTGAAAGGATTAATTCTTATTATAGCTGTATGGATTGATATGGCCGGTAAGAAAAATGTATCGTCTTAATATTTTACAACTGAGGAGGAATCACTATGAACTATTTTGAAAACGTCACCAAAATTACCTATGAAGGACCCAAGTCGACGAATCCATTGTCTTTCAAATTCTACAATCCTGGTGAAGTTGTGGGAAACAAAACAATGGAAGAACATCTCCGCTTTGCGGTGGCCTATTGGCATACGTTTACGATGGATGGGAGTGACCCTTTCGGTGCGGGGAATATGCTTCGCCCGTGGGATCGGTTTAGTGGTATGGATTTAGCTAAAGCTCGTGTTGAAGCGGCTTTTGAGTTCTTTGAAAAATTGAATGTACCCTTTTTCTGTTTTCACGATGTGGACATTGCGCCGGAAGGGGAAAATTTAAAGGAAACCTTTAAAAACCTCGATACGATTGTAGACATGATCGAAGACTACATGAAAACGAGCAAAACGAAATTGCTCTGGAACACAGCCAATATGTTTACTCACCCGCGCTTTGTCCATGGTGCCGCTACTTCGTCCAATGCCGATGTGTTCGCTTATTCTGCGGCAAAAGTTAAAAAAGGTTTGGAAATCGCTAAACGCCTAGGCGCACAAAATTATGTTTTCTGGGGCGGACGTGAAGGCTATGAATCGCTTTTGAACACAGACCTGAAGTTGGAATGGGATAATTTGGCGCGTTTTTACCGCATGGCCATCGATTATGCCCAAGAAATCGGCTTTGACGGTCAATTCCTCATTGAACCGAAACCAAAAGAGCCGACTAAACACCAGTATGATTTTGATGTGGCGACGGCTCTGTCATTCTTAAAAACTTACGACCTCGATCCGTACTTTAAGTTTAATATTGAGGCGAACCATGCGACGCTTGCCGGACATACTTTTGAACACGAACTGCGGGTGGCCCGGATTCATGGGAAACTTGGTTCCGTTGATGCAAACCAAGGCGATCCACTGCTCGGTTGGGATACCGATGAATTCCCGACTGACCTTTACGCCACGACGCTCGCCATGTATGAAATATTGAAGAACGACGGACTGGGGAAAGGCGGATTAAATTTTGACGCCAAAGTGCGGCGCACCTCTTTTGAACCGATTGATCTGTTCTATGCCCATATTGCCGGCATGGACAGCTTTGCTATAGGGTTGAAGACCGCACAAAAATTACTGGATGACAAAGTGCTGGATCAATTCATAGAAAAACGTTATGAAAGCTATACACACGGAATTGGCCTGGATATCATCAATGGCGATGCCGACTTTAAAAAACTGGAAGCATACGCTTTGCAACTTACCGAAGTGACGAATCCATCAAATCACCTAGAACTTATCAAATCGACCATCAATCAATACTTGTTGAATATCGTTCATGACAGGTAAAATGTGGCCGGCCAAATGCGGCCGGCTTCCACTTTTTTCGCCGGAATCATTGATTCTATCAAAAAAGGAATGGGTGAGCATGAGATACGTGATTGGTATCGATCTGGGGACGAGTTCTGTTAAAGCCATTTTGGTAAGTGAAAAAGGCGAAATCTATCGGGAAGTTTCCAAATCTTATCCGTTGATCCAGCCGAAAGCGGGATATAGCGAACAAGACCCGGAAGAATGGGTCATTAAAACAAAAGAAGCTTTAAAAGAACTTGTCGAACATTTTGATGGTGATGTGCGGGACATTCAAGGCATTAGTTTTTCGGGGCAAATGCACGGGCTAGTTCTCTTAGATAAGAATGATCAAGTGATACGAAATGCTATTTTATGGAATGATACGCGAACGACGAAGCAATGCCGCCGTATTATTGAAGTGCTTGGTGAAAATCAACTTTATCAATGGACGAAAAATCCGGCATTAGAAGGTTTTACGTTACCAAAACTTCTTTGGGTTCAAGAACATGAACCAGAAAACTTTGCCAGGATCAAAACCTTTTTAATGCCAAAAGATTATTTGCGCTTCCGCATGACAAATGCTGTTCATAGTGAATATTCCGATGCGGCAGGGACATTACTGTTGGATATAAAAAATAAGACATGGAGCCGAGAAATTTGTGAGGCGTTTTCCATTGACCACGCAATATGTCCACCATTGGTGGATTCGGCAGAGTGTGTCGGAAGGCTGAATGAGGAGTTTGCCCGCGCGACGGGATTATCCACCGAGACGAAGGTTTTTGCTGGCGGTGCGGATAATGCTTGCGGAGCGATCGGTGCCGGAATAACGTCACCTGGTAAAACGATGTGCAGCATTGGCACTTCAGGAGTGATTCTCACCTTTGAAGCCGATGCGTCACCGGTATATGGCGGCAATGTCCACTTTTTTAATCATGCGGTCAAAGATGCTTTTTATTCAATGGGAGTCACCTTGTCAGCTGGTTATAGCTTGGATTGGTATAAGCAGCGGTTTGCTACTGAGATTCGTTTTGATGAACTGCTGAAAGAGGCGGAATCCGTGCCTCCAGGCGCCGATGGCTTATTATTTGCGCCGTATCTGGTTGGTGAAAGAACCCCGCATGCGGATGCGTGGATTCGCGGCAGTTTTATCGGCATCGATGCCTTACATGAGAGAGCGCATTTTACGAGAGCTGTTCTGGAAGGGGTCACCTTTTCCTTAAATGAATCCATTAAAATATTGCGAGCCAGCGGAAAAACGATAGATTCGATCATTTCCATCGGCGGCGGGGCAAAAAGCCACGTGTGGTTACAAATCCAAGCCGATATCTTTAATGCCCGGATTCTTAAATTGAAGAGCGAGCAAGGCCCGGCGTTAGGAGCGGCCATTCTTGCTGGTCTCGGCTGTGGGTGGTATGTTGATATACAAGATAGTGTAAAGACCTTTGTCCAAGTCGAACAAGTATATGAGCCCAATCCAGAAAACGTTGAACGCTATCGTTCTATTTTTAAACTCTATCAGGAAATCTATAGGGATACGAAAAATCTGAATTATTTGCTTAATGAATATAGGAAAGCCTAAAGTACTTTCTCCTCCCTAATCATTAAGGCATGGTCCCTTTCGTTATTTTGAAAGGAGCCATGCCGCTTCTTTTTCATTGCATATAAAGTTATCCGTATAGGACACCTTCATACAAGTGTCGGGGCGAACTTGTTTTTCTATACATACCATGCTTATGGGTCACATCTCTCGTATTTTAAAACTCTTCGTATACCGCCGGGTCTTGGTCATACAAGCGGCCGTCGGGACGGCTGAGGGCAGAGATGGCCTGCATCTCTTCGTCGGACAATGAGAATTCAAAAACGGAGAGGTTTTCAATTTGCCGCGACGGAGAAGAGGATTTCGGCAACGGTAGGGCGCCGAGCTGGATATGCCAACGTAAAATGATTTGCGAAACGGTTTTCTTTCGGTCGCGGGCGATTTTCTGAATGACGGGGTCCTCTAATAAACGGCTCGCACGGCCAAGTGGACTCCATGATTCCGTCACAATGCCGTGTTCCTGATGATAGGCGCGTTGTTCTTCCTGTGAAAAGTATGGGTGTAGCTCCACTTGGTTGACGCTTGGGGTCACACCTGTTTCCTTAATCAGACGATCCAAGTGTTCGGGAAGAAAATTGGATACGCCAATGGAGCGAATCAATCCCCATTTTTGTGCATCAATTAAAGCGCTCCAAGCCTCCACATAGAGGTCTTTACTTGGATTCGGCCAATGGATCAAATACAAATCGTAATAATCCAAACCGGATCGGTAAAGGGATTCTTGGATTGTCTGTAAAGCCTGTTTATAGGCATGATGTCGACCGGGGAGCTTTGATGTCACGCGGATTTGTTCACGCGGAACCGAACTGCGCCGGATCGCCTCACCAACCGCTCCTTCATTTTCATAGTTAAAAGCTGAATCGAGCAAACGGTAACCGGCATCTAAGGCGCTAACGATTGCCTGAACACCGGATGCTCCGTTTAGTTTATAAGTACCGAGACCTATGGCGGGTAAAGTTAGACCATCGTTTAATGTAATTTCCGGAATGTTTTGGATCATGGCATGCCCCCACTTTCATTATTTTTAAAATCATTTTACCATTTGAAGTACGGCATGGTCGAACAAAAGGATTAGTCATAAAACGCAATTGGTGAACAATAAAATATGAGTAACCATCAGACAAGTTTTAGGAAGAACTAAAGGTCAGTGGACACACAGTCTGAGTTGGAGAGTTTGGGGTATAAGCAGGAATGGAAGCGAAGTCTATCATTTGAAGATTTACTAATTTACGGACTTATTTTTAAAAAATCTTAGCTCGACGAAAAGAACGGGCTTTGAAAAGCAACACGCCATTGGTTGAGGCATAGAATTACCAAAAACAAAAAACGAAAGTAGCAAAATCCATGAAAAAATCACTAACGTGCGTTATGATTACTTACACAAGATTTCCACCTATCTCGTCAAAAACCACGACATCATAGGCATGGAATCGTTGCAAGTCAAGAACATGGTCAAGAATCATCACTTAGCAAAGTCCATTTACGATGCGAGTTGGAGTAAACCTGATTGCTTATAAAACCGAATGGTACGGCAAACAAAAAAGTGGAGGTTGACGCCTTTTTTTCCAAGCAGCCAGCTCTACGCTAATTTGCGGTTATCATAACAAGAGGATAAAAGATCTGGCTGTTCGTGAATGGACATGCCCTAATTGTCATGGTTTCAATGACCGCGATATCAATAGCGATGAACAAAAAATGGGGCTCTACGCTTAGTCAATGGAACCGTAGGAACTACGGGGACCGCCTACTAAATGAGGGGTTGTTGGGGCCTTGGATAAGAGGACGTAAAAAATCGGCTTATGATGCCTTAGAAACGTATTTATTATGTGAAAACAAACATCGTTACATCATTGAAAAAATTCAAAGGAACATTGATAGGAGGATTATGATGTCACGGCTCGACGAAATATTAGCGTTTAATGAGAAGTTTGTAAATGAAAAAAGGTATGAACCATATAAAGCAGGGAATTTACCTAGGAAAAAGCTTGTTATTGTTTCTTGTATGGATACACGACTTATCGAGCTATTACCCAAAGCTATGAACTTAAACAATGGGGATGCAAAGATTGTTAAGAATGCGGGGGCTATGGTCTCAAATCCATATGGAAGCATAATGAAGAGTATTCTTGTCGCTTTATATCAACTCCAGGCGAAAGAAGTGATCGTCGTTGGCCACCACGGCTGTGGGATGACGGGTCTTTCAGCCGAAAAAATGATAGAGAGTATGAAAGAAAGAGGAATTGATGAAGCAGCCATTGCGTCAGTAAAAGATGCAGGAGTAGATATTCATAATTGGCTTAAAGGCTTTGAGTCCGTAGAAGATAATGTAAGACATAGTGTAAATACTATAAAGACACATCCCATGCTGCCACCGAATACACTTGTTCATGGGCTTGTAATCTCACCGGAAACGGGAAAACTGGATGTTGTCATTAAAGATCAGTAAGGAATGCAGCAGACTGCCATTTAGGTGGTCTGCTGATTTCTTTTATAACACGGCTTTTGAGAGCGAATATATGTGCACATGGCTGGTTAAGTCATCGGTTATCATCGCTTTCCTTTGTCTTTCAATCTTTTCTACGGTTTTAGTGGATTCCATCAAATAAACATAAACGCTTAAGGGTTGTCATAAAAATAAAATAAACGTCAAATCATCAGACAAGTTTTATGAGTAGAGGTGAGGTAAGTGGGCACAAAGTCCGAGTTGGAGAATTTTGGGTATAAACAGGAATTGAAGCGAAGTCTGTCATTTGGGGATCTATTAATTTACGGACTTTTTTTTATGGTTCCGATTGCCCCGTTTGGGATTTACGGGGATGTCGTCACGATTTCTCATGGCATGGTGGCGCTTGCTTATTTGATCGGCATGGTGGGGATGATTTTTACAGCGCTGAGCTATGCGCGTATGTCGGAGGCTTTTCCGCTGGCTGGGTCAGTTTATGCTTACGCGGGGAAAGACATCCATCCGTTTGCTGGATTTATGGCGGGTTGGGCGATTTTGCTCGATTACATCCTTGTTCCGGCGTTGCTTTATGTCGTGAGCGCGGAGGCGTTAACCGGCATGATTCCGGTCATTCCAAGTTGGGTGTGGCTTTTATTTTTTATCATCATCAACACGGTTATTAACTACTTAGGTATTGAATTTACAGCCCGAACCAACAAAATCATACTCATCTTTGAGCTGATCGTTTTAGCCATCTTTATCGTGGTCGGCATAGTGGCTATTGCCAAAGGCGTCAACGGCGCTCATTTTTCCTTTAAACCGCTTTATGACCCAGAAAATTTCAGCCTGCCCTTGGTGATGGGGGCTGTTTCCATCGCCGTCTTGAGTTTTTTGGGCTTTGATGCCATTTCCACATTATCCGAGGAGTCCAGTGGCGACGTCAAACAAGTCGGCCGGGCGACGGTATTTTCACTCCTCATCGTCGGCATCTTGTTTATGGCGCAAACGTGGGTGGCGGCTTTGATTTTTCCGGATTATAAAAACTTCGATGACATCGGCACGGCATTTTATCAAGTTGCTTCTGTTGCGGGCGGCGAATGGCTTAGCCGTTTAACTGCTGTTGCGACGGCCATTGCGTGGGGGATTGCGGATGCACTAGTTGCCCAAGCGGCAATTTCACGCGTCCTATATAGTATGGCAAGGGACCGCAAGCTGCCGCACTTTCTGGCAAAAGTACACCCCAAATATCGGACGCCTTATCGAAGCACGTTACTTGTCGCTATCATTTCAGTTTTAGTCGGCACAGTGTTCATCTCAAAAATTGGGATTCTCACTTCTTTTGTTAATTTTGGAGCGCTCACGGCGTTTTTGTTCCTACATGTCAGTGTCTTTGTCCATTATATTGCTAAAAACAAAAGCAAAGATTACTGGAATCATTTGATTCTGCCGCTCATCGGTTTTATCGTGATCGGCTATGTGTGGCTTAATCTGGCCGGGCAAGCTAAACTTCTCGGCCTAGCCTGGCTCGTAATTGGCCTGATCATTGCTGGTATTCTAGCAACAAAGAAAAAGGAAGTCGATCTTCAACTGTAATGAGCCCATCTGCCTTTTTTGTACTGGGAAGAAATCAGGCTCGCATAAATTAGAATGTGAACGCTGTGGCAAAGATCACTCTAAAATGCCATGGAATATGGTGGGAAAGTTATGTCGGGCCTGCAATCATCAGTTAGTTATTGAGTTTGATATGGGCCGTGACCCATTTTTAAGGTGAAACAAGAACCCCACCGTAATGACGGCGGGGTTTATTGCTTATACTGATTGTTTACTTTTTGAAAGTAATTGAACTTGGTTATCATTGATTAGTAATCGGTCGCCTTCCTCAACTTTTTCAAAAACCTCTGGCCATATAGTGGAAGGGATGTGTTTCTCTCTTAAAACAATAGCCGTATGGCATAGAACGGTTCCCCTTGTAAATACCATGCCTTTTACGAATGGAATTAAAGGAATCAAACCTACGGATGGATATTCTGCAATTAAAATAGCGTCTTTATATTTTTCAAGTTTATCTTTAATTTCTTTGTATTGTTCCAAAAACGGCAACTCTTTCGTATCTAAATCATAATTAACGACACTGATTTGGTTAGAGGCAGAAAATTCGTCAAGAATAGAGATGTCTTTAACTATGACAGCGTGCCCCAACGCACTGCCTTTTGACAGACAAAGTTGATGACCACTTTGACCGACGATACTGCTATTTTCGATACTGAGATCCTTAATATAAATCTTACCTTGATAAGAGTACCATTCAACATTCACCTCGCCAAGCTGATGCAACGTCTTCGTGATGTCGGCTAGTTTATCTAATTCGTCGTTACTTAAAGTGATGGTGAATGGTTCACAAGGATAAGATTCCCAACTCCCAGTTTTTTCGGATAGAACTCCTTTTTGATGGAATTCCTCAATATGGGAAAAAACGCACTCTCCGTTGCTATTTAATACATATTTCGTTGGAGGGATTCTCCCATCTTTCATGCCAAATAATCCTGTTGGAAAAGTTTCAATCAAAATATCTCCGTTCTCCAATACTCTTGAAAAGCCAGTTACAGGGGCTGGAATGACATCTCCAATTTGTACACAATGGAAGCCATTCCCAAGTGGATTGTATTTGTTTTCTACACCATATCGAAGGGCTTCTTTAATATCCTCTCTTTTGCAAAGCTGTCCGACGCCTTTTTTCCACGTCAGCCTAAGGAAAGGCATGTCCATATCCCTTTTGACATGCTCGCAAGCATAATCAATTTCATCTTCTGAAAACACTAGGTAGTAGGTTTTATAGGTTGGAATGTTGTGTTCGTGACAAAACTTCCTAAACCAAACATGTTTTTGAAGGCGGCGAGCCAATAAATGATGACAATGGCCTAAATTGACATTAAATAGCGTGTCTAAGTCCTCTTGAACGGCCCATAAAAATTTTGGATGACTGTAATTTGTCGTTACAGCCCGAGCTTGAAGGATGTAAAATACGTCTCCTTTTTGCGCCCACTCGACGTCGACATCGGAGTGGAATATATCGACTAATTGGTTAGTCATTTGAGTTACTTTTGTAACAAACTCGTCCCCAAATTCTTCCTTTATGTCTTCAATCTTAACAAACCTACCAGATTCATTTCCGTCAGTAATACCGACGTTATTTCCGCTTTTATATTCCAAAACAGGAATAGGGTCATGACTCACGGGGTTTTTTGAAAACAAAATTCCCGAAAAATCTGGGTCAATGTATTTTTGAAGTATAACAGCCATTTCAGTGCTTACTTTTCCTTGATTATAAAAAAATGCACGTTCCGTAAATAGAGAGGCCCAACACTTTTTAATTGACTTAAAAGCCCCATCCATGTCTGAGACACCAACAGTGGAATAGTAGACCCCTGCATAGGAGTTCACAATATTGTCCTCAGAAGGGGAGGAAGAACGTATGGCTAACGGACCTGTATGGAGCAAAGTTTCGACCAATGCTGCAATATCCTTATATAAAGAATTTGGGAGGTCTTTAGTCATAATGAAATCTCGAATTTCTGCCAACTGCTTGTTAATTGTAACCGGATTAGCTTTAATTTCATTGACTTTAGATTCGATCAGTTTATCCAGTCCTGTTTGGGATTTGTAAGTTTCAAAGAGTTGGGTAGTTAAACAATAACCTTTTGGAACAGTCAGCCCATTAGTAATGAGTTGACCTAAATGAAATGCTTTTCCTCCAACCATTTCTTTTGTTAAGCCAAAGCAGTTTTCTAAACTTGTAAATAACATGATTATCCCCTCTAAACTATTTAATTGCCAATTCCCTACACGTATGGGAATTGAAAAAGTGACCACTCATAATTAATCAAACGCTATAGTATTACTGGTATCGGCTCTAGCAAAAATGTTATGTACATTTAACTTAGTGTTAAAGCCGATGATAAAATCCCCAATATAGCCGGAATAAAATTCCCCACTTACAATAGAACCATAGTGTCAATGAGAGGAGCTATGGTTCGTGATTA
>Ga0207867_1000850_pt1 | contig 27767 bp, 26 predicted proteins | sample HigsolmetaAR206D_FD_184838 | JGI IMG/M metagenome (GOLD analysis project Ga0207867, IMG submission 184838) | Ionic liquid and high solid enriched microbial communities from the Joint BioEnergy Institute, USA - AR20-6-D (SPAdes) (version 2) ...
CGGAGATGAAGAAAAAAATCCATGGAAGTTAAGCCGAAAAAATGAAAGGGTGGTTGAAAACATTTGCCCATAAATTTACACAATAACCTGGACTTGACTGCTCTATGTGAAGGAACGAGGCCAATTTTTCATGCTTTCTTAACGTAGACGGCCTCTATGTGAAGGAACAAGGCCAATTTTTCATGCTTTCTTAACGTAGACGCCCTCTATGTTAAGGAACAATGCCATTTTCGCACGCTTCCTTAACATAGACATGCTCTATGTGAAGGAACGAGGCCAATTTCGCAAGCTTCCTTAACGTAGACATGCTCTATGTGAAGGAACGAGGCCAATTTTTCATGCTTCCTTAACGTAGACATGCTCTATGTAAAGGAACGAGGCAATTTTTTCACGCTTTCTTAACGTAGACATGCTTCATGCGAAGGAATGAGGCCAATTTTTCATGCTTTCTTAACGTAGACGCCCTCTATGTTCAGGAACAAGACAATTTTTCCATGCTTCCTTAACGTAGATAGCCTCTATGTAAAGGAACAACGCCATTTTCGCACGCTTCCTTAACGTAGACTAATAAACGGAGAGCTGGCTATTGAAAACACAGGGCGAATGATTATATTTTGGAAATGGAGGAATAGATTTTGAGCATAGAAAACTACGAAAAGGCAAAACAACTAATCTATCAAAATGAAAAAATCGCAGACTTTGTAGGTGGCCGGAATAACCATTTAATTTTTATGGCTGAGAAAAAGCTTGGATTAACATTTTCCAATTTATATAGGGACTTTTTATTATCCTTTGGAGCAGGGAATTTCGGGTCTCAAGAGATATACGGAATCATTAAGGAGGACTTTGAAAACTCTTCAGTGCCCGATGCAATTTGGTATACCTTAACAGAAAGAAAGGAAAGTGACCTTCCTATGCATCTTCTTGTTATTTATGACACTGGGGGGGACGAGCTTTTTTGTCTCGACTTTAATCATGTTGGAAATAATAAAGAGCCAAAAATGGTATCGTTTATTCCTGGAATAAGTTTAGAAAATCAGCAATACAAAATCATCGCAAATGACTTTGGAGATTTCTTATTAGATCTCGTCCAACAAGAAATATAGAATCCCTCTTTTTTCGACGGACAAAAAAAGGTGTTGCTGGAAGTAATTCTATAGATAAAACTGTTATCAGTGCAGATGGAATAGATGGCGGATGACGGTTAGTTTGATATTGCCACTTAGAGCTTTTTACAGGGTTGGGATAAACGTGCTTTTTTCTTCTGATAATAAGGTCTACTTGCAGCGTCTCGTTCGTCCTCTAAAAAATATGAAAAAACGAAAAGATATTGGTGGGGATATAAAAACTGGTATACACACGCACAAACAAAATCTTATATTAAAGACCTATTCAGCAAGCATAGCCGCAGGTGGTACTGCAGGTGGGCTGAGTGCATTAGGCTTTGTGCCAGGGGCATTTGTTGGAGCTGTAGCTGGAACTTACTGGCAATTATTGGCGTCTAGGATGGACGCTCATGATAAGGGGAAAGGTGTTACAGTCTCAGTCACTTGGGCTTTAATCTTTTCAGTAAAAACAAGATAAAGAGAAGAAATTATGTCCCTTTTTATTTGGATGATGATGTTTTTATTGCTAATTATTTCACTTAGGAAAAAACATTATAAATGGACAAAATTCAAGGTTATGATTACTGTTATTGTCGGATTTGCTTTAATGTTTTCTATAACGTTCTTTATATTGAGGTACTAAAAAGCAGGAAAAGGATTTTCATACCCTGGAAATCCTTTTAGCTATTTCCTTTTTCTAGTGGATGTGTGTATAAATGAACGATACTTTCTATGTAGAGAACCTGGATCTGGTATCGGGCGAATAATTGCAATGAATGATCATTTGGTGGGCCCTTATATACAGCGGCTACCTGCAGATCACTTACAAACTAAAAAAAGGCAGCGGGTATTTGCTGCCTTTTTGGGATTGCAGGCCGGGGGCGGAAATAGGGCTTGCTGCATAAGCAAAATTCCTAGATTTGGCAAGGTTGCTGACAGCTTTGGCAACCATTTAATGCAAGGGATTTACAACCATTTCAGGGAAAAGCTTGCACTCGAAAGCCGATTCAACGGATGGAGAAGATAAAATCACCCATTTTCGCAAAAGAATTCCTCTATATTTTGAGACAGAGCTTGCAGAGAAAATCAGAATCGGATTCGTTCAGCAAGCCCTAAATGGGATACGTTCAACTGTACCGGGCGTTAATACACCCGGTCTCCGTTAAAAATGGAACTTTTTACAACGACATAGTCCACTTTCCGAATGTCCGCCAGTTTGTTACCGCCGGCATAGGAAATGGCAGATTGCAAGTCCTCTTCCATTTCTTTCAGCGTATCCTGAAGCGGACCTCTGTATTCCACGTACATTTTTTTCCCTTCGACGTTTTTGCGTTCCCCTTTTTGAAACTCCGATGCCGACCCGAAATACTCTTTGTAAAGTTTTCCGTCCATTTCAATCGTTTCACCCGGGGATTCTTCGTGCCCGGCGAAAAGGGAGCCGATCATTACCATTGTCGCCCCGAACCGGACCGATTTGGCAATATCACCGTGCGTGCGGATTCCGCCGTCCGCAATAATCGGTTTGCTTGCCGCCTTTGCACACCAGCGCAATGCCGCCAGTTGCCAGCCCCCTGTTCCGAACCCGGTTTTAATTTTTGTAATGCATACTTTTCCTGGCCCGATGCCGACTTTTGTGGCGTCTGCCCCGGCATGTTCCAATTCCCGGACGGCTTCAGGCGTGCCGACATTTCCGGCAATGACAAAGGTTTCCGGCAAGTGCTTTTTGATATGATGGATCATATCAATCACGGCATTCGAATGGCCATGTGCAATGTCAATTGTTATATATTCCGGCTCCAGATTTCTTGCGGCCAGTTCTTCGATAAACGCATATTCTTCCGGCTTGACGCCTGTGCTGATAGAAGCATAAAGCCCGCGCTCCTTCATCTCCTTCACAAACGAAAGCCGTTTTTCCGGCTGAAAACGGTGCATGATGTAAAAATATCCGTTTTCCGCAAGGTAGACTGCGATTTTTTCATCTATGATGGTTTGCATATTGGCCGGCACAACAGGCAATCTGAATTTCCGCCCGCCCAATTCCACACTTGTATCACATTCCGAGCGGCTATTTACAATGCATTTTTCCGGAATTAGCTGAATATCTTCATAATCAAACACTGTATCCATGGATTTACACTCCTAAAAACGAATATTATTTGAATATAACTCAATAAATGTTCGTACATTGGTACTTTACCTGATTTTTTTACAATTGTCAAAGGTTTTCATCATGATACCGGCGATCAGCATGAATGATAAAAAAATAAAATATTACTTGACAGGTCGGAATAGTGGAATTAAAATGAATTTAACCTTTCAAACGGGCAAGCAACATTTAAGCGGATACTGATGTGGAAAGACAATTGAAATATTTTGAAGCCGGCCGGTCAACCGAAGGCTCCTCACTTTATTTAAAAGATGAGGGGCCTTTTTTGCGGCCTTTTACCAACTAAATAAATCGGAATGATAGGAAAGGGGGCGGTGCCCATGTGTACCTCCTACATAATGCTATAAAACAAGAAAGGAGAGAGGGAAATGTTAAAGAAACGAAAGCGACTGGTGTCGGTCCATTTGCTGCTGATCACCGCCATTTTTTTACTCATCAGCGGATGCAGCAGTGGGAAAAAGGATACAGCAGCGGCAAAATCGGGCGAAAAAGGCGGCAAAGTGGTCCGGATTGGCTATCAGAAATTCGGAACCTTAAACATTTTAAAAGCGAAAGGAACACTTGAAAAAGCACTGAAACCGCTCGGATATTCCGTAAAATGGACGGAATTTCCCGGCGGCCCGCAGCTTTTGGAAGCGTTGAATGCGGGGAGTCTAGACTTTGGCCATACGGGGGAAGCACCGCCCATTTTTGCTCAGGCAGCAGGGGCGCCGCTCGTATATTTTGCCGATTCGGCCAGCAATCCAAAAGGGGAAGCCATCATTGTCCCGAAAAATTCCAACATTCATAGCCTCAAAGATTTAAAAGGCAAGAAAATCGCGTTGAACAAAGGGTCGAATGTCCATTATTTGCTTGTACGGGCATTGGAGAAAGCCGGCATTCCCTATAGCAGCATCCATCCGGTTTTTCTCGCGCCCGCCGATGCGCGCACTGCATTTGAAAAAGGGGATGTCGATGCGTGGGTGATCTGGGATCCGTTTTTGGCTGATGCACAGCTGGCAACGAAAGCCCGCACTATCGCGGATGGCACCGGCCTTGTCGCGAACCGGGAATTCTTCCTGGCAGCAAAGCCGTTTGCGCAAAACCATACGGACGTTCTCAATGTAATTTTCAAGCAACTTGAGAAAACAGATCAATGGGTGGAAAAAAATCCGAAGCAGGCGGCCGAATTCCTGGCACCGCAGATTGGAATGGATAAGAAATCATTGGAACTGACGCTTAGCCGCAAAAACTTCGGCACTGAGAAAATCACAACTCAAACGCTGAAAGACCAGCAGCAAATCGCAAATGAATTTTACAAACTGAAGTTAATTCCGAAACCAATCAAAGTGAAAGAAGCATTTTTATCCAAATAAAGGGGGAATAAAGGTTGAACGTATTTTGGTTTATACCGACACATGGCGATTCGCGCTACCTGGGGGTAACAACCGGCGGGCGGGCCGTCACTTTCAACTATTTAAAGCAAGTGGCACAGGCTGTCGACCACCTCGGCTACACTGGGGCTTTGCTCCCAACCGGAAGATCTTGCGAAGATGCATGGGTGACGGCCTCGAGCCTGATTCCGGTTACTTCAAAAATGAAGTTTCTCGTTGCGGTCCGGCCCGGGATCATGTCTCCATCGCAGGCAGCGAGAATGGCCGCAACATTTGACCGGTTTTCTGAAGGCCGGCTGCTCATCAATGTTGTCACAGGGGGAGATCCGGTTGAACTGGCCGGGGACGGTCTCCACCTCAGCCACCGCGAACGTTATGAACTGACCGATGAATTTCTGACCATCTGGCGGAACTTGCTCGAAAACAGGGAAGCGGATTTTACAGGCAAATATTTAAACGTAAAAGGGAGCAAACTGCTTTACCCAACGGTGCAGCAGCCTTATCCGCCACTTTATTTCGGCGGGTCGTCAGAAATCGGGCAGGAAGTGGCGGCAAAACATGTCGATGTCTATTTGACCTGGGGCGAGCCGCCGGAAAAAGTAAAGGAAAAAATCGATCATGTCAAAAAACTGGCGTCAGCACAAGGAAGGACAGTGCGTTTCGGGATTCGGCTCCATGTCATTGTGAGGGAAACAGAAGACGAGGCATGGGATGCAGCCAATGACTTGATCCGGTATGTTGATGATGAACTCATCCATGCGTCCCAAAAGATTTTTTCACGGTTTGACTCGGTCGGCCAGCAACGGATGACATCTCTTCACAACGGCAGCCGGGACAATCTTGAAATTAGCCCGAACCTTTGGGCCGGCGTTGGGCTCGTGCGCGGCGGGGCGGGAACGGCGCTTGTAGGGAGCCCGGAAATTGTCGCAGAAAGAATGAAGGAATATGCAGAGCTTGGCATTGAAACGTTCATTTTATCCGGTTATCCGCATCTTGAAGAAGCGTACCGGACGGCTGAGCTGTTGTTCCCATACCTTCCGCTTGAACAGCCTGATGCCCCCGTTTCCAATGTCATCAGCCCGTTCGGCGAGATTGTGGCGAACGATGCACTGCCGAAAGTATTAAAGTAAGGAGGCCGATCTGATGTTAAAAAAACGCGTCATGCCGTGGGTGGTGCCGGTTTGCCTGCTGTTTGCCTGGCAGCTTGCAAGTTCTGCTGGCATCTTGCCACCCAATGTGCTCCCAAGCCCTGTTGCCGTTGTAAAAGCGGCTTGGGGTCTCACACAATCCGGACAGCTTTTCGATTATATCGGCGCAAGCACAAAACGGGCACTGATCGGATTTTTGGTTGGCGGCGGAATCGGATTTGGACTCGGGTTGTTTACCGGGCTGTCCACAAAAGCGGAAAGCCTGCTCGACAGTACCGTGCAAATGATCCGAAACGTTCCCCACCTTGCCCTAATTCCGATTGTCATTTTATGGTTCGGGATCGGGGAAGAAGCGAAGCTGTTTCTCGTTGCGCTCGGCACCTTTTTTCCAATCTATTTAAATACGTTCCATGGCATCCGCTCGGTGGACAGAGCGCTGATTGAAATGGGAGAAGTTTACGGGCTGAAAGGGACGGCACTTTTTTGGCATATGATCCTGCCGGGGGCGCTTCCTTCCATTTTGGTCGGTGTGCGCTATGCGCTCGGGGTCACATGGGTAACCCTGATTGTGGCCGAAACGATTGCATCCAACTCCGGCATTGGCTATATGGCCATGAACGCCCGCGAGTTCATGCAGCTTGATGTTGTCGTTTTGAGCATTGTCTTATATGCCCTTCTTGGAAAACTGTCCGACTGGCTGGCAAAAATCGCAGAACAACGATTGTTAAAGTGGCACCCGTCATATCAAAAATAAAGGAGGAGGAAACGATGCCGAAAGAAAAGGCGTTTGCTGTAGAGATTGAGGGGCTGGAGAAATCATTCGGCAGCCATCGCATCCTGCGCCATCTTCATTTAAAAATAAGAAAAGGGGAATTTGTTGCGATTGTTGGGAGGAGCGGATGCGGCAAAAGTACGCTTCTCAGGCTGCTTTCAGGACTTGAAGCGGCAAGCGGCGGAAAAATCCTTATAAACGGGGCGCCTTTATCCGGCAGAAACGGATCGGCAAAAATGATGTTTCAGGACGGCCGCCTGCTCCCATGGAAAACCGTGCTTCAAAATGTCGGGCTTGGCCTTGCGGGCGACTGGAAGAACAAGGCACTTGAAATGCTTGGAAAAGTCGGGCTGGAAGGGCGTGCAAATGATTGGCCTTCGTCTTTATCCGGCGGCCAGAAACAAAGGGTGGCACTGGCGAGGGCATTAATCCATGAGCCGGACATCCTTCTCCTCGATGAACCGCTTGGGGCGCTCGATGCATTAACCCGGATTGAAATGCATGCGCTGATCCAGTCGCTTTGGCTTGAAAAACATTTTACGGCCATATTGGTGACACATGACGTGGAAGAAGCAGTCGCCCTCGCTGATCGGGTTGTGTTAATCGAAGAGGGGGAAATTGCGATGGATTATCCGGTAAAACTTCCTTATCCACGGAAAAGGGACCACGCCCTCTTTTCAGCAACAACCAATCATATTTTAAACCGCATTTTAGGGAACAACGGCCATCAGCTGTTGCACGCAATGAAAAATTAAGGAAGAATTGGGGGATTCATATGGCGGAAAAAGTGGTACTGCTGAACGGGAGCCCTTCTGCGTATACGAGATTAAATGGGATCCGTGATTATATCAGGGCCGGGTTAAGGGGGCACGGGTACGAACCGGAGCTCATCAATATTCGGGAACTTCCGGCCGGCGATTTAATGAATGCCCGGCAAAGCCCGCCCATCACCAGGGCATTAAGAAAAGTAGAAGAAGGCGATACGGTAATCATTTTGACACCGGTCTATAAAGCGTCTTATTCCGGATTGCTCAAGACATTTCTGGATCTTTTGCCGCAAAATGGCTTATCCGGCAAGCAGCCGACCGCCTGAATGCTGCTTTAAAAACATTGTTTCCGCAAACTTCAATATCTTTGTACTCATAAACAAATCCGGCATTTGGACGATATCCAAATGCCGGCATTCGTGTCGTACGAAAAACGGGGAAAGCGATAACCGGAGTACCGGCGCCCGTCATCCCATCTTTTGGTTGGGAAGTGCCGCTTTTTTCTTTTCCAGTGCAAACCGGACTTTCTCGGTTGTTTCGATCTGTGTGATGTTCCCTTCATGGATCGAAATGACCACTGTTCCAAACTCCAGTTTTTGCAATGATTCCATAATGCGGGCGATTTTTGTTTCATCAATATGAGCCATTTTTCACTACCCCCAAAAATAAATTTCGTGTGTGCCTGGTGGTCCGGCCGGCAATTCGGATGATCCAAAAAAGAAAGGCCCCCTTCAAGAAAGTTAAGAAGAGGGCGCACTCCTTAACTTATCTTCCAAGCTTGACGCTTGCTGGAATTAGCACAGTATTCCCAAAAAGAATCTGTTGCTGAGGTTTCCTCGGGCCAGTCCCTCCCCCTCTCTTGATAAGTTGTATAGCAAGAAAATAATTTGTTAAAACTATGATAAATAATATTATTCCGATTTGTCAACTTATATTTTCAACATTTCGGTTTACTCGAAGGGCAGGTAAGTGAAAAAATGGGAAGACACTCCATCATCTCATTGTACACGGTGAAATGAACATCTAGAGAGAGGTATTCCAATTGCTGGATGATGAAAGGATACAGAGGGCTTGCTGAACGAATCCGATTCTGAGTTTGTACCTAATTTGTCTGCAGCTCTCTCAAGGGAAAATGGGCGATTTTTTCTTCTCCATATGTTGAATCGGCTTTCGAGTGCAAGCTTTTCCCTGGATTTGTTGTAAAATCCTTTTAATAGGTGCGGAAAGCTGTCAGCAGCCTTGCTAAATCTAGGAATATTACTGACTTAGCAAGCCCTACATAGAGTTTTTTTGAGCAAAACCGTTCCGGATAGGGTATGATAAAAGGAAAAAGTGTGTTAAGGGTGTGAGATTGTGCCAGAGACAGATGTATCCAAGTTTGAGAAGAAAATCGAGGTGCGGAACATCCGGTTCGAAGACATTGATGATATTATGGCATTGTCGAAAAAATGTTTTCCGGGGATGGAGCCGTGGAAACGCGAGCAGCTCGAGAGCCATATCCGGATTTTTCCGGAAGGGCAGTTTTGCGTGGAATACGAAGGGAAAGTTGTCGGTTCCTGCTCCAGCTTAATTGTCAATTTCGATGAATACGAGGATCAGCATACATGGGATACGATCACCGCGAACGGCTATATTACCAACCATAATCCGCACGGGCTCAACCTGTACGGCATTGAAGTGATGATCGACCCGGAATACCGGCGCATGAAGTTCGGGCATCGATTGTATGAGGCACGGAAAGAGCTTTGCCGGAAAATGAACCTTCAAAGCATCATCATTGGCGGCCGGATTCCGAATTACAGCAAATATAAAGACAAAATGACCCCGCGCGAATACGTGGAAGAGGTTGAGATGCACAATATATATGACCCGGTTCTTTCCTTCCAGCTGCTTGAAGGGTTCCAGATTATGCGGATCAACAGGCAGTATTTGCCGGATGATACAGCATCCGCTTCATTTGCAACGCTTATGGAATGGCATAACGTTGATTATTTGCCGAAGTCCCGCCGTGTCTATCATGCTTCGTTCCCGGTTAGGATTACAGCAATCCAATATATGATGAAAAAAATTGATTCCTTCGATGATTTTGTCAGACAGGTGGAATATTATGTCGATGTGGCAGCGGATTTCGGTTCTGATTTTGCCGTTTTTCCGGAAATTTTCACCACGCAGCTGATGTCCTACCTGGAGGAAAAGCGTCCTGACCAGGCAGTGCGCCGGCTTTCCGAGTACACAGACCAATATATTGAACTGTTTACAGAGCTTGCCGTGCGCTACAATGTCAACATTATCGGCGGGTCCCATTTTGTGGAAGAAGACGGGGGCATTTACAATGTCGCCTTTTTGTTCCGGCGCGACGGGACGATCGAAAGGCAGACCAAACTCCATATTACGCCAAATGAGCGGAAATGGTGGGGGATCGCGGAAGGAAACGAACTCAATGTATTTGATACGGATTGCGGGAAAATTGCGATTCTGATTTGCTATGATATCGAGTTTCCGGAGTTGGCCCGTGTCGCTGTCGACTACGGCGCGAACATTATTTTTGTCCCGTTTTGCACGGACGATCGCCAAGCCTATTTGCGCGTCCGCTACTGTGCGCAGGCGCGGGCCATTGAAAACCAGGTGTACACCTGTATTGCGGGAACAGTCGGCAACCTGACCCACGTGGAAAACATGGATATCCAGTATGCCCAGTCCGGCATCTTTTCCCCCTCCGATTTCGGTTTTGCCCGCGACGGCATTGTCGGGGAATGCGATCCCAATGTCGATACCGTCGTTGTCGGCGATGTCGATCTTGAGAAACTGCGCCGCAACCGCAACAGCGGCTCCGTCCGGCAACTGGCCGACCGGAGAAGAGATTTGTATCAGATTAAAATCAACAGCAAATCATAATAAGGGAAGCGAAAAAGGTGCTTAAGGGATAAGCACCTTTTTCATTTAAAAAAAGCTAGACCGAAGAAAAGAGAATATAATGGATGAATCAGATCAGTTTGATTGCGCTGGATTACAGAGGACAGAAAAAAAGACTGTTAAAAGCATTTCTATCGGTATCACTATAAAGTAAAATGATAAGTAAATGGAATCGGGAGGGGAAAAGATGGAGAAAGAAATATGGAAGAAAATATTTAGTACCATTCCAGATGATGAACTAGCAAATTTAATCAGGATTTGGAAAATAAGTATAAGAGGCTTTCGGCATATCACTAGTAAAGATATTACGAGAATAAGGGCATTGGTGACCAGGGAGTGTCTGAAGGAGAGTAACTTAAAAAAGATTCAGGACTTTTATAAGATAGTAGCAGCAAAAGACGAAGACGATGTAAGAGATAAAACAGTACATGAATTATTCAAGTTGTATCAGGACGGAAAAACTTTGCATTTGATTCTCGGAGCGCTCTACTCCAGTCCTGAGGACCGTCATCATGAACGGGCGAAACAATTCGAGGAGCTGGTTTGCAAGAAAAATGGTCTCTCCAGTTTGGACGAACTAAGAGTTTTAACTGAAAAAACAGAACCACCAAAGCAAGAAGATGAACATGATTCAGCACATTGGCAGAAAAAGTGGCAAAAATCACAGAAAAAAAATCAGGAATTACAGAAAAGTATTAAGAAGTGTGAATTGCTCCTGTCCCACTTAAAAAAAGACTGGAAGGCAGAGAAACAATCATGGAAAAAGGAAAAAGAACAACTTCAGCAAGAATTGGGAAACGAAAGAACACAGAAGAATAGGCTCAATGAGTGGAAAAAAACATCTGAGGCGGAAATGCAGCGGTTAAAAGATGAGATTCAGAAACTCAAATTGGAAATTTCACACTTAAACGCGTTGCTGTTGAACACGAATAAAGAAGTGGCTGCCGCAGTCCAAACGGATGAGTGGGTTGAATCTAAACCGTCTGAAAGTACAGCGGCTGCCCGGCAAATTTATATTATAGGAGATCCGAAAAATAAGTTGATTGATGAGTCCGAAAATCCATTATTTCATACGATTGAGGCAAATAAGTTCAAAGAGGCAGTACAAACCGGGGAGCTGGAGGATGCAGACGAAATTTGGATGATGGCCTACCTTGTTCCGCCATGGCTCAAAAAGAAGATAAAAAATGTTTATACACAAAAAGTAAGAGAGTTTAAAGATTTTCCATCCGTCAAGAAATACATTGAAAGAGGGATTAAATAATGGGAGTAAAAGTATGGGGAAATGACATGATTGGTGTATTGGCAGAATCGGATCCTTTCGATTTATCGAACCGAGACACCATCATCATCAATAAACAGGATTGCCTTCAATTCTTTATTAAAATTATTTCACAACCTGCAGCAAGTTTTCCAAATGTGAAAACGGTAACCGGATTTTATTCCGATTTGGAAAGATGGGGTTTTGAGGATGATTATCGCCTAACTGACTTTGAACGGAAAGACCGGTTAAGAGAATGGCTGGAAGACCGTTTGTTTGTGTTTAAGGTAGAAAAAAGATTGCGTTATAATCACGAAGAAGTATTTAATGCAATCGATGTCCGGATCATTCCGAAATTGCCGAGTTTCCACACTAACCTGCGGTTAATTCCTGTTCCGGTTTTCAACAAGGAAGCGCATCACATAGAAAAAGACGAGTTTTTATTCAGATTATACAACAAAAAATTCGTTGGAAAAGTGGAAAATTTGTCTCATGAGCCAGATGACACGCCTTCATTGGTGATGTGGCGAGAAGAAGACGAAGAAGATGACCATTTTTCGGTTTTTGGTCAAATTGACCACCACCAGCACGCGCATGGCGGTTTTAACTTTGAAATCCAAGGCGAATTAAAAGAAGTTGGGCTGACACCTGAATGGATTGAAGAATGCTATTTTAGTGATGAGATTCCAAACATTGTCTTTGTTCCGCTTGAACTTTACACAAAACTGACCACCCTTGTGGAGCAGGCTGTCCCGTTAAACCTGGAAAAGTTAGAAAAAGAGGAAGCAAATCCGGCAATTGAACAGACCAACAAAGTGCAGGAGGATCCCAAAAAAATACCTAATGTGCAAATGCAAGCTGAAGCAGCAGCAACTCTACAGGTAGAAGGGATTCAAACACCGGATCCGGATTTAACACCTTATAATGCCAAAGAAAATAAATTTTTGGACAACCTGTTTACCACGACGAGGGATTTTGGGTTTGTATATGAGAAAAAAGACTTGATCAATTTTCATACGTGCATGAAGTCCTCCTCCCTTGTCATTCTTTCGGGAATGAGTGGCACCGGCAAAACGAAATTGGTGGAACTTTACAGCCATGCGCTGGGATTAAAAGGGATTCAATATACGCTCATACCGGTGAGCCCTTCATGGACGTCAGATTCAGATCTAATTGGTTATGCGGATACCCTCCATATGGTGTACCGTCCGGGGGATTCAGGATTGATCAATGCCTTAAGAAAAGCAGAAGATGAAAAGGATAAATTGTTTATTATTTGTTTTGATGAAATGAACCTGGCTCGTGTTGAACATTATTTTTCACAGTTTCTTTCTATTCTGGAAATGGATCATGGAAAAAGAGAGCTGCGGTTGTATAATGACGATTTGGAAAGCCGACTCTATAATTCCGCTCAGTATCCGCCAACGATTGCGATACGTGAAAATGTATTATTTGTCGGCACAGTGAATGTGGATGAATCGACGTATCACTTTTCAGATAAAGTACTGGACCGGGCGAATGTGCTGTCGCTCGAAATTATGCCTTTCGAACATATGAAAAAGCTGCCGGAAAGGAAAAAAATCTTTGCGCTTGGTACAGAAGAAGTAGATTTTGAGACGTATACATCATTTAAAGCGGATAGACGAAATGTAGCCCTTATGGATGAAGAACTGAAATTCCTTTGGAAGGTTCACCAGGCGTTACACGACGCAAATAAACAAATCGGAGTCGGCCCGCGGATTGTAAAGCAAATAGATGCGTATTTGGCCAATTTGCCTGTCCAGGATGTGCTTACGAGAGAGCAGGCATTTGATCTTCAAATGGTGCAGCGGATTCTCACGAAACTAAGGGGTTCCGAGGATCAGCTTCGTGAGCTTGCGGGAGTTTATGATAAGGAAACAGGGGAAGTAAACGGCAGTATACTATTAAATCTGTTTGATCAACATCAACAAGTCTCTGACTTCGAAAAGAGCCGTGAAATTGTGAAACAAAAAGCGAAAGAGTTGAAATTAAATGGATACACAATCTAATACAGGCTTCTCGGTTGTATTTACACATATATACCAGGATGGAACACGGGAAGAGAAAGTGCTCACTCCCTTTGTAGAGAACCTCTATGAGTGGGATGAAGGCAAACACGGCTATTTAATTTTACGGGAATATATCCCTCTGGAGTTATCTTTTACTAGCACGGACGATGGTGCGAAGTGTTATATGGATGGCTTTGATATCCTGCTAAATGCAGGATTGCCGGTAGACGGGGAAGGAAAGCCTTACCTCGCAGCCGGCCAGCAAGTGACACTATTTAAGTATCACTCAAATGAAGAATATTATCCTTACATTCCGGGTATATACTGTGTAACCATACATACCAGAGGAAAAAAATACTATTCGCTCGTAAAAGTCATTTCAAATAGGCTGACAGAAGACCAGTTGAGTACAATGAGGAAAGAAGTAGAAGACCAGTTAAGAGGCTTGGCGCTCGATGTCGTCCGGAAACAGCATGTAAACATGAAGTTTGAAAACATGCCGATTGATCCGAATTTGTTCCGGCAATTTAATACGCTGAACAGTTACTTTTCAGATGTATCCGCCATTGTATCTGATCTTGCAAAGCGGGTGCGGTATACTTTAAAAAAGGAATATCGGCTTCAGCCAATTGAGCGGCCGTCCCAAATCGACGAAGTTTCCATCCGTTATCGTTTAAAGCATCCGGAATCAGCGGATGAACTATTGTCATTGAAAAAAAGAATCAATTATGACCTGCCTGAAAACAGGATGCTCAAAATGATCATCGAAAAATGGGTCAAACTGTTGGACCATTTTATCGCTGCACTCGACACCTGCATCGGGCAGCTGGAAAACAACACGAACAGTGCATTTTCATCCTATACGCCTTATGAAAAAAGAAAATTGTTTTTAAAAGAGCTGGGACAGTACCGTGATAGAGCTGCACAAATGAAGGGCGCCCTAAATGTATTGAAGACGTGCCATTGGTATCATGAAATTGCAAATCAGCATCCTCTGTCGACACCTAATAAAATGCTTGAAGATATTCGATACAGGAAAATATGGCAGGTTAGCCGGATCTTGGACTCTGAAGAAGTGAATTTTTCCCTGCATCCGGCTTGGCGGTATCAATGGAAAAGAACAGACCAATTATATGAGATATGGGGCTACCTGCAAGTTCTCTCCCATTTCTGCGGAAGCACATATGACTTTGAAAAAAGATCCGGTTGGATTTTCGAACCTGACGGATGGAATTCTGGCAATTTGTTTGTAATTCCGACAATCCCTAAAGGTACCACTGTTTCATTATTAAGAGGGGATCTCCGGCTGCAAATTGTATACGACGGGAAAATTCCAAGTGATATGGAAAAAACAGATCCTGCTGATTTTCCGGTCTATACGACGAGTACCAATAATAACCCCGATATCAGAGTAGATGTATTTATTGGGGGCATTTTTATCGGTGCGATTTTAATGGACTTAAAGTATCGAAAGAAAACAGCACTTAGTGATACAATGAAACAATTGATCAGTTATGCGGATAATGTGAGGTCACCGTATATTTATCGAAAAAAACGCTGGCAAAGAATACGCCCGGTGCATCAAGTGCTGGTGTTTTACCCAGAAAAAGGAGGAGCGGGTGAAGCTGAGCCGTTAAGCGAGAAAAGCATTAGCCTGATACCGTTGACGCCAGCGACAGACCAGAAAGTATTTGTAGAAACCATAAGATCATTAATTGAGGACATGATTCTGGCGGCAGAGGATGAAGGAATTGTGTTGTTAGACTAAGCTGTTTTTCAGGAAACAGCAGCTAATCATCATTAGAGTATGGCCAGCCCGGAAAATCTTTTTCCGGGCTGGTTGTTTAGTGCGCTGTGATGGTGATTCGAAGAGCAAGGTATATAAGTTTTCTGGATTATTATTTGTCTGTACGGTTTTAAACTTTAGAACCGCCGTGTACGGAACCGTACGCACGGTGGTGTGAGAGGTCGGCTAATCAAATAATGATTAGCCTCCTACTCGATTGATTCAGGCGATCTTCAGTACGGCCATCAGACTGGTCATCAGTACAATGCTGATCAAAATGGACAAAGAGTTCAACGTGCTGGACATGGCGACATTGCCGCCGCATTTCTGGGTAAATGCCGTGCAGACGGCGGAAATCGGCGCAAACGCGATAATCACGAGCACGAGCCGGACCTCAAGCGGCAGCGGTAGCAAGAAATAAAAGAATACTGCAAACAGGATGGCCATTCCGTAACGGATGATGACGGCTTTTAAGATGCTTGCAACTTGGCTTTTTTCGAGCCGGAGTTCGAAACCGATCCCGATCATCAGCATGGCCAGAAAGCCGTTTGCCTGCCCGACGATTCCGGTAAATGCAGTCACACCTGCCGGCAATGTAATATGCAAAAGCGACAGCACGAGCATGATCAGATAGGTATCCATCGGTATAGATGAAAACATTTTTTTCAGGTAAGATGCCGCATTTGTTCTTTCATTGTTGGCAACGGCGGAAGCGATCGAATAGGTGCCGCCCGTGCATAAAACCGAATTGCCGGCATCGAACAGGCAGGTTGCCACTACGCCAACGGGCCCCAGGAAATTTTGTACATAGGGGAGTGTAAAACAGCCAATATTATAACCGGAATAATTGATCATGTTAAAGGCTTTTTCCGTATGGGTACGGCGCCAGGAAACGATATAGCCGGTTGCAATCATTACCAGATTGCAAATGACGCCGATTGCGACAAGCATCAGCAGCGAAGTTTCTAAAGAGAGCTTTTCAAAATTTGTAATCACGGCGCATGGCAATGTAATATTCAAAACCATGCGGGAAACCAGCTGAAAATCATTCGGCTTAAAAAATCCGACCCGCTTCAAAATGTAGCCGAGCACAATGATCAAAATAAACGAAGCGGCTTTTGTCAACACAACACCCACATTTTTCCCAGCTTTCTTTTTGATCTAATTTCATTAAAAAACAATGAGAAAGAAACGGCAAGGAAAATTTTTGGCAACAACTTTTTTTCGGGTAATGTGCCGGTTCTTTTTTTTCCTTAAAATAAGGATGGAAAAAGAACTCTTGGATCCAGGGATGGGAGCGGGCGATTAAAAAGGATTTGTAAATTCAATTTGTGAAAACTATATAAAGTGTTGATCTTGCATGTCTATTGTGATCCCGGCAACGCATATAAAAAGTCCTCTTTGGCGATGTGAAGGATCTCGAAACGGGGATCCGGACCAAACCAAGAGGACCATTTTTTGAGAATCTTTTTGTAAGAAGAGGGACTTGCGGCTATTCATGTGAGCAGAAAAACGGGAAATTTACTTTTTCAAGAATTCAACATCTGCCCTTGTGTCAAGCAAATCACGATTGAGGACATCCAGTTTTTTGTCAATTTTTCTGACCTGTTCTTTAATTTCTTTTTGGCCTTCTTCTAAAGCCGCCGTTCTCGTTTCCAGCGCCTCCATTCTGCTTTCCAGCGCACTCATTCTGCTTTTCAGCGCACTCATCCGTTCGGACAGATTTTTTTCCACGGATTTGATTTGGTCCGATAGTTCATGGATGGCCTGCAAAATCACATTCTGGTCAATTCCTTTATCCACTTTTTCACCTCCCTCATACGACAAATTATACGATATTTTTTGCCATGGGTCTATGGAAAACAAATGCCTGGAAAAATTGGCTTCAGGCTGCTCATATGAATCGTACGCCGGTATTGAAGAGGGTATATTAAATTTAGGATGAGAGATCCTGATCATTTATTTCTTCACAAATGAGATCACATATGGTAAAAGCATGGAGGCAAGGACAGGAAATGGTTTTACATCCTGTCTAAAAAGTCATTAACGGAAATGATGAATTAGCTGGAATCTATGCAGGAAATAAATGTATTAAAACTAAAAGGTGATTAAAATGATAAAGTCTGGATTATACGCAAAATATAATGGGATCGAATATAAGGTAACAAGCGATATGGATGGCCGCGTTATGATTTACACAGAAGATAAAAGTAAGGTTGATTCTACGTTTTACGATCTGACGGGACATGGCGGCATATACAAGAAAAAAGTTAACCCTAAAGAACTTGTTAACTGCGAAAGTATTACCACATATGGAGTCATAGAAGGAGAAAAAGTTCAAATCCTTCAAGAAAAAGACGACCAGTTTCAGGTAGGTACGGGCTCTTTGTTCATTGGTGAAAAACTGCAACTGAAAAGAGTAGAAAGGGATTCCTGGATCGGCTGGATTTCTAAAAGTAGGGTAAAGATAATAGAAGAAAGGCGTCCAGTAAACCCGGAAAAATTATAAAAACTTTATATCGAGAGACTAACCGGTATTTTAGTGAATTAAAGCATTAAAAAATAAAGTTTTATTAAGTGAAAGAAAAAATCAGCTTCAAACCCGAAACAAAAATCAGCGGTTAAGATAAAGCTGATGACGAAAATGAAAATGAATGACTGGAAATTAATGCCTTTTTTTGTGATGCATCCCCGAATGAAGGTCAAGTTGTGATTAAAAATGAGGCGGGGAAATGGACGGTTTTTACTTATAATGAGAGAACTTCAAAAGCCGGCGAGAAAATGTATAATAACGAAAGCGATGCTCTAGAAGAATTTATAAAAAGATTAAGAGAAGATAAATGAGTAAGGAAATACTGTGTAAGGTCTATCCAAATAGCACCACGCCTCTGCTCAAATTATAACTTATTTAAAGGTACTGGATCATATCTGCTCAGTGATTCTGCATGATCGCTACGTCTTTTTTTGCTTTTGTCCAAATATATTAATAAAGGGACCGGTGTGCTATGCTGTTTTTTCCGTTCCTGAAATGGATTGGCAAAGGCAGGGGTGACGTGTTTTTGTGATTTTAAAAATTTTTTTGCTCAACCTGATTAGTGATCTGGATAATCTTCTTATTATTACAACGGTGGTTCGAAAGTATGGCTACGAGCCAAAACAGCTGTTTTTTAATATCGTTGTATGTCTAACGGTCAGCCGTACGATTTATGTTGCGATGATTCAGTATTTAACAGGGATCCCGGGATTTCGAGTGCTCGCGGGCATGATTCTCCTCTACATCGCTTTCTGTTTTGTGAGCTCCATCCAGCCTGATTCCGAGGCAAGGCCCGTTCCAAGCATCCCGGCCGCCAAAATGCTATTGATTGTGCTTGCGGCTGATATGCTTGTCTGTATGGACAGCGTTTTGATCACGTCCGGCATCTCCACCAATTTGCTGTCCACGATGGCTGGCATGGCCTTAAGCTTAACGACCGTACTCGCTTTCTTCGAGTTTTTTTCTGAAATACTGGACAAAATTTCATGGGTGCAGATTGTTGCCGGCGGTTTGATTACACATGTTGCAATCACCGGCATCTTTAAAGATCCGATGATGAAATACCCTGTGAGCTTACTGGAAAAAGTTTGGGGATTTCAATTGCACGAATGGATCAATTTCATTGCGCTGGATACCGCCATCTTTCTGATATTAATCGGGTTCATGATTAAGGCAAGAAATAGGGCCTGATTAGTTTTCCGAAAGCGGGCCAGCTGCCGGGATGCACGAACGTCCGGACCGGCAGCAAACAGCCCGGTGCGTTTGCAGCTATATACTGGATTGGAGTCCCGTAAGCCGGGCAAATCTTAGAGTCTCATATAACAATGAAAAGTCCCCTGGTTCGTGGGAAAGATTCCGCTCACGAACCGGGGGCTTGTTTCGTTGCGGGGATTTTTTGCAAATAAGCTTCCTTGTGGTGTTTTCCTTGGGAAGTTCGTTCGAAATAGTAACAATTTTACAAAACGTAAAGGATTCTGCTGAATGATTTGATATTTTGGCTAATGCATTACGGATCAAAACAAGCTAATATGAATTTATACAAATTAGAAAATTCATTAAAATGGACAATCGGAATGGTTGATAACTTTCCTTCCACACTTTTCAGGATGAGCAGGAAGTGATTGAAAAAGCGAATCGTACGCGATACGGCCTTGCTGCTTACTGCTATACAAACGACCTGGGCAGAGGGCTTCGCATGATGAACGAACTGGAATACGGCATTGTTGGAATCAATGATGCCGCTCCTGTAACCGTTCAGGGTCCTTTTGGGGGATATAAGGAAAGCGGCATTGGCCGGGAAGGAGGGAAGTCCGGCATCCTCGAATACTTGGAAGAAAAGTATGTTTCCATCCGGATGATGTAAAGGGAGGGATCAAATTACCACAAAAATAAAACGCTTACAATACGCTGCTGGAAGATGATGGCCGTAGCAAATGAATGGGATTGTCCCACAATTTACCATAAAACATTGAAGGGTTACAATGAAAAAACCATTTGGACTCAGAGATGATGTGACGGTTCGTTCCATTGCAGAAAAAGGTAATGCCTATTTTTTCTTAATTGTGTTCATTGCAGTCCTGCCGGCATTCTTGGAAGGATTTGACGGGAATTTGTTTGGTTTTGCGTCACCCTATATTGTTGAAAATGCCCATGCGTCTGTCGCTTCACTCGGACTCTTGATTACCGGAAGTGCCATTGGTCTGACATTGTTCAGCCTTGCCGGCGGATTTCTGTTCGATAAATTTTCCGTGAAAAATACCATTTTAATATCCGTTTCCATCTTCTCTGTGTTTACATTTTTAAGTGGTTTTTCGCATAATTTGACGATGCTGATGATTGCAAGAATTTTGGATGGAATTGGGGTTGGCATGTTTCAACCGGCAATCGTCGCCTTTTTAGGGGACATTTTCCCGGAGAAGCGCGGGAAAGCAACGGCAGCTTTTGCCATTTCCTACGGGGCGGGCATATTTATTGCTCCGTATGTCGTTTCCCCGTTCCTGCCAAACATCACTATTCCCTTTGCCATTGTTGGGATATTATCTGCTTTATCGGTACTCGGTTGTTATTTGTTTATCCCAAAAACGTATAAAAGACTGGAAAAGCAAAAGGTTGAATTTAAAGGCGTATTAAACCGAAATGTCAACCTCATTTCGCTGTCAACCCTGTTTTACGGTGTGGCCCAGTTTGCGTTTATCGGCTTCATTTCACAATATTTACTCAAGGTGTTACATCTTCCACCGGGACAAGCAGCTGTGATTTCCTCCATCTATGGCATTTCCGGTTTAATTTGTTCAATGCCGCTTGGGATGCTGGCTGACAGGATTGGAAGAAAACATGTATTCAGGCTTACCGGGCTGCTTCTTTTCATCGGCGGCGCAGGCATTTTCAGTGTAGGGAGCCATGTGCTGGCGCTCAGTATATTGATGTTTGTGTTTGGCGCAGGTAGTTATTTCCCGGGCATTGCCTCCGCAATAGGGCAAGATTCTGTCAAAGAACATGTCACCGGCACGGTAACCGGATATATTTTCTTCATTTTTGGCATCGGCCAGATTTTCGGCGGGCCCCTGTTTTCTTTCCTGCTGCCGCTCGGTTTTATGAAAGCCGGTTTGATTGCGCTCGGCGTGCCAAGCCTGTTGTGCTTTTTACTCACGCTCTTCACAAACAGCGGGATGCAAAGAGCTTTGCAGACTGAAAAAGACAGTCTTGATTACAATTCATTGACAAATACCCAGATTGGAGTGGAAAAAATTGATTAATCCGAAAGCACTATCATCCGGTTTTGAATTAAGCCAAAAAAATACAGATGAACTATGGCGCTGGTCGGCTGCTGAACTGGCGTATGCCATCCGGACAAAACAGATTTCCTCGCGTGAAGCGGTCATGAGCTGTCTTAAAAGAATTGAAGAAGTCAACCCAAAAGTCAATGCGTTAGTAGAAGTGCTGGCTGAAGGTGCGCTTCGGGCGGCGGATGCTTCGGACCGGTCCGTATTAAAAGGGGAAGAGCTCGGCCCGCTTCATGGGGTGCCGGTTGCGACCAAAATCAATACTGATCAGGCAGGCCATGTCACGACAGACGGTGTCGTTGCCTTTCAACATAACGTGGCGACAGACGACAGCCCCCCGGTCGCCCACTTACGCAAAGCAGGTACTGTTTTCGTTGGAAGGAGCAATGTCCCTTCATTCAGCCTGAGGTGGGTTTCCAATAATGACTTGCATGGCAGCACATTAAATCCGTGGGATCCCACCCGGACACCCGGCGGTTCAAGCGGCGGGGCAGCATCGGCGGTAGCATGCGGGATGGCGCCGATTGCACAGGGGAACGATATCGGCGGCTCGATCCGGTATCCGGCATATGCATGCGGCATTACAGGTATCCGGCCTACGATCGGTCGGGTTGCAACAGGTGTCAACCTTCCAAATGGAGATCCGCCCTTATCTCTCCAAATGAAAGTAACAGAAGGACCGCTGGCACGGAATGTTGCCGATTTACGATTGGCGCTTTCTGTGATGTCGGCATACGATCCGAGCGATCCGGTCCACGCAAATGTTCCGTTAACCGGCGAACCGCTCAAAAAACAGATCCGTGTCGGGCTGCTCCGCGATCCAGGCGTGGTAAAACCGGATCCGGCTGTCAATCAGGCTTTGAACGAGGCGGCTGCGTATTTAAATGACGTCGGCTATGTGGTAGAAGAAGTAGATTTGCCTTTGTTTGCCGAAGCTTATAAACTCTGGTACCTGCTTGTGCTAGAAGACTTGACCGATCTCTGGCCGGCTATTAAACAATTTGGGGATGAAGGGGCAAGGTTAAATCTGCAATATAATTACGAGGTTTCGAGACAATGGTGGGGAGAAGTCACACTTGAAAAATACCGAACAGGATATGCGCGGATAGGGACGCTGATTATTGCATTACAGAAATTTATGGAACAATATCCGATCCTGCTCCTTCCTGTTTCGGCAGAGCAGGCGTTCAAACAAAATGAAGATATTGAAAGTGTCGACAGCAACGCGCGGCTCATGGCGGCGCAGTGGCCGATGATGTCCATTGCTTTACTCGGCTTTCCGGCCATTTCAGTCCCGACATCTGTAAGCGGCGGGTTGCCGGCCGGGGTTCAAATTGTTGGAAGGCGGTTCCGGGAAGACACGATTTTAGATGCTGCAGAAATCATTGAATCTCGGGCAAATATCCAAGTGCCAATCGACCCGCTCTTTCATTGATTCTTGTTTTTTTATCGTGATTTTCTATAGGCAGCTGAAAGAAGGGATAAAGTTGATAGCGAAAACGATAAGCAGTTCAAATATGACCTATATCGGACAAGAAGAATCCGGCGTCATTTCGTTTAAAGGGATCCCCTACGCCAAACCGCCTGTAGGAAAACGGCGATGGAAAGCACCGGAAGACCTGGACCCCGAACCAAAAAGAATCGAAGCTTTTTCATATGGCTCGCCTTGCATACAACCGGTCGATGAAAATGAACCCTCTTCATTTGGGAACCAGTCTGAAGACTGTCTGACATTAAATATATGGACGAGAGAACTGGAAGACGCGAAAAAGCCGGTCATGGTGTTTATTCACGGGGGCGGATTTATTGGCGGAGGTTCGAATGATCCGCTATATGACGGAAAAAGTTTTGTAAAACGAAACGATATCGTATTGGTTTCAATCAACTACCGGGTAAATATTTTTGGATTTCTTGATTTGGAAGAGCTTGGTGGAAAGGCATACGCAGACAGCAAAAATTTAGGCATATTGGACCAAATCAAAGCATTGGAATGGATTAACGCACATATTCATCTGTTTGGCGGGGATCTAGGCAATATTACAATTTTTGGCGAATCATGCGGCGGCGCAAGTGTTTCGCTACTCATGACGATTCCAAAAGCGAAAGGGCTGTTCCATAGAGTGATTGCACAAAGCGGGACGGTCAATCTTGTGAAAAATGAGGAGACGGCAAAACAAATTGGAAGGGATTTTGTAAAACTCACGGGTGCGCGTTCGGTTGAGGATTTGCTGGCATTAGACGCGGATCAACTCAGAGCGTATTCCGGCCGGCTGATGGATCTTTATCAGTATAAAAGCGAGATTATGTTTGCACCGACTGCTGACGGGAAATTAATTCCGCTCAATCCTTATCAGGAGATTGAAAACGGATGTGCTGCAGGGATCGACTGTATGATTGGCACAACAAAAGATGAGATGGCCTATTGGCGCCTGTATTACCCGGATTTGGATGATATTTTGGAAGATTATTTGAACCAGCAGCTATCCATTATCAAGAAAATGTCCGGTATTGATGCAGCGGCCGCGCAGCACCGCATACAAGCCGGTTCTGCGGGTCCATATCAGCTTGCCAACGACATATTGTTTCACATCCCGGCTATAAAATTTGCGAAAGCCCAGTCCCGGTTTGCCAATACATGGATGTACTTTTTTACCTGGTCTTCCCGGATTGAAGGTCTTGGTGCGTGCCATGCCATTGATTTACCGTTTGTCTTTCACAACTTAAAAAGCGGGGAGTGGCTGACAGGAAAAGAGCCGCCGGTAACACTGGCTGACCGGATGCAGGATGCGTGGGTTTCTTTTGCCCGTAACGGGAACCCCGCTCATCACGCGATTCCTGCCTGGCCGGCCTATGATCCGGATAAACGGTCTGTCATGCAGATCGACGAGAACTGGCGCTGCACTCGCGGCCACGTGCCGGAAATCCTGCGAACAAAGAAAAGTACACAGAAAGTCGAATGATTTTTAGGGGGATATTGAACAGCATAAGTGATGAAAAAGGCCTGTTTATAAAAGGAACAAGGTTTATAGGACGCGTCATTTTGTATGCCAATTTCATAGAACGAGGTTTTCTGGGAAACGACCTCCACTAAAAAGAGTGCGTCCCGAGTAAATGAATCCTAAACTGAAAGGAATAATGGGAATGACGATTGGATTAGAATTTGCATTTCAAGCGTATGTGTCGATTGATGAAGATTTGACGATCGGACCTGTCCCCGGCGGAATCCGTAATATTACGCCGATCACAGGAGGCGTGTTCGAAGGCCCCGGCATAAAAGGAACGGTCATACCGGGCGGGGCGGACTGGTCATTGACAAGAGAAAACGGTGTAATTGATATTTGTGCCCGATACACGTTAAAAACGGATGATGATGTGCTGATCTATATCATCAATAAAGGGTTGTATATTGAAAAACCCGGAGGCTTGCAGGAAAGGCCGGCTTCAAGAGAAGGAGTGGAGCCGGTGCCGGAATATTTCAGAACGACCCCCGTCTTCGAAGTCTCTAATGAAAAGTATGACTGGTTAAACCGCAACATTTTCGTTTGCGATCCACTTTGTGATCATGCCGGTAAAAGGATTGGGACAAATCTGGGGATACTTATGCCTGAAATTAAAAACAGATGTAATGGACGCGTACACTTCTTTTATCATGGAGCACGCCGTCCTTGCCATTTCACAAATCATGTTAAGAACGAAAACAATGGAAGAAAACAAGCGCGTTGCGGAAGAAGAGGTAGCTAGGAAACTGCTTGCGGGCAAAGACTGTGAACAGGCCGAAATCAAAGCCGTTTTGCCCGGTTATTCTGCCAATTTGCATTTCCGGGTCATTTTACTCAAAGTTACGAAGCCACAATCCGGCACCAAAGATTGGGAAGAAACATTGCTGCAGCTTTCCGCCATGATGAAAAACAGGATAAAAAAGAAAGGCATGCTTTCCCTTATTTCAGCTGCCAAGGACGAAATTGCAGCGATTTGCTTTTTTAAAAAGGACGAGCATAATCATGATCTTGCAACTTTTTCTGATATCCACCAGTCATTGGTGCAACTCAGCATAAAGGACCGTTACAACGGCAAGCACACGATGACGGGAATCAGCAAAGCTTATAAGAATACAGCGGACGTTTGCCAGGCGTATGATGATGCGAAAAAAGTCATCTTTCTGCAACAGATCAACCTGCTTCAAGAAATTTTTTTATGACAAAATCGGCATTTACCAGATCTTGCTATTAGGCGAGAAAAATGAATATGTGGAAACGTTTATCTATGACCAGCTTGGACCCGTACTGGAATATGACGCAAAAATGAATGCCTCTTTATTAACAACACTTGAAGTTTACCTGAAAAACAGGGGGAGGAAAAAAGAAACGGCAAATGAACTGTTTATCGTCAGGCAGACGCTTTACCACCGCCTTGAAAAAATAGAAGAACTGCTCGGCTATCAATTTATGGAGCCGGCCCGCAGGCTTGCGCTTGAAACGGCGATTCTCGCTTATCATATTTATCAATCCGGCCATACGCACTTCAACCTGGAAGATTATCAATTGTAATGGGGGTGCCGCCCGCCGGTTCCGGCGACAGGCAGTGTGGCAGCAATCTGCTGGTCCCTTCCACCAGCCGCATTTTTTCAAGAATGCAGGGAACATTCACCTACACAACGGAATGCCTCCGCGCTGCCAAAGCGGGAGGATTTTTTGTGGATTGAATACAATTGTGACCTTTTTCCTATATAAATTTGTTTTATCACAATTATATTCCTAAAATGGTAAATTTTCTATGAGATTACAGTTGAATTACGTTTTCATAGAATGATTGAAAGTGGCAATATATTTTTTTAAAATAGGGTTTGTGAGTGAAACAAACCATGACCCTTAATATATAGCCAATGAAAATTTTTTTAAACATCCAGGAGGTTTCAATCTTGACTCGAAAAAAAGTATTGTCTGTTACAGCCGGCATGACATTAGCGTCTTTAATTGTAGGTTCTGCATCAACGGAAGCAGCTACATACACGGTCAAAAAAGGAGATTCGTTGTGGAAAATATCCCAACAATATCACACAACGGTTTCCCAAATTAAAAATGATAACCATCTGACAGGCGATATTATTTATCCGAATCAGAAATTTAAGGTGCCGTCTCAAACACCAAAAAAATATAAAATTGTATCAGGAGACACGCTTTCCGGCATTGCCAAAAAATACGGTGTCAAAGTATCTCAACTGAAAGAGTGGAACAACTTAAGCTCTGATTTAATTTATGCCGGAGATACCCTGAAAATTAACAGTTCTTCCGCTACGGTCAGCAGCACTGCCAATAGCACTGCGAATAGTACTTCAAACAGTACTGCAAATAGTAATTCCAATAGCACTGCCAATAACAGCACTGCCAACAGCAGTACTGCAAACAACACCGCCAAAAGTGCTGCAACGCAAAAAAGCACTGCGCCAAACGGCACCTATCAAATTGTGAAAGGCGACACGCTTTCCGGCGTTGCGCAAAAATTCGGCGTGACCGTTTCTCAATTGAAAGAATGGAACCATTTAAGCTCTGATTGGATTGTTGCCGGCAGTGCTTTAAAAGTGGACGGCCCATCCAGTGCGGCAAGCAGCTCGAATGGAAGCAGCACGCAATCCAATCAATCGTCTGGCGCCACAAGCAGCTCTTCTAACGCAGGAAGCGCAAGTTCACAGACAAGTGGCTCGTCCAGCACGCAAAGCAGTTCGTCCAACAATTCGGGCAGCACAACCAACAGCACGCAATCCAGTCAATCGTCCAATGCTCAAAGCAGTTCACAAGCAAGCGGCTCAACCAGCAGCTCACAATCCAGTCAGTCGTCCAGTGCTCAAAGCAGTTCGTCTAACGCCGGAAGCAGCTCATCCAGCTCTGCAAGCACAAGCAGCTCAAGAGCCGTTTCCAAAAACACGGTATCATCAAGTTCAAATTCGGGCTCTTACAGCGGGTCCGCAGTGGCGCAAATTGCACAAAAATACATCGGCGCACCGTACCGTTTTGGCGGAACTACGCCATCCGGATTTGACTGCAGCGGCTTCGTATTCTATGTATACAACCAGGCCGGCAAATCCATTGGCCGCCAGACTGCAGCAGGGTACTATGGCAGCTCTTACCAAGTAAGCAGCCCGCAGCCGGGAGATCTTATCTTCTTCCAAGATACCTATAAAAGCGGAATCTCGGATGTCGGCATCTATCTCGGAAACAACCAGTTTATCTCTGATTCAGACAAGAGCGTCTCAATAAAAAGTTTAAGCAACCCTTATTGGAAATCTCATTTCAACAGCATCAGGAGATTCTATTAAGATGAAAAAGTCGGCGGTATGCTAAGCCGCTCCGTGTTGAGATGTAAAACATCAATTAACACGGCAAAAAACAGAAATAGCAATACAATTCGTCAATAAAAAAGTCTAAAAGCGTGGCTAGTACTAGCCACGCTTTTAACATTGGTTTCAGGTACAAATTCAGATTGAAGATTAGTATTGCATTACTGAACGACTACATAACCAAAAGAGAACATTCAACCTGAAATATTCATAGCTACAAATCCCATTTGATAAATTTTGTTAAATTAGTTGAAAATAACGGTATTTAATTAAGAACCGTAGCCAATTCATAA
>Ga0207867_1000860_pt1 | contig 27522 bp, 23 predicted proteins | sample HigsolmetaAR206D_FD_184838 | JGI IMG/M metagenome (GOLD analysis project Ga0207867, IMG submission 184838) | Ionic liquid and high solid enriched microbial communities from the Joint BioEnergy Institute, USA - AR20-6-D (SPAdes) (version 2) ...
GCGTGGAGAGTCCCTTGACGTCGTCAGCGGGACACATGAATCCGGTGCCGGCGTCAGGCGGCAGGCGTTCCCGCTTCCGCTATTCCGCCGGGCCGGAAGGCTGCGCCTGACGTTTTTCCTTTAGCCAACGGGGAGCCCCTTTGTCCTTGTCCTTTTTCTTTTTCTTCCGGTCGGCCTTGTTTTTGGCGGTCCGTCCCGGCGCATTGGCCGTTCGTCCTTGCGCATGCGTCTCGTGCGCATGCATCTCGTGCGCATGCGACCCGGCCCGGCCCGGCGCATCCGCGGCTCGTCCCGGGACGTACGTCCCGGCGCTTCCCGGAGCGTGCATCCTGGCGCTTCCCGGAGCGTGCGTCCCGGCGCTTCCCGGGGCGCGCACTGCCGCCGGCCCCGGCGCTGCAATCCGCCCCGGCGCCGCCGTGCCCGCGCCGCCCGGCCCCCTTGCGCCCGAGCTGCCGCCTTCGGGCGCTCCGGCCTGCCGTCCGCTTCCGGCGGACGGCGCCGGCTTGCGGCCGGGGGACGATTGCCCGTCCCCCGCCTCCGCGCGATGCCGCCGGGCCTCGGCCGCATCGATTACCCGTCCTTCGCGCAGCGCCTTCTCCGCGAACGCGATGCCGAGCTTCTTGCCGAGCTTGGCGGTGATAAACTTCTCCTGCGGCGTGACCAGCGTCGCCGAAATGCCCGGCCGGCCCATCCGCCCCGTCCGGCCCGCACGGTGCACGTAATGGTCGGCATCCAAAGCCGGCTCGAACTGGACGACAAGCGACAGGCTCGGAATGTCGAGCCCCCTTGCCGCAACGTCGGTCGCGATCAGCAGCTTCGTCCGTCCTTCCCGGAAACGGCGCAAGGCTTCGCCCCGGTCCCTGCCGCTGGTGTCGCCGTACAACGCATCCGCGGCAAAGCCTTCGTATCTGAGCTTGGCGACCAGCTCTCCGATCTTATCGGTATCGTTGACGAAGACGAGCGTGGAGGACGGATGGAGCGCCCGGACAAGCCGGCGGACAACGTCGACCTTGTCCCGCCGGTCGCAGACGAAGTACCAGTGTTCGATCGTTTCCGGCAGACCGGACGCTTTCCCTTCCGTAGCCGTATCCGCTTCGAACGGCTGCCGCAGCCAGCGGGTCTCCGCTTCCCGCATCGCTTCCGAACGGGTGGCGGAGACGAACACCGTCTGCCTGTCCGCGGCCGCGCCTTTCAAAATCGCTTCGACATCCGCTCTGCCGCCGAGCGAGAAAATGCGGTCCGTCTCGTCGACGACGACGATGCGGACGGCGTGCAGCGGCAGCTTCTTGCGAAGCGCCACCTCCCGCACCCGTCCCGGCGTCCCGACGACAAGCGGCGGCTTGCTTTTCATCCGCTCCAGCTGGCGCGACAGCGCCGCGCCGCCGATCAGGGCGACCGTCCGGATGCCGAGCGGCTCGCCGTACGTTTCCGCTACCCGGACGATTTGCATCGCCAGCTCTTGCGTCGGCGCCAAGATGACGGCCTGGGTTTCTCGCTTGGCCGGATCGAGCCGCTGCAGCAGCGGCAGCAAATACGCGAGCGTCTTGCCCGAGCCCGTCGGCGAGCGGAGAATGCCGTCCCGTCCGGACAGCAGCTCCGGCCAAGCCTGCGCTTGCACCTCCGTCGGCTCCGCGATTCCCGCTTCGGCGAGCTTGCCGGCAAGGCGATGGTCGAGTCCCAGCAAAACGAAGGGATTCGCCACTTCCCGGGGCGCGGCGGATTCGGAGCCCGCCGTTTTTCCTCCTTCCTCACGTTGCCCGCCGGGCAGCGGCTCTCTTGCATGTCCTGCTTCGGGCGCCTGCCCTGCGGCTTGCAAACCTTCAGGCGATTGATGCGTTTCGTTCATCTCGCAAACTCCTTCTTAGGTCCGGCGGCAACCCTCCCGGGTTCCGTCCGGACGTCATTTCTTGTTCGTCAGGCGGCCAAGAATGCCGCTTGTAAGGCCGGGGAACAGCTGCACGAGCTTCGCCCCGGCGGAAGCGGTCCAGGGCAGATCCTTTTCCGCTTTTCGGGTTTCCATCAAGCTTACGATCGCGTCGGCCACCTTGTCGGGCTTCAACATAAACCAGCGAACGTTGCGCACATAGGTCCCGTCGGGATCGGCGCGGTCAAAAAACGGAGTGTCGATCGGCCCCGGATTGATCGCCGAGACGGCGATGCCGGTCCCCGCAAGCTCTTGCCTGAGCGCGTTCGTAAATCCCAGCAGCGCGTGCTTCGACGCCGTATAGGCCGTCGATTTGGCCGTCCCCAGCTTGCCGGCGATCGACGCGACATTGACGATATGCCCGTCTCCGGCAGCCTTCATATAAGGCAGCGCCGCTTTGATGCAGCGGACGGCTCCCATATAGTTAACGTCCATGATGTCCTGAAAATGGGACAGCGGCGCGTCGGCAAACGGAATAAACTCCCCGTACCCCGCATTGTTGAGCAGCACGTCGATCCGCCCGAACCGCTCATGGATGCGGGCGGCCGTTGCGGCCGCCGCGTCCGGGTCGGTCACGTCCAGCTCCATCGCGGCATGCTCGCCGCCAATGGTTGCGGCTACGTCCCGAAGCTTGCCGGCGGATCTGGCGGTCAGGACCGGAATCGCGCCCTTTTCCGCCAGCTTGCGCGCGGTGATCGCCCCGATGCCGCTCGATGCGCCGGTAATCCAAACGACACGCCCTTTAAGCGAAGTTCTCATCGATAATCGCCTCCGGATCGTTCTCTTGTCCATCATACACCAAACGGGGCGCATTCCGGCAACCTTTCGCCCGCTGCGGTCATCCCCGCCATAAAAAAAAGGCCCCGAGGGCCTAAGTGGGCACGTATACCGCCGTTTGCCGGATGCCGATCAGGCGATCAGCACCTGAATTTCAAGCTCGCCGATCCCGTCCATAATCAGCGGCACCGACAGGGCCCGTCCGGGCGAGAAGTCCGACAGCGCCTCGGCGTGCAGCACGCGCGGAGGCGTAATATCGACCCGAACGCCCTGATTGTACAGCAGCGTGCTCGCGTTGCCGCTGATCATGTTGCCGAGCTCCGAAATGGCGCTCTTGCCCATCTCGTCGATTTCCGTGATGACAAAACCGCCCATCATGGCCGAAATCATGCGCAGCGCAACCGTTTCGCTCAATCCGAACACGATATTTCCGTTGACTTGCCCGGACATCCCGATATGGATCCAGACGTAGTGGTCAACCAGCCTGATCTCTTTAAGCGAAAGCTGTCCTGTGCTGGGCCGAATTTGCACCATCTGTTCGATGACGTTGCTCGCGGATTCCAAAAACGGATTGATGACCTCTGCCTTCATGTATTGACGCCGCTCCTCGTCCTGCTTGTATCCGGATGATTAATCCCTTGGTCGGAGATAATTTCCTTCATTATACTTTAATCGATTCGTCAAGTATACTATATTTCCAAAAAAATAGTACTTATGAATTATATTGACGATAGGGCCGCGCGTCCCGAACAGGGGGCCCAAAACGGAAACGACGCGGCTGCCGCGCCTTGTCCGGACGGCATTTTCGCGCTCTTGAACGCTTTGCGCCCCGATCCCGAATCCGCCGGTCCGTTTCCGCGCAACGAACGGGCCGAAGCCGCCGGCGTCCATCGATCCGGCTTTTGCAAGGCAAACGCAAATCGCCTATAATTAAACGTACTGACAAAAGCTTTTTATGCCTCTTCATTAACGTGATAAATGATTTCAATTTCGGGAGGCGCTGCAATTGAACATCAGCCAGCTCGAGACGTTGCTTACGATTTCGAAGACGCTAAGCTTTCGGAAAGCCGGTGAATTGCTCAATCTGACGCAGCCTGCCGTTTCCGCCCAAATCAAAAGTCTTGAAGACGAATTCAAAGCGGTGTTGGTGGACCGCAATCATCCGGTGACGCTGACGGATCGGGGACAAGTTTTTCTCGAGCATGCGGAGCGGATTTTGGCCATCGTGGAGGAACTGAAGCAGAAGCTCGCCGATCTCGACCACACGCCGCAAGGCCATATCGTGCTCGGCACGACGGCTTCGATCGCCATTCAAATTTTGCCCCGCGTGCTTTCTTACTTCCAGAATCAATACCCGCTGATCAAGACCACGATCATGTCCATGCCCTCTTCGCAGGTGATGGCCAGCGTAGAGAACGGCACGGTGGACATCGGCATCGGCTATTTGTCCGAGCGAAGCGCCCAGGTCGAAACCTCGACGCTTTACTACGACACGTTCGAGCTGGTCGTCGCTCCCGTCCATCCGCTCGCATCCGAGGAAAAAGTGACCGTCGGCATGCTGAAGGACGTGCCCATGATCATGCTTTCGCCGGATACCCAGGGCCGCAGGTTTGTGGACCGCGTTTTCAGCGAATACCATATTCAGCCCAACGTCGTTATGGAGCTGAGCAGCAGCGAAGAAGTAAAGCGGATGGTCGAGCTTAATCTCGGCGCGGCCTTCGTCTCCAAGTTGTCCATTGCCAGCGAGCTAAAACGGGGCACCCTGAAAATGATACCGGTCCCGGAACTCGACGCAACCCATCCGGTCGGCGTCATTACCAAGTCCGGACGCTATCTGAACAGCGCCATGCGGCAGTTTTTGAACGACTTGAAAGGAATGCCCGAGGACCATTTTATCGGCAGCGAATAATAACCCAGAAGGAGGACCTTCATCATGGAAAAATTCGATCTGCACACGCACCATTACCGCTGCGGACACGCCGAAGGCACCATCGAGGACTACATTGAATCGGCGATCGCCGCCGGTCTGACCGCCATCGGGATTTCGGACCATTCCCCCTATTTCGCCCGCGAGGAAGACCATCCTCAACCGGGCACCTGCATGGCCAAAAGCGAATTCGCAAACTATGTCAGCGAAGTGCTCCGGCTCAAGGAACGATACCGGGACAAAATCGAGGTGCTGCTGGGCGTGGAATCCGATTTCTACCCGGATCAGATCGAACTGTACCGCGCCTCCTACGAGCCCTATCCGTTCGACTATATCATCGGCTCGGTCCATCAGACGAGAGGGATCAGCATATTTAACCGGAAACGTTGGAACAACTTGAGCGAGGAGCAGAAAACGGAGGAAAAGCGGCACTATTACGATCTGATTCGCCAGTCGGCAAGGAGCGGACTGTTCCAGGTGCTCGGGCATATCGACGCCATGAAGGGATACTACCCGCTGTTCTCCGATATTGCCGGCGCGGAGAAGGAGATTGACGCGGTGCTGCAGGCCGTTGCCGAAGAGGATATCGCGATCGAAATCAACACGAGCGGCAAAACGAAGGACGTGGGCGGCTGGTACCCGTCCGACGATATATTGGAGAGGGCCCTGCATTTCGGAGTCGACGTGACCTTCGGCTCGGACGCCCATGTGCCGTCGCGGGTCGGCGACGAATGGGAAGAGGTGCGGCGGCGCCTGAAGGAGATCGGCTTCAGCCGCTGGGTGTATTACCGCCGGAAAAGCAAAGTCGTCGTTTCTTTGTAATGCGCGCGAAGGGACTGCCCAGATTAACCGCCGACAGGGCCTTGTGTCCTGACGGCGGTTTTTGCTGGTTGTACGGACAAGCGGTTGGCGGGGCAAAAACGTCAAAAAAAAAGAACCCGTCAGTGCGGACAGGCTCACCAAGAAATGAAAAAGGGGGTCTTGAGTCTCATTATATCCAGTCTATAAGACAGAAAAATGACAGAGAGATTTCAATTGTGTAACAAAATGCCCGTTTCGATTTCGGATCGACCGTTCGGTTCTTGTCGAAAGAAAGGATGTTGACTGTGTGGTGGTTTGCGCTGGCGGCCGGCAGCGCGCTGGTGTTCGGTCTGGCCGGTCTGCTGATGAAGGTCAGCCAGATGCGCGAAGGGGCGCTCTCCCCTATGCTGCTGGGTTTGTACGCTTCGGGCACGTGCGGGTTTTGGCTGCAGGCCGCCTTGTCCGAAAACTGGGCTCCTCTCGATTATCGGATATGGATCGCAGGCGCGATCATCGGCCTGGGATCCGCCTGGGGCAATCTGCTGTTTATGAAAGCGTTGGAGTGCGGTCCCGCCAGCCTCACCTCCCCGCTAACCAACAGCAATATCGTGCTGGTCGTCGCCATGGGGGCGCTGTTTTACAAGGAGCCGGTCCATCCCGCCGCCATTACCGGAGTTGCCGCGCTGCTTGCCGCCGTCGTCCTGTTATCCGTCAAGCCGGGCGGCAGCAGCAAAGAAGCGAACCGCCGGTGGTTTGCGCTTGTGACCGCGGCTACGCTGCTGTTCGCTTTCCGCAACGGCGGACTGAAGGTGACGGAGGAAATCGGCCTCGACAACGCTTCCGTGCTCTGGTCCGGTTATTTGCTTTCGTTTCTCTGGTTTGGCGTTTTGTCGCTTCGGGACCGGTTGAAGGCAGACGGTTCGCCGGGGCGCGTCTCCTCTCCGGCTTCCGTCCGTACAGGCCTTGCATGGGGACTGGCGGCCGGCGTGTGCTCCTATGGCGGATTGCAGCTCTATTCGGCCGCGCTTCGGGAAGGTCCGTCGCTTCTTGTCGCGCCGATTTTCGCCACGAACAGCCTTGTGGTGGCGCTGGGCTCGTTTCTGATCTACGGCGAGAAGCTGGGACCGGCGCAGCGCCTCGCGTTTGTGCTGCTGCTACTGGGCCTTGCGCTCGTGCGCATCTAAATGTTGTGCAAATCCGTATAACTTTATTTTTTATAGTTTATAAATATTATATTGTACCTTCTTTGTTTTTTGTAAAATTTGTGTTATAATACGTCAGGAGAGGGGGGATCCGAATGGACTACTCCAAGATGTGTCCCAAATACGAGGCGGCGGCGGAATTGCTTGGGAAAAAGTGGACGGGGCTCATTATCCGAGTGCTCATGGGAGGCCCGAAACGGTTCAAGGATATTAAAGAACAAATCCCCGACATGAGCGATAAAATGCTTACCGACCGGATGAAAGAACTGGAATCGCTCGGTATTGTCAAACGGACCGTTTATCCCGAAATGCCTGTGCGAATCGAATACGAATTGACCGAGAAAGGCCACGACCTGGAAGATGTGACCAACTCGATCCAGACATGGGCCGAGAAATGGATATAGAACGCAAAGCCCGAAAGCCGCGACCGCAGGCTCCAGGGCTTTGTTCTTTGAGGGACGGATTTCGCGTTTCTTTTTAAAGCGGAATGAAAGGCGCTCTGTCGGATCAAAATTTACAGGAGCGTTGCGTTAACGGTCCGTCCGCTTCCCCGTTCGCTCGTTTCGATGCGATTCTACATCCGAACGCAACTATTTGCCGAATTGTGTCGTCTGTATTTCCGGAGGGGAAAATCATGCAGCTTAGAAAATGGGGAATACTTGCGATCGCCGCTGCCGTCATCGTTTGGGGAGCCGCCGAAATCGGCAAAGGGAACGTTTGGGGGAGCGCATCGAATGCTCTCGGTTCCGAACCTGCGGAAAGCGCGGCCGGAAACGGCGGACAAGCCGGCGGCGGACAAGCGGACAGCAAGCAAGTTAACGGCGGACAAGCCGGCGGCGGGCAAGCGGACAGCGAGCAAGCTAACGGCGGACAAGCCGCAAGCGGCGGCAGCGAGGAAGCGCCCGCTTCATCTCCCGTTTCGGCGAGCGTGGCGGCCATGCTGCGCGAAAACGCGCCGAACGCGACGATCGAAACCAATCAAGACGGTCTTGCGGTCGTCACCAACGCGTCCAGCCTGCTCGTTTTGGTCAACAAGCAGCGGAACCTGCCTGCAGACTATGCGCCGGACGATCTCGTCGTCCCCGACGTGGAATTTTCGTTCTCGGGCGATTCGCCGAAGAAAAAGCTCCGCAAGCCGGCGGCGGAAGCGCTTGAAGCGCTGTTTGCCGCAGCGGAAAAGGACGGCATCGAGCTGAAAGCCGTATCCGGCTATCGCTCGTACGAGACGCAACGGTCGATCTTCAACCGCAATGCCGAGCAAAAAGGGATCGAAACCGCGAACCGGACGAGCGCACGTCCGGGCCAAAGCGAGCACCAGACCGGACTGGCGATGGACGTGTCCAGCAAAAGCGCAGGCTACGCCCTGGAGGAATCGTTCGGCGATACGAAGGAAGGCAAATGGCTGAAAGCGCACGCCGCGGAATACGGATTCATTATCCGGTATTTGAAGGGCAAGGAAGACATCACCGGTTATTCCTACGAGCCCTGGCACATTCGCTACGTCGGCAAGGAAATCGCCCAGGCCGTCATGGAGCAAGGTATTACGCTCGAGGAATTCATGGAGCAATATTCGGGCACGACCGAGGTGTCCGCTTCCAAATAACATAGGCACACGAACAAGCCCGGCGCCGACGCGCCGGGCTTTGTTGCTGCAAACTCGTGCCCGTCCTTCGTGCGGTCTTCCGACCATGGACCGATAAACCGCATTATCGGATGCGAATTTTATAGGGCTGCCGGATGTAGTTCGGATAATCGTAGATGTTGAACGTCAAAGGCTGCTTGTAGTCTTTCTCGTCGATCGCAAAGGTGATCGTCTGCTTCCCAGGTTCGGCCGTAGTGAACGATGCGACTACTCCGCTATAGTCGACCTTCGGATATTTCTTGCCGGAAGCGTCCGTGAACGAATCGTGCACCAGAAGCCCGTAACCCATATTGTCCCCGGGCTCCGTTATGTTGAGCGTCAACACGATCTTGATACGGCCTCCGACGCGGGAAATGTTCGCGAGCTTCAGGTTATCGTCCGGCGCCCGGATCAGCTCTCCCCTGTCCGTGTCAATGACGAGAAAGGCCCGGTTCTTATCGAGCGCGCGGAACCAGCTTCCCTCCAAATACAGCTCCTTCGGCTGACGGAAATAGGGGCTCTCGAAATAAATCCGGTCTTGCCCGAAGCCGCCTTTGTATTTCCATTCGGTTCCCTTTTCGTCGACGAGCCGGATGTCCCCGGGTCCCGTGATCTGCTTGCGGTTGGCCTCGTCATATCGAAGCTGTACGAAGACCCGCAGCGGCGATACGGTCGCATTGACGAAGGTGACGTTCTGGCCTTCGGCCGTGATCGTCTCGTTCAACGTATACACCTTGGCCAAACCCGCGAATTTCTCGCGGTCGATCGGGATGTTCACCTTGAACAGCGGACCGGTGGAAGGATCGTCTTCCGACGCCTCGCCTCTGAGCAGCGGACGCTCGTCCCCGTCCTCCCCTATGGGGACCGCCTTCGCCCTCATGAGCAGATTCACTTCATCCGGCATCGAAGCGCCGTCTATGAATTGGACGTCAATGGTGCCGTTCAGCGTCCCCTTGGGCGCCTCCTCCCTGGCCGTCGGGTCGTCGTAGCTGATGACTCCCTCCGGATTTTGGCCGTCGGGACGCCGAACTTCGGGATACGTCACCCTTGCGAGCCGTTTGCCTTCCGCCGCTTTCACCTCGTAAAAAATGACGAGCCGCTGGTCGTCGGCGATAACCCCCTGCACCGTCAGCCGGATTCCGTCATGCTCGTCGGAGACGCCCACGGGCTGCACGAAGTCGTTGTCCACGGCCAGTTCAAGTCCCTGGTCGCCCCAACCTTTAACGAGGTCGACGACCGCCTTCAAGCCCGGAATGTCCCGGACGATCGCGGCAAATACGGGCGACACGCGAATCGTAAACAAGCACGCGACAAGCAGCAAGGCGATGGCCAAGGACGCTCCCGTCCGTCTGCGCAGCCGTTTTTGGCGGCGTTCCAGCTCTCTGCGGCCCCGCTTCATGCCTTCCGCAATCGCCTGGTCCGTCCGTTCGGCCAACTCCTCCGGAAATGCCCGGTCATGATTTTGCATAGCTGCCGCCTCCTTCCCGTCCGCATAGCCGCCTCAAATCCTTCAACGCCTTGTTCAGCCAGGTTTTGATCGTGCCCTCGGGCTTCCCCAACAGCCTCGCGATTTCGGTCAGCGTCAGATCCTGATCGTACTTGAGGATGATGACGTGCCTGTATTTGGGCGCAAGCCGGTCGATGGCGATGCGAAGCGTCATCCGCTCGTCAAGCGCCAGCTCCGCGGCCAGCGGCTCGGGTAGCCGGGGCAGCGGCAACGTCTTGCGCTTGCGTTTCTGTTCGTCGATGCAGTAATTGATCAGGATTCGGATCAGCCACGTATGGAAAAACCGGGGTTCCTTCAGTTTTTTTAGCTTGACGTAGGCCCGGCATGTCGCTTCCTGGATCGCTTCCAGCGCATCGGCTTCGTCCCGCAGGTATGCGTACGCGATGGCGTACAGCTTCATCCTGACGCTGCTGATCAGCGCGTACAGTGCGTCGTCATCCCCACGCTGGGCAGCCAAAACCCGCTCGACCGTCCCATATTCCTCCGAAGGCTCTGCGGCTGGCTCGGAGCGGGTCATAGGCGCCGGATGTTCCCCATCCGCCTCAACCGGTATTTTTTCGGCCACGCTTCATCCCCCTTTCATCTATTAGACCCGGAAATGCCCTTTGCGGTTTTGGCCAATCAAAAAAAATCCCTGTCCGCCGGTTTGCGGCAACAGGGATTCTGGCACCCCTCGCTCCGGTGCCTCTCATGGCCCTATTTTCAGCCAATGGCAAAAAGCCGCCTCCGGCCGGATAAGCCTGCGAGGCGGCTTGAAAGCTGCGGTGTATAGGGGTAGGTTGCGGCTCAGCCTTCCAGCAGCAGCGTTTCCGGATCTTCGAGCATTTCCTTGACCGTGACCAGGAAGCTGACCGCTTCGGCTCCGTCCACGATCCGGTGATCGTAGGACAGCGCAATGTACATCATCGGACGAATTTCGATCGTCTCGTTGTTGACCGCAACCGGGCGGTACTGAATCTTGTGCATGCCCAGAATGCCAACCTGCGGGGCGTTCAAAATCGGCGTCGACATCAGCGAGCCGAACACGCCGCCGTTGGTGATCGTAAACGTGCCGCCGCTCAGATCGGACAGGCTCAGCGTATTGGAGCGCGCTTTTTTCGCCAGATCGGCGATCGTGCGCTCGATTTCCGCGAAGCTGAGGCGGTCCGCGTCGCGAACGACCGGAACGACAAGGCCTTCCTTGGCGGCAACGGCGATGCCGATGTCATAGTAGTGCTTCTCAATAATGTCCTCGCCGTCGATTTCCGCGTTCAGCAGCGGGAACCGTTTGAGCGCGCCGACGACGGCTTTGGTGAAGAAGGACATAAAGCCGAGGTTGACGTCGAATTTCTCCTGGAACTGCTGCTTGCGGCGCTTGCGGATGTCGAGAATGGCCGACATGTCGACTTCGTTGAACGTCGTCAGCATCGCAGCCGTGCGCTGTGCCTCGACAAGACGGTTCGCGATGGTCAGGCGGCGGCGGGACATCCGCTTGCGTTCAAAGGGCTTGGCCGGATTGACGGCGGCGGAAGCCGCGGCAGGCGCAGCGGCGGGCTTGGCCGCCGGCTGTGCGGGCGCTGCAGGAGCGGAGGCTGCGGCGCCGGCTGCCCGAACGTCGTCCGGGTAGATGCGGCCCAGCGGATCGCGAGCCGGGGTACGGCTCAGATCGATGCCTTGCTCGCGCGCCAGCTTGCGTGCGGCGGGCGAAGCGACGGCGGCGCCTGCGGATGCCGTCGGCGCGGCAGGTGCCGGAGCGGCGGCAGCAGCCGGAGCAGCCGGAGCAGCCGGAGCGGCTTGGGCGGCCGCAGCGGGCGCAGCCGGGGCGGCAGGCGCCGGGGCTTCGGCTGCAGCCGGAGCCGGAGCGGCCGCTGCGCCGCCTTCCGCGATGCGTCCCACCACTTCGCCGATTTGCACGGTGTCGCCTTCCTGGCGGAGAATTTCCGCGATCACGCCGGCTTGTTCGGCGCTGATTTCCAGATTGACTTTATCCGTCTCCAGTTCAAGCAGCAAATCCCCTTGCTGAACCGTGTCGCCTACTTTGACGGCCCATCTGGCGATGGTTCCTTCCGTAATCGATTCACCCATGGCTGGCACAATGATTTCTTGCACTGATGTTACCTCCCCAAGTTAAGTGTCAAAGCACGGCTCGGCTTCAACGTTTGCGACACGATATATTGTTGCTCCAAGGCATGTACCTGTTGGAAACCGGTTGCCGGGCTCGAACGCTCCGGCCGGCCGATGTACGAAACGGCGACCTTTCCGGCCGCAAGTTCCCGGATCCGGGGTTCGACGAAGCTCCAAGCTCCCATATTCCGCGGCTCTTCCTGAACCCAAACGATTTCCTTCAGTTTCGGGTAACGGCTCACGATTTCCGCAATTTCGTTCGCAGGGAACGGATACAGCTGCTCGACGCGAACGATATGCAGCCAGTCCGTCTTGCCTTGTTCTTCCTTGTCCAATGCTTCGGCAAGATCGATGGCCACTTTGCCGGAGCAGAGCACAAGGCGTTCGACCTTATCCTTCTTCTCGCCCAGGCCGGGATGCTCCAGCACAGGACGGAACGAGCCTTCGCTGAACTCGGCCGGCGAAGAAGCGACGCGCGGGTTGCGCAACAAGCTCTTCGGACTCATCAGCACAAGCGGTTTCGCCGCATCCGTGCCGAGCAAAGACGCCTGACGGCGCAGCAGGTGGAAATACTGAGCGGCGCTCGTCACGTTGGCCACGGTCCAGTTGTCTTCGCCCGAAAGCTGCAAGAACCGCTCCAGGCGGGCGCTCGAGTGCTCGGGGCCCTGTCCCTCGAAGCCGTGCGGCAGCAGGACGACCAGGCTCGATTTTTCCGACCATTTGGAACGGCCGGCGGAAATGAACTGGTCGAACAGCACCTGAGCGACGTTCGCAAAATCGCCGAATTGGGCTTCCCAGATGACCAGCGTCTCGGGAGAGAAGACATTGTAGCCGTATTCGAAGCCCAGAACGGCCGCTTCGGACAGCGGGCTGTTATGGATCGCAAACGACGCCCGCGCCTGCGGCAGACGGTGCAGCGGGCAGAACACGTCGCCGGTCACCGAGTCGTGAAGCACGAGGTTGCGGTGGGCGAACGTCGCGCGTTCCGCATCCTGGCCGGTAATCCGGATCGGCCGGCCGTCGGAAAGAATCGTCGCGAACGCCAGCGTTTCCGCGTGGCTCCAATCGACCTTTTCCCCGTCGTTCAGCGCGTCGGCGCGGCGCTCGAGAATCCGCTTAAGCTTCGGATACACCGTGAAGCCTTCGGGCCAGCGGAGCAGTTCGGCGTTGATCTCGCGCAGTTTCTCCAGCGGCACGGCCGTCGGAAACGCCGGCTGCTCGTTGCCGGAAGAAGGAGGAGACTGATGAACCGCTTCCTGGTCCTCGTTCTGCTTCACTTGCTCGTAGGCTTCTTTCAAGCGGGAAACGACTTCGTTTTTGATTTGCTCGTACGTTTCTTCGCTGATCAGGCCTTGCGAGACAAGCTTGTTCAAATAAATTCGGCTGACCGACGGATGGGCCTTCACTTTCTTGTAAATGAGCGGCTGCGTCGCTTCCGGATCGTCGCCCTCGTTGTGGCCGTATCTCCGGTATCCGATCAGGTCGATCAGAAAATCCTTTTTGAAGAGCTTGCGGTATTCCGCAGCCATGCGGGCCACCGCGATGCACGCTTCCGGATCGTCCGCGTTGACGTGCACGATCGGAATCTCGTAGCCTTTGGCCGCGTCGCTGGCGTAATGGGTCGAGCGGGAATCCGCGCTCTCGGTCGTGAACCCGATCTTGTTGTTGACGATAATATGGATCGTGCCGCCGATGCCGTAACCTCTCAATTGCCCCAGGTTCAACGTTTCCGATACGATCCCTTCGCCCGGGAATGCCGCATCCCCGTGCATCACGATGGACGCCGCCAATTCGACGTTCTGCTCCGGATAGCCGGGCTTCGTCCGATCCTCCTGCGCGGCGCGCGCAAAGCCTTGCACGACCGGATTGACATATTCCAGGTGGCTCGGGTTGTTGGCCAGCGTGATCCGCGTTTCCACCGTTTCGCCCGTCTTGATCGAGCGGTTCGCGCCGAGGTGGTATTTCACGTCTCCCGTCCAGCCGTAGTTGATGCCGATCGAGCCTTCGGACGGAACCAGATTTTTGTTCGGCGAGTGGTGGAATTCGGAAAAAATCTTCGTATACGGCTTATTCAACACGTGAGCCAGGACGTTCAGCCGGCCGCGGTGCGCCATGCCCATCGTAATATTGCGCACGCCGTCGTTCGTAAGCTCGTGCACGATTTCGTCGACAAGCGCGACCAGCACGTCGTTGCCTTCAACCGAGAAACGCTTCTGGCCGACAAACGTGCGATGCAGGAAATCTTCAAATTGTTCGGCTTCGATCAGCCGGGTCAGCAGCTTTTTGCGCTCTTCTGCATTCAGCTGCTGGCGGGGAATGATTTGTTCCGCGTAATGGTTGAGCCATTTTCTTTCGTCCTCGTTATGGACATGGCTGAACTCGTAAGCGATCGTCCCCGTGTAGGTCTCGCGCAGCTTCCGGATGGCTTCCCAGCCGTTCGCGAGTCCCGCGGGCGCGCCTTCCCACACCAGATCGGCCGGCAACTCCGCCAGATCGGCTTCGCTTAAGCCGATCGAGGACGGCTCCAGAATGTTGGTGTCGGCTTTCGGGCCGATGCCCAGCGGATCGATGTCGGCAGCCAGGTGCCCGTACGCGCGGATATTCCAGACCAGCTTGCCCGCGAGCACCGCGTTTCTCAGCTTGCGGGGATCGAGCGCGGCGGACTGCCCGGCGGGAACGGCCGAACCGGCGCGAGGAAGAGGCGGCGCCCCTTTTGTCGCAAACAGTTCGCGATATTCCGGATCTACCGATTCCGGATCGCTCAAATACAACTCATACTGCTCCTGGATGTAGCCCAAGTTGTGTCCGTAGTACTTTTCCCAAAATTCGGATTGGGTACACGCTTCTGTCGCCATGGTCCTACCCCTCGAGTTCATGGATTTGTCGATAAAAAGCCGATTTTTAAAAGTCGCGTAAATGAGTCACCCTAGAAATTATAGTATATCCTTGACGATGTTAAAAATAATCAATTCCTATCAATATCATCTCAATATGAGATGAATCGCTTGGAAGACGCAAAAAAACAACTGCCGCTCAGGACAGTTGTTCCGGCTGCTCGAACGCGTTGCGGTAGCACTTGCGGCACACGGGCTTGTAGTCGTCGTTGCCGCCAATCCGGATCTGTTCGCCTTTGTTGACGGGCCGTCCGTTTTCGAAACGGAGCACCATCGTCGCCTTGCGGTCGCAGTACCAGCAAATCGTTTTGATCTCTTCGATCTTGTCGGCATAAACCAGCAGATAGTAGCTTCCTTCGAACAAACGGTTTTGAAAATCGTTTTTCAGGCCGAACGCCATGACCGGAATATCCAGCTCGTCGACGATTCTCGACAAGTCCAGCACATGCCGCTTGCTCAAAAATTGGGCCTCGTCCACCAGCACGCAATAAATCCGTTTGCGTCCGTCTTGGAGCTGCAGCGCCTTGACGCTGGCAAAAAGATCCGTCTCCGCGTCCACCGGGATCGCCTCCCTCGTCAGCCCGGCGCGGGTGCCGATCCGGTTCTCCCCGTTTCGGGTGTCGATCGCGGGCGCGAACAGAACGACGGGCTTGCCCTGCTCCTCGTAATTGTGCGCCACTTTGATGATCTCGAACGATTTTCCGCTGTTCATCGTTCCGTATTTGTAATACAGCTGCGCCAATAAACTCCCTCCAAGCCGTCCCGAATCGCGCGCTCCGAAATTCAAGCGGCGCTGCCTTCCGAAAACGCCAATGCCGCCGGCATCTCCGGCGGCATTGGCGCTGTCGTCTCTATGGCGTTTACAGATCCAGCCAACGCTTGAACATGTGCTTCGTCGTTTCGCGGTTGATCGCCGCAATCGAGGTGGTAAGCGGAATGCCTTTCGGGCAGGAGCGCACGCAGTTTTGCGAGTTGCCGCAGCCCTCGATGCCCCCGTCTTCCATCAGCGCTTCCAGACGCTCGTGAGCGTTCATGGCGCCTGTCGGGTGAGCGTTGAACAGGCGGACCTGCGAAATCGGCGCCGGGCCGATGAAGCTCGAGCGGTCGTTGACGTTCGGGCAGGCTTCCAGGCAGACGCCGCACGTCATGCACTTGGACAGCTCGTAAGCCCACTGGCGCTTGGATTCGGCCATCCGCGGACCCGGTCCGAGATCGTACGTTCCGTCGATCGGAATCCAAGCTTTGACCCGCTTCAGCGCGTTGAACATCCGCTGGCGGTCGACGATCAGGTCGCGCACGACCGGGAACGTCGTCATCGGCTCGAGGCGGATCGGCTGCTCCAGCTTGTCGATCAGCGCGGAGCAAGCCTGGCGGGGCTTGCCGTTGATGATCATGGAACAAGCGCCGCACACTTCTTCCAGACAGTTCGATTCCCAGCATACCGGCGTCGTCTTAGTGCCTTGGGCATTGACCGGATTCCGCTGGATTTCCATCAGGGCGCTGATGACGTTCATGTTCGGTCGGTACGGAATCTCGAATTCTTCTTTGTATGGAGCAGAGTCCGGGCGATCCCGGCGCGTAATGATGAACTTGACGGTGCGTTTGGCAGTAGCCGTTTCAGCCATCGGTTATCCCTCCTTCTTCTTGCTGGTGGAATAGTCGCGAACGCGCGGCTTGATCAGCGAAACGTCGACGTCTTCATACGAAATTTGCGGACCTTCCTTCGTCCATTTCGCCTTGGTCGTCTTCAGGAAGTTCTCGTCGTCCCGGTTCGGGAATTCCGGCTTGTAGTGCGCTCCGCGGCTTTCGTTCCGCAGCAGGGCGCCGAGCGTCATCGCTTCGGCCAGCTCCAGCATGTTCCACAGCTGGCGGGTAAACGCGACGCCGGAGTTGTTCCAACGCGCCGTATCGTTGATGTTGATTTTCTTGTACCGTTCCTTCAATTCCTTGATTTTGTTGATCGTCTCCTCGAGCTTCTTGTTGAAGCGGACGACCGTCATATTGTTCGTCATCCATTCGCCAAGCTCTTTATGGAGAACATAAGCGTTCTCGTTGCCGTCCATCTTCAGAATGGATTCGTATTTTTCGACATGCTTCGCGCGCTCGCGTTCGAATACGCTCTCGGCGATGTCTTCGGCCGATTTTTTCAGCCCTTTGATGTATTCGATCGCCTTCGGTCCCGCCACCATGCCGCCGTAAATCGCCGACAGCAAGGAGTTCGCGCCCAGACGGTTGGCGCCGTGGTATTGATAGTCGCATTCGCCGCAGGCAAACAGCCCCGGAATGTTGGTCATCTGGTTGTAGTCGACCCACAGGCCGCCCATCGAGTAGTGAACCGCCGGGAAAATCTTCATCGGGATTTTGCGCGGATCGTCGCCCATGAACTTCTCGTAAATCTCGATAATGCCGCCGAGCTTGACGTCCAGCTCTTTCGGGTCCTTGTGCGAGAGGTCGAGATAGACCATGTTTTCGCCGTTAATGCCGAGCTTCAGGTCCACGCACACGTGGAAAATTTCCCGCGTCGCGATGTCGCGAGGCACGAGGTTGCCGTATGCGGGATACTTCTCCTCGAGGAAATACCACGGCTTGCCGTCCTTGTATGTCCAGATCCGGCCGCCCTCGCCGCGTGCGGATTCGCTCATCAGGCGCAGCTTGTCGTCGCCCGGAATCGCGGTCGGGTGAATCTGGATGAATTCGCCGTTCGCATAATAAACGCCTTGCTGGTACACGGAGCTGGCCGCCGTGCCGGTGTTGATGACGGAGTTCGTCGTTTTGCCGAAGATGATGCCCGGGCCGCCGGTCGCCAGAATCACCGCATCCGAGCGGAACGTCCTCACTTCCATCGAGCGCAGGTCCTGCGCCACGATGCCGCGGCAGATGCCTTCTTCGTCGATGACCGCGCCGGTGAATTCCCAATGCTCGAACTTCTGCACGAGGCCGGCCACTTCCCAGCGGCGAACCTGCTCGTCCAGCGCGTAAAGCAATTGCTGGCCGGTCGTCGCTCCCGCGAACGCCGTCCGGTGGTACTGCGTGCCGCCGAACCGGCGGAAGTCAAGCAGGCCTTCGGGCGTGCGGTTGAACATGACGCCCATCCGGTCCATCAGGTGGATGATGCCCGGAGCGGCTTCGCACATCGCTTTGACCGGCGGTTGGTTGGCCAGAAAGTCCCCGCCGTACACCGTATCGTCGAAGTGCTCCCACGGGGAGTCGCCTTCGCCCTTCGTATTGACGGCGCCGTTGATGCCGCCTTGCGCGCACACCGAGTGCGACCGTTTGACCGGAACGAGCGAGAACAGATCGACCCTGACTCCCGCTTCCGCCGCCTTGACGGTCGCCATCAGGCCCGCAAGGCCGCCGCCGACGACAATGATTTTTTGATTTGCCATTGCTGTTTCCTCCCCTTAACCAAGCGATATCGAGCCGAGCGCCGCCCCTGCCGCCGCGAACTCGTCGCTGCGGAACGCGAACAGCGACAACAGGAACAATACGGAGACAATCACGAAGATGCCCATGCATATGTTCGAGGAGATGCGCTGCGCGCGCGGGCCGACGGTAATGCCCCAACTAACCAGAAATGCCCACAGACCGTTGGCAAAATGGAACACGGCCGCCAGAACGGCAATGAAATAAATCACAAAATAAGCGGGCTGGCTGACGATGCTGTGCATGTGGCTGCCGAGCTCGTCGTACGACGTATTGCCGAGCGCCACTTGAACCCGGGTCGTCCAGACGTGCCAGATGACGAAGATAAACGTGACGACCCCGGTAATGCGCTGGAGCGCGAACGCCCAGTTGCGCCCGTACTGGTAGCGGGTGACGTTCAGGTCCGACGTGAACGCCAGATACAATCCGTAAATGCCGTGGAACGCAATCGGGAGCCAAATCAAGATCAGCTCGAGGAAAAAGATGAGCGGAAGGCCGTGCAGAAAATCGACCGATTCTGCAAATCCTTCCTTTCCGCCTTCAAACGCGGAATAGTTCGTCAGGGCGTGCTCGATCAAGAACAGCCCGAGCGGAATGACTCCGAGCAGCGAATGAAGCTTGCGGGAGTAATACGAATTTCCACTCATGTCGTTGTGCCTGCTCCTTTCGAATCCGTTCGTTTTTGACGATATCGTCACGAATTTGTCACTCTTCTAAGGTTACTCCATTTTCGCTTATAATGGAACTGCTTATTTTTTATTAAAAGTTATTACAATTACGCATAAGCGGAAGGAAGACGCTGGATGCTTGAGGACATGAAGCTGTTCGCTACCGTTGTGGAGCACTCGAGCCTGAACCGGGCTGCGGAGCGGCTCAACCTGACCCAACCCGCCTTGTCCCGCCGGATCGCCAGGCTGGAACGGGAGCTCGGAGTCGATCTGTTCCGGCGCATCGGCAAAAGACTGGAGCTGACGCCGGCCGGAAAGCTGACATACGAGTTCGCGCTCGAGCTGCGCCGGTTCCACGGAGAATATTTGCAGCGTCTTAGCGCTTACAAGACGGAGGAAGCCCAGGTGACGACCATCGGGGCGAGCCTGACGACGCTGCAGACGACGCTTCCCGGGCTCATCAAGGCGATGACGGAGAAGCACCCGAACCTGGAAATCAAGGCGGTCACGGGAAAATCGCACGAGATCGCCACTTTGGTGAAGGAGCGCAAGGTCGACTTCGGCATCGTCGCCTCCGCCGTCGACGACGACGCGGCCATCACGAGCGTTCCCCTGTTCGACGACACCTTGATGCTGGTGCTGCCGCGGACGCATTTCATTTTGGAGAAGACGCAGCTTGAAATGAAGGATTTGAACGGCCTGCCGATGATTCTGTTCGCCCCCGGGACTTGGTACCGCACCTTGACGGACGAGCTGTTCCGCCGCCACGGGCTCAAGCCGGACGTGCGCATGGAAATCGATTCGTTCGAAGCGATCGTCCGTCTGCTTTCCGCCTGCCGGGCCGGAACGCTGCTGCCGATGTCCTACCTGCGTCCCCAGCTGCTGGAAGACAACGATCTGTACGTCGTCCGCCTGAAGGAGCTGGAGATGACCAAGCGGACGACCTCGTTGATCTACGGCGATCCGAACCTGCTTGTGCCGTCGGTCCGCTATCTCATCGAGGAAACGATCGCTTATTTCTCCCGCGGCGCCCGCCGGACGACGGAGCTTTCGCCGCCGTGATTTCCATGATTGGCGATACTTACCGGTTCCATTCCCGTCAACGAGTATGGTATCCTCACTAACAAGCTGGATACGATCCTTAACTTCAGGGAATCCGCGCTTCATCTGCCAAAACCTTCATAGGTGCGGGGGAACGAATCACCGCGCGGCGCAGGACGCCCGTCCCGCCCGCGCTCGGGGTGAATGGCGCCCGAAAGGCGCCTAGGGCCTGCTCCAGGTCCGAATCCGACAACTAACCTCGCCGGCAATTCAAGGAGGAACCGCAAAAAACATGAACATCCGCAAATCACTGGGACTCCGCGCGGCCGTTCTGGCGCTGGGCGGAGCGATGCTGCTGCCCGCCGTTTCCGCTTCCGCGGCCACGACCTACACGGCGACGGACGACGACACGTTCTGGAAGCTGTCCAAAAAATTCAACGTGCCGCTACAACAACTGATGGCCGCCAATCCCAAAATCGATCCGCTCAACATTTACGCCGGTTTGAAGCTGACCATCCCGACGGTTGCCAAGCCGGCCGCGCAGACCGGCGCATCGGCCGCCGGCAAAGTGACCGCCAGTTCCGTCAAGACAACCGGAGGCAAGATACTCTCCTATTCCAAGGCCCTGACGGTCAAGGCGACCGCCTATTCCGCATCCATCGAAGAAAATCCCTGGGGAGCCGTCGATTACTTCGGCAACCCGCTCAAGCTGGGCACGATCGCCGTCGATCCCAACGTCATTCCGCTGGGGACGAAGGTGTACATCACCGGTTACGATTTCGACGGCTTGCCCGCGGGAGGCATGATCGCCACCGCGACCGACGCCGGCAGCGCCATCAAGGGCAGCCGGATCGACATCTTCATTCCCGGCTCCCGCGAGAAGGTAAGCCAATTCGGGTTTCAATACGTCAAACTGTACATTCTTAAGTAACGGATTCCGGAAGGCCGATCGGCGCCTTCCGGATTTTTTTAGGCCTTGCGCTCGGACTTGCCGAGCATCTGCGGCAGCGCAACCATTTCGTATCCTTTGCTCCGGAGCCAGTCGATCAGGACCGGCAGCGCCTCTACGGTACCGCGCAGGTTCTGCCCGGCGCCTCCGCCCGCGTGCAGCAAAATGATCGAACCCGGCCGCACCGCTGTCGTCACGTTCCGAAACACAGTCTGCGCCCCAAGCTGGCGCCAATCCAGAGAATCGACGTTCCAATTGACAACGGCGTAGCCTTCCGATTTCGCCCATTTCAGCTGCGGCTCCCGGATTTCTCCGTACGGCGGCCGGATAAGGCGGGGAGCAAAGCCGACCTGCCGCCGGATGACCGCCTCCGTCCGCCGGATTTGGCGCCTCATCTCCGCCGTCGACATCCGGGCAAAATTCGGATGGTCGAACGAGTGGTTGCCGATCGCATGGCCTTCCCGGCGGATTCGCCTCACCAAATCCGGATGCTTCAAGGCTTTCTCGCCGACAACGAAAAAAGTCGCCCGAACCTGCTTGCGCTTCAGAATATCGAGCACTTGCGGGGTAAATCTCGGGTCCGGCACGTCGTCGAACGTCAGCGCGACCTGCCGCGGCCTCCCGGGCGCTGACAGAAAAAACGCGCCTCGGTACCTGCGCTGCATGTCGGTCCAGCTTGTTCCCGGTTGGTCCGCATTCCGGATCGCCGTCCGGGCTCCGGACGAGCTGTCCCTGAATGCCGCATCTTGGGAACCATGGCCGGATGCCGTTCGGACGCCTGCAGACAACAAAAGAACGGCGCACAAGACCGCGGCTGCGCACCGTCCCCATAATCGTTTGAACATCTTTTCCATCCACTCCCCAAAAGAGCCTGCGCTTCCCATAGGGTTAACGGATGGCCGTTTTCTCATACATGCGTTCCGGCGGCCGGACAATCCGGACTTATCCTCGAATCGCGGCCTGGAACTCTTCGATCTGCTCGTTTGTGCCGATGACGACCAGGACGTCTTTTTTCTCCAGCCGATCGTCGGCCGTAGGCGCAATAACGATGCCCTGCGGCTTGTTGATCGCCACGACGCTGCAGCCGTATTTGCCGCGGGGATTGACCTGGGCCAGCGATTTGCCCGTAAGGCATTCCGGAACGGTCAATTCCGCGATCGTGTACGTTGGGGAAAGCTCGATGTAATCGAGCAGATTGGGCGACACGAGCTGGTGCGCCACGCGAATGCCCATATCCCGCTCCGGATAGATAATCCGGTCGACGCCGAGCCGCTCCAGCACGCGCCCGTGGAGATCGGAGACCGCCTTGGCGACGACTTGTTTGACGCCGAACTCCTTCAGCAAAATCGTCGCCAGAATGCTCGCCTGGATATCGTCGCCGATCGCGACGACGCCGCAGTCGAAATTGCGGACGCCGATCGACCGAAGCGACTCTTCTTCCGTGGCGTCGGCTACGACCGTGTGCGTGAGGATATGGCTCATTTCCTGCACCTTTTCCTCGTCCCGGTCCACGCCCAGCACCTCAACGCCAAGCTCGACCAATTCCCGGCCCAGGCTCGATCCGAAACGTCCCAATCCGATAATGACAAATTGATTCGACTTCATGTCCGGCTTCTCTCTTCCTCTATCCGATAATAATTTTTCCTTCCGCATGCCTGTACAGCACGCGTTCTTTTTTCGGCCCCAGCGCGTAGCCCAACGTGAGCGGACCGAGCCTGCCGATGAACATCAACAGGATAATGATGATTTTGCCCGCAACCGAAAGCTGCAGCGTCAGCCCCATCGACAATCCGACGGTGCCGAAGGCCGACGCCGCCTCGAACAAAATCATCAGAAAATGATGATCCTCCGTCGTCGCCAGAATCATCGTCGCGGCAAGGACCAGCGCCAGCGAAAGAAGCGTGACGGTCAGCGCCTTGTAAACCCGCTCCTGCGCCAGCCTGTATTTGAACATCGTCACATCCTGCCTGCCCCGGATCATCGCCCGCACCGCGCCGAGCAGCGCCGCGAAGGTCGTCGTCTTGATGCCCCCGCCGGTCGAGCCCGGCGAAGCTCCGATGAACATATACAAAACGATAAAAAACTGCGTCGACTGCCTCAGCGAAGCGATATCCAGCGTGTTGACGCCGGCCGTCCGCGGGGAGACGGACTGCATGAAGGCGGACAGAATCTTCTCGCCGAGGGAAAGCGGTCCCATCGTATTCGGATTCGTGAATTCGAAGACCAGGATCACGAACGCGCCGAAAACGATCAAAAACCCGGTCATGCTCAGCACGACTTTGGAATGGAGCGACAGCCGCCTGTTTTTCCGAAAGTCCGCCAAGTCCGACAGCACGATAAACCCGATTCCGCCCGTTACAATCAGCAGCATCGTCACGATGTTGACCAGCGGGTCCCCGACGTATTCGGTCAGGCTGCGGAAGTCGCCCATGACGTCAAAGCCGGCGTTGTTAAAGAAGGAAACCGCATGAAAAACGCCGAAAAAGACGGCGCGTCCCGGACTCATGTCGAAAAGAAAGCGAACCGTGAACAAAAGCGCGCCAATCGCTTCGATAACCAAGGCAAACAGGACGACTCTGCGGACGAGCCGCACGATTCCTTCGATGCTCGATTGGTTCAACGCCTCCTGCAAAATCAGGCGCTCTTTCAGCGATATTCGTCTTTTCAGCACGAATGCAAACAGCGTCGCCATCGTCATAAACCCTAAACCGCCGATCTGAATGAGGATCAGAATGACGATTTGGCCGAACAGGGAAAAATGGGTTCCCGTATCCACGACGACAAGACCGGTCACGCAGACGGCCGAGGTCGCCGTAAACAAGGCGTCGAGCCACGGCATCGGCTCGCCGCTTGCAGACGCCGCGGGCAACCTTAGCAGCTGCGACCCGACCAGAATAATGAACGCAAACCCCAGCACCAGAAGCCGGGGAGGCGATGCTGTCAGCCATTTGGCGGCTGCCTTCATAACGCACCTCGTTTATCCGATGATGATTTTCCCTTCCGCATACCGGTACAGCATGCGGTCTTCCCTGACGCTCAGCGCGAAGGACAGCGTGTACGGTCCGATCCGGCCGATGAACATGAGCAGCATGATGAGGATTTTGCCCGCCGGCGAAAGCTCCGTCGTCAATCCCATCGACAGCCCCACGGTCGCAAAAGCGGATGTCGCCTCGAACAGGACGCTCATAAACGGGGCGTTCTCCGTCACCGACAGGATCATGGTGGCCGTAACGACGGTCGCCAGGGAGAAAAAGGTGATCATGATCGCCTTGTACACTTGCCCCTGCTCGAGCCGGTAGCGGAACAGCACGACGTCCGGCTTTCCGCGCATTACGGCGTAAACCGCCGCGAGCATCACGGCGAACGACGTGGTCTTGATGCCGCCGCCGGTCGAGCCGGGCGAGGCGCCGATAAACATCAGCCAGACGATAAAAAACTGCGTCGCCTGCCGAAGATCGTACATGTTGAGCGTGCTGACCCCGGCCGAGCGGGGCGTGGCGGAATGCAGAAACGCGGCGAGCAGCTGATCCCCGAAGTTCAGCCGGCCGAACGTTTTCCCGTTCGTATATTCGAAGATAAAGATGACGGCCGCGCCGCCGACAAACAAAAGCGCGCTCATGGTCAACACGACTTTGGAGTGAAGGGTCAGCCTTCTTCGCCGGGGCAGCTCGACGAGATCCGCCAGGACAACAAAGCCGAGGCTGCCGCATAAAATCAAAAGGATGGACACGATATTCATGAACGGATCGGAGGCGTAATCGGACATGCTGCGGAAGTCGCCGAACAGGTCGAAGCCCGCGTTGTTAAAGATCGATACGCCGTGGAAAATGCCGAAATACAGCGCCCGGCCGAAGCTCATCTCCGTCATGAAGCGCAGCGTGTACATAAGCGACCCGGCCGCTTCGATCGTCAGCGCATAGAAAATGACTTTGCGGACCAGGCGGACGATGCCTTCCAGGCTTTGCTGGTTGAGGGACTCCTGCAGCACGAGCCTTTCCCGCAGCGACACTCTCCTTCTGAGGAAAAGCGCAAACAGCGTGCCCATCGTCATGAAGCCCAGGCCTCCGACCTGGATGAGCGTCAGAATGACCCAATGGCCGAAGATCGAAAAATGGGTGCCGGTATCCACCACGACCAGACCGGTCACGCACATCGCCGACACGGACGTAAACCAGGCGTCCAGCCAGCTCAGCGACTGCCCTTCCGCAACGGAAAAGGGAAGCTTGAGCAGCGCGGCTCCGGCGGCGATAATGGCCACGAATCCGCACACCAGGAAGCGGGACGGCGACGCATAGAACCAGCGCAAGGCTTTTTGGGGCAAGTCAGTCACCTCAATTGAAATCAACGTCCTGAAGGACAAGGCGTTTCGTAAAATGGATCGTCGGGAAAACTTACTTTTTCCGAAATTGCAAAAAAAAGACACCGGCACTCCGGTGTCTTTACACACACTGAGTCCTGTTCGAAGCAGCCTACGAGGTTAGCTGACGGATTCGGGCCTGAACAGGCAGCCCTATCCGGCGCACGGCGCGCCCCGGAATTCACCCCTGAGCCGCTTGCCCGATCGGAAGGGCGGCGGCGAGTTGGTTCCCCCGTTTTCTTGCGGAAATTCGGCTGAAGTGTATGATGATGAATAGATAAAAACATTACACCGAATTATAGTCCTTCCTGAATCCGCGGACAACCGCCAAATACGCCTGTTTAATGCATTCTTGGGCGCCAAAATCTCCGGCATGCGGATGTAAGGAGGACAGATGCGTTAATCTGCGCTTTTCTCTTTCTTTTGCGTCCATTTAGCTTGAAATCGGGTGAAAAACGGGGAAACGGGAATAAAGCGTACGGTGTATGCGTTTACTTGATGATTTTTTCGAAGGGCGGAGGGATCGCGTTTGATGTCAAAGCAATGGCTGGCATGGTCGGCAATCGGACTATTGCTGTTCGTCTGCATTCAGGTATTCCCGGGATCGGGTTCCCTCTTTGCCTCCGGCGGCTCCGGCATGCTCAGCCGGGAAGAAGCGAAAGCGGCGGCGCTTGCCGCGGCGAAGCAGCGTTTCGGCGCTGCGCCGGCGAATCCGGACGATGTGGAGGTCACCCACCTGTCCGACAGCGCCAGCGTAGGCTATTTGTCCAAGCAGCGGCTGCTGGACGATTACGACAAGATTTGGGACGCCCGCTTCCCGACCGACGTCTACCGCGTCGACATCCCGCTTGGCGCGGGCCGGGACCGGCTCGAGCTGTCGCTGCATATGAAGAGCGGCGCGCTGGTGGCCTGGCGGTTCGAGCCGGACGCCGCCGGGACGGGCGGGACGGGAGCGGATGGGACGGGAACGGGAGCGTCGGGGGCGAACGCGGCGGATGCGGCGGATGCGCGTTCGGCGGCGGACCTTCGAGACGGCCGGACGGCGGCGGACCTTCGAGACGGCCGGACGGCGTCGGACCGCGAAATCCGGCTCGCCCGCGACGCGCTGCAACGATGGGGATACGATCCGCAGGAATGGGAACCGACCGGCAAGCTCGCCGCCGATGGCGCGGTCGTATTCCAAGCCCGCAAAGCCGGGCTCGGCGAAGCGAAGCTGCAGCTTTACGTCAAGGCGGAGACGCCGGCCGCTCCCTCCGCCCTTGGCGGCTCCGCACCGGATGCTGCATCGGAGGACTCTCCATCCCGTGCGCGGCCGGGCGGCGAGCTTCGGTACAGGCTGCTTCCGCCCGCCTCCTTTGCGGAATATTGGGAGGAGCAGAACAAAGCCGCGTCGCGGCTCTCGATCTACGGCTCCCTTCTGCCGCAGCTCGCCCTGTTCGTCCTGGCCGTCGTCTACGCGAAGGTTTGCGGCGGATGGACGTCGTACCGCCGCGGCGTTTTTCTGGCGTCGTTGTTTTTCGTTCTGTACGTCGGCTTTACGCTGAATATGGCCCCCGCCTTTCGCGCTCAAGCGATCGAGCAAGGCCTGTTTCCGCCCGATGCGGCCGTCGGCGGCTACATCGTTGTTAATATCGTCATGCTCGCGGCGATGGCGCTGTTGACGTACGTGTCCGCGGTAGCCGGGGACGGCCTATGGAAAGCGATGGGCCGCAACCTGTGGCCGCGCTGGCGCCAGCCCGGATACGGGCGGAAAGTGCTGGCCAGCATGGGGCAAGGCTACGTGCTGGCGTTCATCCTGCTCGGCGCGCAATCGGTGATCCTCCTCGCGCTGACGCAGCTGCTCGGGTCGTTCACGTCGTCCGACGTCACCCAATCGACGTACAACATGACGTACCCTTGGCTGCTGCCGCTGCTCGCCTGGTGCGCCGGCATTTCCGAAGAGCTGCAGACGCGCCTGTTCGGCATCGGGCTGTTCCGCCGCTGGCTGACCGGCGGCGCGCGCCGGCTGCTGCGCCGGGAACCGTCCCGCAGGGCCGCCGCCGTCCTGACCGTTGCCGCCATGCTTCCGCCTTCGCTGCTGTGGGCGTTCGGGCATGCCGGGTATGCGGTTTATCCCTTCTATACCCGTTTGATCGAGCTGACCTTGCTCGGCCTGCTGTTCGGCTGGTTCATGCTGCGCTTCGGTCTGATGACCGTCATCTTCGCGCATGTCACGCTGGACGCGACGCTGATGGGCGTCCAGTTGATGCTGGACGGCCTGCCCTACGGCATGCTGAGCGGCCTGTTCAGCCTGCTCATGCCGGCGCTGGCCGGCTGGGCGATCTGGCG
>Ga0207867_1000879_pt1 | contig 26881 bp, 22 predicted proteins | sample HigsolmetaAR206D_FD_184838 | JGI IMG/M metagenome (GOLD analysis project Ga0207867, IMG submission 184838) | Ionic liquid and high solid enriched microbial communities from the Joint BioEnergy Institute, USA - AR20-6-D (SPAdes) (version 2) ...
AACCTCGCCTTGGCGATCGTGACCTCGATCGTCGTAAGCCCCATGATGTTGAGGTTGTTCAGCATGAAGGCGTTCTCGACGAGCTGCTCCATGCCGCTGATGACCCCCTCGATCACGTATCCGCGGTCGAAGCGCGACATCACGATCTCCTGGAGGATGTCGTCGGTCGTCACCCACTTCCGTGGGATGTAGACCAAGTCGGTCCCCTCGAACTGGATCGACTCAGCCGCGAGCGACTCGCGCAGCCGCCACTCGCCCTCGTGGCCGCGGTCATTGATGCTGACATAAGGGTTCGTGGCCACCAGATCACCCCACAATGAACGGGACGTAGGAGGTGTAGTTCTCGTAGAGCTCCTGCTCGAGCTTCTCCTTCATCGCCTCGTAACGCTCGAGGATCTCCGTCGCCTGGAGGGTCGTGTTACCACCGAACGGCTGGATGTTGCCGAACTTCTGGTAGTTCGACCCCCACGCGACGCCGGCACATGCCGTCGCATAGTTGCGCAGCCAGAAGTCGTTCCACACCGGACCGTCCGATGCCGTCAGCGGAATGAAGCACTCAACGGCGATGACCTTGCCGGGGGTGATCCGCGACGGGTGGGCGTCGAAGTAGAGCTTCCGCGAGTACCGGTTGTACCGGATCGGGATCTCCGGGTACAGCATGTCTGACTCGGCCGCCTGGACGTCGAGCAGCCTCATCATGGCAAAGTTCGGAAAACCTGTGCCTGCAGACGGGTCCAGGCTACCGTAGCCGCCGGCGACCCATCCGCCAAAGGCGAACCCGATCGGGCGGTACCCGCTAATCGGCGAGAGACTCGATCCGAGGGACGACCACCCGAGGGCCGCGCCGTCGTTGAAGTCGACCACACGCACCACGTCGCTCACAATGTTCGGTAGCGTGAGGTGCTTGTTCGCGGCATCCTGCTCCGTCATCTCATAGGCCAGATAAACGTGATCAGCCGCCTCGTGGTGGTACTCGTTGAAGAGCTCCACCGCAGTCTCGATTGCGTCTTCGAGCTGCTCGTCGGTGAGGTCCACCTTCACGACCGGCTCGCCGAGCATCTTTCGGCAGTACTTCTTGAGATCTTCCCTGGAGTTCAGAGCTGCAGCAGCCACGTCAGATCTCCCTCGAGTCGTCTACGTACACGGTCGCCCTGACGAGGAGCTCCTTGGCGTCGCCGCGTGTCGCGTACACCCGAAGGAGGGCGCGGCCCGATTTAAGGTTTGCTGTCTGCTCAGCAGTCGCGTGGGCGTTCAGGACGGCGCCGGTCCTGGTGACAACTGGGACGAACGTCTCGGGGCTGTCGTCCGGACTCCGCGGGTCGCGGCGGAAGTCAGCCGACACGACCCACCCCTCGAAGTCGGCGTCGATTGGGTCACTCCCGTCGCGCTTCTTCGCGCAAGTGGAGATGTCGAAGTCGACCCCGGCGAAGATTCTACGGGTGATCGTGACTGGGAGCCACTCAGCCACTTAATCCTCCCGGTCCTTGCAGCGCCCCGCTTCGCCGTTCAGCGTTAGGCTGATGCGCTGGAGGAGGACGTCCGGGAGCTTGTTCTCGATGATGTCGAAGATCGGTCGGAGTGCGAAGCCGCAGAGGAGGAGAAGGCCGTCTCTGTAAGCGAACCCCTCCGGGATGAAGCTCCCAATGGCTACTCCGAGAAACAGGCCGAACGCGGCGAAGGCGACGAACGACACGAAGCGAAACTTTATACGACGGTTATACACTGACCAGAGGTAGTTGACCGAGGCCCCGAGAGAAGCGAAGCTGCCGTTGATAAGATGGTTCGAGAACTCGGCTTTCATTTTGATGTTATTCCTTGGGCATATTATTTATCGCGGCCAGCCTCAAGCGCCCTGACCTTCTCCGAAAGCTCATTGACAGCCTGGATGAGCACGGCAACGATTGCCCCGTAGTTGACCGCGTATGTATCATTTTGGCCCTGGACCTTGTGGAGGTGGACGACCTCTGGAAGGACGTTCATGACTTCCTGGGCAATCAGACCGACATGCCTCCCGCCGATGTCCTTCCGAGTGTACCGGACGCCGCGCAGCTTCGACACGATGTCGAGGGCTCCCTCGATCGGGGTGATGTCGGCCTTGAGGCGGATGTCCGAGAACGCCGTCATGTTGCCGAGAGTCGCGAAGTTGCCGTTCACGTCGACGCTCATGAGGGATGTCGCGGTGGCGGTGTTGTCGTCCTCGGCACTGCGAACGACCTGCCACGTGCTGTTCGTGTCGACGGTGACGCCGATCGCGTGAGACCGCAACCCCTTATTCCATCGGATGGCCTGGTTCGTCCCGATCTGCGGGCTCGCGACGTACCCCGACGTCGTCCACGTCTGCCCGCCCGTGAACGTGACGGTCGAGGTAAACGTGCCGCCGGCGACGTTCATCTTGCCGTCGAGGGTGGTCTGCAGATTCGTGATGTTCGCGATCGTGTGGGTGTGCGCGGTCGGCGCCTTCCCGTCGAGCGCGGTCTGGAGGCCGGACACGTCGGAGATCGCGTGAGTGTGCGCGGTCGGCGCCTTCCCGCTGAGGGCCGTGGTGAGTCCGTCGATGTCCGATATCGCGAGCGCGATTGCGCCGGTCTTCCCCGCGACGGACGAGACCGCCTGGGCGGGGGTGGCCATCTCCACCCAGTTCTCGAGGACTGTCGGATCGTTCTCCTTGAGGATAAAGTTCTTCGCGATGTCGTTTCGGACGCAGACATCACCCTGGCCCGCCGAGACGAGCGAGAGCATCTCGGCCTCCGATTCAGCAACGAACACGTCGGACACGGTCGTCGGAGGGAGGAGGGCCGACGGGATCTTGCCTTCGGAGTTGAGACCTGCGTACCCGTTCGCCTGGTTCCGCTCGGAGATGCTCTGTTTCTCGTCGAGAGCTGCGAGCGAGGCCTTCGCGTTGAGCGCGGCCTGGAGGCCGGACACGTTCGAGATCCCGAGCGGAGAGATCGCCGTGACAAGAGCGTTGCGGTCCGCGAGCGCGAGCAGACCCTGCATGTAGTCGCTGACCGACGACTCGTCGAGCTTGCTCGCTGCAATCTCGTTGATCGCCTCGACGAAATTCGCTTTCGTCGTGGTCGAGAGCTGCTGCAGGTCGCCCATAAGGGCAACGAAGTCTCGGTCATCGATCGCGCTGTTGATTGCCGTGATGATGTCGGCCTTGACCGATGTGTTCAGGCGATTGAGCGGGATCCCGATGATGTCCTCGAGCTGGCGAATGCTGTTCACCAGCGAGTCGACCTTTGACGAGGTCGCGTTGAGGACGTCCATGAATTTCTGCCACTTGTCGGTGACCTGAACCTGCTCCAGGGCGTTCGCACCGCTCAGCGTCGTCGCGACATCGATGTTATTGTTAGCCACCCCTGTCCTCCAGCAGTTTTTTCACCAGGTTCCTCAACTCGGCGACCTCCGAGCGGAGATCGTTGATCTCGGTCTCCTTGGCCGCTTCTCGCTCTCTGCGCTTCCGATACGCCTCGTACTCGGAGTTCGGCCGGACGAGGATCGCCTTGGACACCGGATCCCTGACGAGATCCGGCCGCCCCTTTATCTTAAGGTGTGTCACTCCGTCACCTCACGCTGGAACTGCGGTAATGGCGCGCATGTCACGTACACGAGGGACAATCGAGGTGTTGCCGCTGAGCATCACAATCTTGATCGCGTATGTCTGAGAGTACGGGTAGGTGATGCCGTTGGAGATGTAGCTCATCGTACCACCGACTGGAACGAACTTGACCTCGCGGAAGTCATCCGCGTTCCCGCTGATAATCTGTTGCGTCGTGCTCCTGGTCATCTCCACCCACGGGCGCTGGTCGAGGGGAGTCGGATCGTCCGGCGACACGCTCTTGTAGTAGACCTTTATGTCCGTGCCGGCGGGCTGGTTGACGTCGAGGATCACCTCCATGTAGTCGGTGACGAAGTCGTCAGCCAGCGTGACCCGGCGAGTCAGGTAACGGGCGAGCGCGTTGCCGCCGTGGGTCCCGTCCTCGCCCGTGTCATCGTCGTTGATGAGATTGTGGACGAAGATCGCGCTATTCTTGGTAAGATCCATGAGCGGCGCGACATCGTCGCGAGTCGTCGAAAGGGTCGTCCTGGTCAGGAACGTGCCGTTCGCGTCGAGAAGCTTCTCGGACGGGAAGTAGTTGTTCGCGTCTGGCTGGAGCGGAGTCCACTCTGCCGGGATCGACCCCGTGCCGGCGTCCTTGATACGGTACTCGCGGGTGACGGAAGTCGCGGGCTCGAAGTTGAGCACGGCGTCCTGGACCCGGACGAGGTTCGCGCGGATCGTTTGGTCGTGGACGTTCTGGCACACGACGCTCGCGACCGAGCCTGTGTTGAACGACGCCCGGCGGATCCGGAGCATCAGGTCCTCGGTCTGCACGGCCGTCCATGTCCGGGAGTTCTGGGACTTGAAGAGCGACCCGAGGCTCGGCTGCTGGGCAAGGATCTTGTTGGTACCGAACACCTTCTCGCCGATCTCGCCGATATAGGCCTCGTACTCAGAACTGTTGGAAAGCACGACGACTGCGTACTCCTGACCTGGCTCGAGGTAGATCGGGACCGGGAAGGAGAAGGTCGTCGGAGCCGAGCGGATGCTCGCGATGTCGTCGGTCGTCGTCGGGATAGCTACCTGGGACGCGAGCCGGTGCACCTCGGACATCGGAATGATCTTCGAGGCGTGCGGGTAGCCGTTGACCGTCGGCCGGATCTGGATGAAGACCGTGTGCGTGTCGTCTGCCGGCTTCCGGCGGAAGAACAGGTCGATCGAGGTGATGAAGACCCCAAACGGGTACGCTTCTCTCGAGATCCAGAAGGTCTGGGCGAGCGGGTCAATCTGAAAGACGCGGACGACCTCCGACGTCGACTCGCTCACGACGTCTCGGACCACGCGGGTATCGGTCACCTGACTGGAAATGATGGCCGGCTGCCGGGTCGATACGATCGTGTCCTGCTTCGTGACGCTGAGCCCAGACGACGGGAACACGTAGGAAGCGTAGGTGCTGGCATTGGCGACGACCTTGTTCGGCTCGTCGATGAGCATGATCACCCGCTCGCCGGTCCGGAACTGCCCCTCGTTGATGTGCAGGTGCCCGCGGACGAACCCCGAGGCGTCGGTGCGGATGCAGCCCTCGGTCGTCGGCTCGTAGCCGGCCTCGGGGGTCACCTGGTCATTCACCTTAGTGTCGTCGACGAATACGTGGAGGTTCGTGTTCGGGCGGAGGCCGGCCCCGGTGAACGCGATGTCGACCTCGCGCATGAAGTATGAGAGGTTGACGTCGACGACCCTGTCGCCGAGGCTCTGGGTGACCTCCGTAACGCCGAGGGACGTCTGGGTACCGGTACGTACCTGGTTCCTGGTCGTCGTGGTGGTCGTCGTGGTCGTGCGCACGACCTCGACTAGGTTGCCGCGCCCCCGGGTACCGTCGGTTGTCGAGATGTTCGTGTCGACGCCTGTCCACGTCGTCTGCCAGTCGTTCCACTGCGTCCCGAACCCCGGGGCAACGGAGGCGTTGACCGCGTTGACCATATAGTTCCACGCGTCGAGGTCGCCAGTAAGGTCGACGTTGACGGCCGGTGAACGCGTGGTGTCCATCCAGTCGTCGCTGGGCGGGTTGCACGTGAGGCTGCCGCGGAAGTCGATGACTAGGTACGGGTTGACGGACTCGGCTTTCGTCGCGTTCGGGTGGTCGAGGAACATGACCTCGTCGAACGGGAGCGTCAGGAAGAAGCCCGTCTCGGAGTTGCCGACCTGGAACGCGGACGAGGACGCCGGGGTGTACGAGAGCTTCGCGTTGGCCGTCAGAAACGCCGGCCGAAGCTCGCGGTTGCCGGGGTCGATCGAGCACCGGTAGTCACCGCTGTACACGTCGCCGATCTTGTGGCCGGCGAACTCGTCGACAAGGAACCCGTTCTTGAAGCGGTCGAGTCCGTTAGCGTCGACGACGGGCCGGCCGGTCGTGGAGAGCTCGAGGAGCGACAGGGTCGTGTAGTACTCGAGGCGGTCGATCCGTTTCTCGAGCTTCCCGATGTCGCGCATCGTGAACCGCTTGTTCTCGATGAACTTGAGGTCGACGTCCTTGACCACGTCGTGCGTGTACGCCCGGACGTACGTCTCGTAGAGCGTCATCGCATTCGCCGGCTCGGCCGGGAGGAGCGGATTGAGGCTCGGAGTCCCCTGGATCACCTTGAACTCTCCGCCCGCGGTCAGGACGATGCGATCCCGGCGCGGGAGGTAAAATTCGATGTCCGCGGTGATCGACGTGTCGGCGATCGGGATCTCGGCATTCGAGTACGTGGTGCCCGCGCCGGCGCGCACCGGGCGGAAGTCGAGGCAGTCAGTCAGGCGCGAGCGCTTGCCGGTGTTCGCGTCGGTGAACGACGGGACGAGTTCGTACGGGATACCGGAGTAGGAGTCTGCGCTGAAGTAGCCGGTGCCGCTGTGGGCAAACCGGCGGTAGTGAACCGTGAGCGGCGTCCCATTGGGGACCGGAAGGTTCGCCCCCGTCCTAACGATCGACGAGTGGTCGTAGTATGCCGGGCGCATCCCGGTGTCGAGGGTGAAACTCGACTTATACTCGTTCGCCCCGTCGGTAATGCTCGTGATCTCGAACACGTCCGGGACTTCAAGGCTGAACACCGTCGAAGCGTCGGTGTAGTTGATGACCTTCTGGCCTGACGTGATCGTCTTCGTCTTGGCCGCGAGATTCCGCTCCGAGACTGCAATGAACGCCTTCACGGCGGTGACACCGACACCCGCGAATTGGAGCGTGACTTGCTTCGTGCTCGGGTCGATGAACACGTACGTCGGATTGAGGACGCCGCTGGCGCCCGCCCGGAAGCAGATGAAGTTCGTGTTCGCGATGTCCGTGCCCGCGAAGTCAACCCCGATCGGGCCGATGAACTGGCGATCGCCGGTGACGCTGAACGACACCTCGTTGTTCGGCCCAGACACGACCCCATTGAACTCAAGGAGCGTCGTGAAGCTCGTGTCGAGCACGCCGCCCGGCATGAGCGTCTTCACCGCCTCCTCAGGGACTCGGAACACGAGGCCGTTCAGGGACGAGTTGACCATGACTGGCTTGGAACCGGAAAGGTCGAGGATTGCCTCGCCTCCGCTCACACCCAGCGCCGTGTCGTCGATCTTGCGCGCGTCGTCGAAGCTCTTACCCGGGGCGGTGATACGGACATCGGCGAGGTACAGCCGGTATCGCGCGGCGCCCGACCCGGGAGTTCCGGAGTGGTGCTTGATTGAGATGACGCGGCAGGTCCCGATGACGGAGTCGGTCGCGTCGAGGATGTTCTTCGGATCACCAGTGTTCGGGTTGATCCAGCCGACGAGCTGCGCGGTGACGTAGTTCCCGTAGGACGCCGAGATCGAGTAGTTCTGGCCGACGGCGGTCGACCGAGCGCGCGGGAAGTCCACATAGTTATTGGCGATCGTCTCGTACTCGTACCCAAAGACGTACGCCTTGCCGGGCGAGATCTCGGCCGTGGCCCAGTCAGTCTTGCTGGCAACCATGTCGCCGATCGTGGCATCCGCGACTGGGACCGCGGACAGCGAGCCGGTGATCTGGTAGTCCTCGACGAGCTCAACGGTGAATGTGCCGTTGTAGATAGAGGCATCGGCGCCGGTCACGCCCGAGATCGTAACGCGATCACCGGGCTTGAAGTCATGCTTCGTTGCCGTCTTCGCGTGAAACTTGTGAGCGTAGGCCGGGCCGTCGTGCGTGATGCTAATGAGCTTGACGCCGATGTGGTCTCGGGCCGTGGCCTTGAACGCCCTGACGGTGTAGCTGCCGGACTCGTCGTACGTGCGGCGAGCGAACTCGCGTGCCAGGTCGCTGTAGATTGGGACGTTCTTCTGCTCAGTTGTTTCGCCGTTGACGAGCTCGACGAGCTTAACGAAGTTATCGGGCTGCTCGTCACCCTCGGAGAAGAACTTGAGCTCGACCCTCATCACGAGCCGGTCTGCGCCCGGAGCGCTCCAGTTGCGGGAGTTCCTCGCGGGATCGAGGAGGTTTTCGTCATCATCGGCGGTCACCACGGGCGTGGTGTAGACGAACCCAAGAGAGCCCGTCGGCTTGTCGCCGTACTTCTGCACGATGATGCTCGACGCCGGGATCATGCAGAAGTACCCGTCGATGTAGTAGACGCCGCTGTTGACTCCGTAGAAAAGGGACGTGCCCGTGAAGTCATTCGGATCGGCGTAGACCTGCGCGGCCAGGCCGGTGCCGGAGACGCGGATGACGGTGTTTGCGGTGATCGGAGGGACGGCGCCGTCGAACTCGAGGTAGATCGTCGGGAGTTCGGTCGTGGTGCGCTCTTCAACGGCGATAACGAGGGCTTTGGTGTCTGGGGAGCCGTCCGGGTAGATGTACTTCCCGAGCCAGTCGGCGAGGGTCACGGCCACGCCGCCATAGGTGTTCTGCAGCTTGACGTAGGTGACACGCTTGCGGATAATGTCGCCGCCGGTGACCTTCGAGCCGTTCGTGAAGATGTGGTTGGCGAAGCGACCGAGCTGGTTCAGGAGGTTGATCTGTACCTCATTGAGCTCGCGAGACTGCACCGGGAATCCGGGCTTGTACAGCACGGCGATGGTATTGTCACTCACCGCCCGCGTAAAGTATGGCGGCGTCGCGAAGATATCGAGGATTGCCATGCGTCTCTCCAGTCCCGTTATCTATCGGTTCAAAATTCGATGACGGTTCGGAGCTTCTCCGTCTGCGTCGGCGTGCGGTAGGTCGGTCCGCGGTTCTCGAGGTAAATTACGGACCCGCTAAGCTTGTCGACCGGCGGCCGCGTGACAGTGCCGAGTGTTGCCGTACCTGTGGCCGAGTCGATGGTTTCGCTTGTCTGGAACGATCCGGTGATCTCGCACACGCGGATGAAGCCGGCCCCGACGCCAGCAACATAGGCGGTCGCGCCGGAGGTGATGCCGGTAATCTTCTGCCCGACGATGAACGGCTCGTTGTCGGATGGGTTTTTCACGTTGACATTCGTGAGTTCAAACGTTTCGCGGAGGTCGTACTCCTGCCCGATCACCGGCTGGCCGGTCGTGAGCGAAAGCGGGGAAGCGACAATCCCCATCTGTCTGAAGTCGCTACCGGTCATGGCGAGCTCACCGGCGTCCCCGTCGAACGCGGAGTCGATGAATACGCGGCGCCCGCCGAGCTCCTCGACGGCGTTCCACCCATGCCCCTTCAACGGAGAGATGACCGCCCGGAACCGCGCGCCGTGCCCGTTCGGGTGACTGATGAGGATCTCCGCCCAGGTGTAGTTCTCGCCTGGGTCATCGACCTGGACCCTGATGATCCGCCCGGACGAGTCAACACCGGCGGCCGGGATGCTGACCCTCGCGCCAGTGCCGTCGCCGACGATTGTGAATGTCGCGCCGGTACTGGTGAAGTTCTGCCCGCCGTCAATTACGACGACCGCGTCCAGGGTCCCTGGACGGGCAGCCTGCTGGATGTCCCACTGGTCGGACCCGTCGTCGTACTCTTTGATGCGGACAGGGAGCCAGTCGTCGGTCTCGAAGCGCTGGCGGTCGGCCGTCGAGAGTTGATAGAGGTACTTCCAGACGTAGCCGTCCGAGGTCGTGAACCTGGCGAGGGACGTCGACGTGGGCTCGACGGTCGAGGCTGTGTTCGCGTTGTTACTGAGGCACTTGTAGACGCGACCGACCGAGTTGACGACGTAGAACTTCTTGTCAAAGATCTGGGGGTCCGTATAGTCGGTTTGTGCGTAGTTCGTCCCGGGGGTCCAGACGTACTTCGGAACGACGAAGCACATGTCGGCGGCGGGGATTCTCTTCATGTAGAATGACCGCCTGAACGCCTCAGCCGCCTCGAACGCGGCGTTCGACGGGGCGGGCCAGTCAGCGTCCTCGATCGATGTGATCCAGCCGCCGCCGGAGTACGTCCCGAACGAGGTCGAATCGACACCGACGAGCTCGAACGTGTCCTCGGTGACGTTCTGGATCCGGATCGGCACGCCGCCGTAGCCGTTGATCTGCGACATACCCATCACGTCGCTGATGATGACTGCCTGGTCCTCGGTGAACGGGTGGGAGTATGACGTGACAACGGCCGGGTTCGATTGGCTAATCCCATTGACAGGAGCGCGGGTCTCCCACGGAGACATCTTCCCGATGAACGCGTAGATGTAGCTTCTCGAGCGAGTCGAAGCTTCGACAAATTCGCGCGCGTTCCTAATTCGGCCCGCTGGAGTGAAGATCGTCTTCCTGGACGGGAGTTCTCTGGCCACGTTAGTCTCCTGATGGGTATCTGTTCACACCCGCCGCTGGGCTGTCAAGAATTCAAAGTCGAGGGCGTCCTGCTCGGTGGCGAAGGCGAGGACGGCGTACACGATGTCGTTCGCCACGTCGGTCCACCCCGCGACGACGGTCGCGACGATTCCAGTGCCGTCAACAATCTCCGCTCCTGGGGTGCAGGACCGGCGGTTGTTGTCGGCGGAGTCACCGGTGACGAACACGAACCAGTAGTCGTCGAGACCGGACAGCTGGCTCTTCATATACTCTCCGACTTCGTCACCCCACAACGCGACGCCCTCGGACTTGTCCTGAGTCGGAGCAGACTCAATCGTCAATGGGTCGACTGCCTCGAGGATGTTCGACGGCGGGTTGACAGCCGGCCTGCGGCGGCTCTCTTTGAGTGAGGTGACGACCTCATACCGGTGATCCGGTGGGTTCTTAAGGATGACGTTCGTCCGGATCCCCTCACCGAACCGGACGTAGCCATCCGACGGGACGTGGGCGCCGTCGGCGTACACGTCGAGCTCATCATCGTCATAGTCCTGACCGACATACGCGCCAGCCTGTCCGTGCTCGTTGAGCACGTAATAGCAGTTCGCGTCGACTGCCGCGGACACGACGCTGTTTTTCTGGTCGAGAACGTGAAAGGCTTGGAAGCCGAGCGGATGGAGGTGCCTCTTCAGGACCGGCTTGAGCTCGATCTCCTGTACGCGCGAGACTGTCTCGTAGCTGTAGACCTGGAAGTAGTAATTGTCGCCGGTGCAGAAGTAGGCGTCGCTGAGGAACCCACTGCCCTCCGTCCAGTAGCCGTACGTCGACCACTGGGACCCGTACGTCGCCTTGGTCTCGAGTGACACGGTGATCTCGGCGTTGACGTTCGAGACGAATTTGTACGCGCCGCCGAGCGGTGCCGTTCCCAGCGGATAGACGCCGAGCGCGGCGTTATGCTCATAGCCAGCAACTGTCTCGGACCCGATGGTGAAGGTGATCGCCGCGGTCGACCCCGTTTCCTGGGCGTTCCACCCGCTGTCAAGGATCTGGAATGCGATGGCGTGGCCGTTCTCATCGACCTTCGACACGATCGCCCTAGCCCCGTTGTCAGGACTGAAGATCACGTTCGCCCCGACGGGGACCGGGAACCCGAACTGGACCTGTTCGAGCGAGGTCACTTGTGACCCGACGAACATGAAGTAATTGGAGTGCAACGCGGCCTTGCCCTGCCGACCGGAGAGGTCTAGACCGGACATCGGGTAAACCAGCTCGTTAACGGCGAACTTGCCGGCAACGTCCGTCAGGGTCAGGTTAGTCACAAGCGTCGAGCCGTACGTCAGCTGGTCTACCGCCTCAACGATAGCCGTCGCACCAGAGCTGAGCCCCCTGATACGGGTTCCGACGAGCTCAAGGAGGAGGGACGCGTCGCCAAACGTGTCGTCTGGGTCGTTACTGCGGCTGAGCTCTCGCTTCACCCGGTTCTTATGGCTCGGGAAGACCGAGAAGCTCTGGAGAACCGACACACCCTTGAGGCTGATGCCCTGCCACCACATGGAGTCCGATCCGCGGAGGAGCCGTTCTGGAGGATACGAGAGGGATGTTGGCTCCCCGAAGTTAGCCCGAGACAGGAAGTCGAAGCTCAGAGGATTGCCGCGGTTCTCGTAGAAGTCCTTGGCGCGCTTGATAATGGTCGCCGTATCGGCTGGAGCGCCCTCGATGAGGAAGGACGCGAGCTCCTTCCGGAGGTTGTTGAGTGTCTGCGGGTCGGCGCTATCCGTATCCCTGATCATGGGCCCGAGGAGGACGTCACGTCCCGCGCCGCGCTGACCGTGGTAGTCACGCACGAGCTGGAGTAGTGTCGACACGGACTCGCCCTCGGTGTCCCGGATGTAGTCGGGCAACGAGTAGATCGTGCCCGGAGCGAGCTGGAAGCTCTTCTCCCGGCGCAGTCTAATTGCGATGGGCTCGTGGCGCTCGTTCACCCGGATCCAGATCGTCTTGCAGTGGGTGTCAGCCGTTGGGGTCACGATGATCTGGCCGCGGCGTACGCCGTTGTTTTCGACGAACTCCGGGAGATCCCACTTGAGCCGGATCGCGTCTCCGGTCTTCGGGAACCGCGACGCCGCGAACCGAACGTAGATGCCGGATGCGTCGCCGGCGAGCTCCGTCGTGAAGTCCGCGCCGGGGAGGTACCGCTCGCCGTTCGACTGGATCGCGATCTGCGGGAGCGTCGGATCGGGATCCTGAAGCATCGTCGCGATCTCAAATTCGGCCATCGACTCGATGGTCGCCTGCGAGAAGTCCATGATGATCGTGCCGGACCCCCCGACCTCGGACGGCTTCGGGAACCCGAGCAGCGTCGACAGGATCGGAAACTTCGTGATGTTCGACCCGTCGGCGACGTTGATGATGTCAAGGCACTCCTTGTCGCACGACAGCCAGCACATTGCGTCGGGACCGAGGATCGGGTTGTCCTCGATGTCGACGTCGAGCACAAGCGTGTGGCCGTAGTACGCATCGAAGCCGGTGACCCCGGCCTCGCCGTCGATCAGGATTTCGCCGTCGTTGCGCGCCGTGAGCTTCTTGACAATCCTCACCTGACGATCTCCACGGCGATGTTGACGTTCTCGGAGTCGATGTGGATGATCTTATTCGACCTCGCGAAGATGTTCTGGGACACCGGCACGCACGAGATCCGGAGGTCATGCGTGACCGGGTCAGCCCGCGTGATCCTAACCGGGAGGATGATGCCGCCACTGTTGTAGTCGCATGTGCCGGCGTAGCTGTTAACGATGCGTTTGGTCGTCCCCTCGATCCGGTAAAAGCGGAGGCGACCCTCGCCATCGTCGTCGATGTAGACGTCGAGACCGTCGACGGTGATCTGGTTCGACCTGATCGTGCCCGGCCGGAACGGGTTCTGGTAGTTGAACATGTAGTCTGACACGGCGTTAAGGTACACCGGGAGTCTGGACTGCATCTCGATAGTGGCAGTCGTGCTCGAGATCGCCGGGTCAGAGGCGTCGATTGCTGCAACAAACCGCGAGTACTCGAAGCTCTTGCCAAACTCACCGAGGTTCCCGTCGGAGTACGCGATGATAGCGTCGTATACGGTCTTCTGCAGGGTCGTCGTGTCGATGATCGAGTTAGCGGGGTCAGCGCGGACGGTGACGCTCGTGGCCACATAGACATGCTCAGGGTCGACCACGATAGGCTCGATACCGGCGATCCGGAACCTGCGGCGGCACTCGGCCTGAATCTCGGCTTTCCTGGTCTTGGACAGGACACCTCCGGTCTTCGGGTTGATCGCGATGTAGACGCGGCCGAAGTTGCCAAATGGCTTCTGGGTGTCCTCGCCGCCCCACACGCGGACGCTCGACACGTCGCTAAAGTTCGACTTGATCACGACCTCCCAATCCTCGGGAGTGAGGCCGCGCTTGCGGGCGCTGAAGCTCCTCGGAGCTGCGAACCGGATGCTCTCGATGCTCTCCGGCGGCGCCCCGCCGGTGCTGGGAGTCACAGTGCTCACGTGCACGGTGTAGTCCAGCAGCTGGGATCCGGCAGAGTTGTCAGCGCGACGGGTCAGCTCGAACTGGTTGAGCCCGTTCCCGTCGGCGCCGTCCGTCTCGAAGAATACCGCTCGGACGACCTTCCCGTGAGGGACGCGCCGGCCAAACACACCGTTCCCAAAGTAGATCCTGAACCTGCCGGACGCAGTCTCCTCGAGAAAGTAGACTCGGCTTTCAGCATTGAGCTCCACGATGTCATCTACGCGGGAGTACCGGAAGGTCTTCGTGTCATCCGACCCCTCCTGGACGTAGACCTCGAGGAGGGAGGTGTCGATCCGGTCGTTCGGGAGCACCAGCTGCTGGTCGGCGTCTGTCTCGTCGATCGTCCACTCGAACACCCGGTACTGACCCTGGTAGAGGACGACGTTGTCGAACACGTGGCTCTGGCCGGGAGCGACGGTCGAGACGATCGCCGAGGTGTTCATAAACATGACTGGCAGCGCGCCGGTGGTATCGGACGAGTTGCTGCCGGTAAACAGTGCGCCCTTGTCGAGCACGAGTGTCGGCGGCGGGTCAATGCCATTCCTCGCGGACACTGTGATGCGAACGGTCGCCCTCGCGGCGGTGGTGCTGCGCGGGGTGTATGCCAGGTTCTTCGCGTGGGACGTGATCGACGATCTGAGCTGGGCAGAGTCGGTGAAGCTCTCGCTGTACAGCATGTTTCCGTAGAACGCGGAGTAATGCTGATCGTATGCGAGCTGCTGCATGAGCGCCGAGAGGCCGGACGCTGCGAAGTCGTACCCCTGGAAGAACTCCTGAGACTTCATCGCCTCGACGAAGTTCTTGTAGACGTCATCGAAGTCGAGTTCGACGATGCGGCGGTTCTCTGCCATCCTACCTGACCCTTTTCAGCACTGTCTTGAACGTGACCACCTCGGTCGTGTCGGAGTACGTGAACCGCAGAGTGACCGTGACCTCGGACCCGTCCCGGTTAATGGAGACGTGCACGCCGCTCCTCGATGGGTCGCTGTCGTTCTGTGGGAGGAGAGTCACCCTTGGCTCCTGGGCTTCGACCAGGTTCCGGATCTTCTTCTCGATAATGATATCGCTGAACCCGGTATTGAGCTCGAAGAGTGACTCAGTCAAGCCCGCCGAGATCTCCGGGTGAAACGGCACGTCGTATTTGTTGAGGTGCAGGAGGTGCCGCAGGTGCTGGCGCACGGCGTCGACTCCGGACTTGGTCAGCACGTCGCCAGTCCTCGGCACTCTCGCGAGAGTGAGGTCGATGTCCCTCCAATTCCTAGTGGTCGCTACGAGTGGCAATCCTGAATTCCGTTTAGGCTATCTACCGCGCCAGAAAGCAGCCATGCGGATAGTCTCCAAATCCGTATGAGAATAATAGGATGGTTCGCGGAGCGATAGTCCCGGAGGGTTCAACCGCCAGCCCGAAGGGCCATACGGATTTCCTCAAATCCGTATGAGAATGCTATTAATAAGAAGAAGAAAAGATCAAGAAAACCTCATAGCATTCTCATACGGATTTGAAGACCATCCGTATGGGAGCTCCGCTCCATGACCGGTCACACATCCACGATCCCGGACTTGTATCCGGTGCCATCCCACCCCGAACCAGGTTGCCCGCCTCCGTGACCCTGAGTCTTGCCGGATGCCAGCGGGTTGAACTTCTCGAAGTCCTTGATGAATGACTCCTCGCCGATTTTCTGCTGACGCTGGTCGTCCTCGCTCTCCTTGACATAGGTGTAGCTGCTCGTGCCGTCCGCGGGCTTCGCGACTGACGCGGGCCCCGGAGGTGCCACGCCGGCTCTGCCGGCCTGCTCCGCCCAGTTAGCATGGGAAACCTGCGGAGACACCTGGATCTCGCTGCCAGACTTCAGGCTTACCGAGCCGGCGTCGAGGACATAGCTTCCAGCCTTGACACCGAGCTGGCCGCCGGACCGCATGCCCACGGTCGCGCCAGACACGCCGACCGTCGCCCCGGACGACACGACCGTGTCGCCCTTAGACGTCACCATGACCTTGGCCTTGCCGAGCAGGTGGGCGTTCCCGAGCCCGTAGATGTTCACATCGGTCTTGGCCGAGACATTGAATTGGGTGTCACGGGCGGCCATGTTGACGCTCGCAGACTCGAGTTGGTAGTCGCCGGCGATGCCGGACTTCTTGAAGCCGTCAATCGACTCGGCGCTGTCTCCGGCGACAGTCTCGAACTTGGAGCCCTTGATATTCATCCTGAGGTCCCCGGCTATGTCGAAGTTGACATTCCCTGCGGACACGATGTTCAGGTCGTTCCCGGAGTTCACGTTCACGTTGCCGCCGGCGTTGATCCCGACATCGCCATGGGCGACGATGTGCACATGCCCCTTCACCATGATGTAGTCGTTGCCGAGCACGGCGGTGTACATGTCGGTCACGACGATTTGTTTCATCCGGCCGTTGGCGTCGATCTCGTACCCGGTGCCCGTGCGGTGCTTTTCCTGGATGCGCTCGTTACCCGGAGTAGAGTCGTACTCCTTGAAGTGTCCGGCTTCGTACGTCTTCACACTGGCGTACGGATACCGCGGGCTCGCGCTGTCGCCGCGCGGGAACGTGATCGGCGCGCCGTCCATGAGAGTCGAGGACCCGACGAACGCGGCCAGCTGCTGCTCTGGGGTCCCGCCCGCGGCGGCGACTGCCTGGGTCGTCTCGTTTGAAGGGACGCCGCTCGCGATCGCGGACTTCATCATGTTGTAGTACGACGAGCCCCTGGTGCCGAACCCGTCAGCGTTGTCCATTCCGTTAGCAAGCTTCCTGGCACCGCCCGGGCCGAGGAGGTGCGCGACCGCGAGATAGCCGGCGACGACCGACGGGTCTGACGACGTCGTGATGACTCCCATCTTCAGGAGGGTCTTGTAGTTCCTCCTGGTGTAGGCGACCAGGAGCCTGTCCTGGACATTGCCCTTGTTGCTGAGGAAGTCCTGATGCGTCGAGATCCCATCCTTCCCGGTCCACACCGAGTCCAGGCGGAGACTGCGCGTCGAGGTGCCCGGGCGGACGTACCCGAAGTCCGCGAGGGCCGGCCCGCCGAACTGCCACCGTCCACTGAAGCCAATCGTGTTGACCTTCGAGTAGTCGTTATTGGACTCCCTCTTGCCGAGAACGTTCCTGTACGTCTCCCACCTGGACTCGTCAAGCGGGCCGACAGGACCCTTCACGTCGTCCGGCGCGGGAACCGTTTCGATCGACTTGTCCCCCTGGGCCTTGTCACCGGAGCCGATCGACCCGGTCGCGCTCTCAAACGTGGGGACCTGGTCGTTGACCCGCTGAACGACATCGCGTTCTGACTCACCCTTGTTACCGAAGTCGGTTGCGATCTTCGGGTAGCTGGACAGCGCGTGCTGAACGTACGTCTTCCTGAACGTGCGGAATGTCGGGTCGTCGAGGAAGTTGGACCGCCCCCTCTCCCTCGCTGACTGCCATCCGAGCACGTCGAACGGAACGGACGCCGAGGCGAACGCCCCCGCAGACGGGTCGAGGTCGCGCACGTCGAACTCGCTGAACGCCGTGACGTCGCTGTACGTCCTAATGAGGACCCCGGCTTCCTGGTAGAGAGACGACAGAGAGCCGCGCACTGACGTGAGGGCGACCTGGACAGACTGGCCTACGCCCTCCTGCATAACGTTGTCGATCTGGATGATCGTCGAGTTGAGATGGGTCTGGATCCTGAACAGCTGAGTCTCGACGTCTCGGTGGACACTCGCGTCGATCACCGACGACCCGTCGAAGATCGTGCGGAAACCCTGGAGGAGGCGGAGCAGCGTCTCGTGCGACGAGGGCCCGCCCTCCAAGGAGGGCTCGATCTTGTCCCGGTACTGTTCGTTGTAGGTCGTGAGGAACTCGCGGATCCGGCCGAGGAACTGGTAGACGCCCAGGCGCATGCGATCGATGTCAGCCTGGAGGTCGTCGGCCGAGACGTCGGTAATGCCAGCGCTCGCGAGCCTCTGGGCGATCCCCACCACCGTCTCAGGGATGCCGAGCGGGTTGAGGTTCTCCTCCCGGTTCGGAGTTTCGCCGTGCTGACGACCGAAGTCACCGAGCGTCATCGATCCGCCCGTGACCTTGGACGTGATCTCTCTGACTGCGTCGAGCCCGCCGACTCGCCCGCTGAGGACGCTGTCACCCCACCCGAGGGTCTTGCTGATCCCGGCGCCGATCCTGTCGAACGCCTGGAAGACTGAATAGTCTGCAGTCTTCTCGGTCTCCTGGATCACCCCCTGCCGGTGCGGGATCAGCGCGTCGATGAGGAACTGCTCGTCACTCTGCTTCGGGTTCTTCGGTTCGATCGTCATTTCTGTTTACTTTCCGCGCCAGCTGTGATATCTTATTGATATGCGAAGGAACACTCACTACTACGACACCAGGGGTGCGGCCGCTGAACTCCGCGAGGAGATCGAGCGGAAGTGGGAACTCCAACGTCTTTTTATGGCGCTGAGAAGCGCCGACGACGATGAGCGGCGCGAGATCCTCGCCCGGATTGAGGAACTTCGTCGTGATCGCGACCACAGCTGTCAATGACTACTGTATCGCTCGGGTTCACGACAGGTAAGTGCTCGTTCACTGATAGCGACTAAGACTTCGGGAACCCTCGCGGCCACCTGTACCCGCAGCACTTATTGACTGACTCGGTGGATACGGCGACTCTATCGCCGGTGTTCCCGCTGATGATCGTATCAATCCCGCCCTCGCGCTTCAGCCAGAAGCCGACGTGGCCGTAGATGCTGCTCTTCGAGTATCCGCCCCGGGTATACACCGCGACGCAACCGAGGACTGGCTCGGTGATCGGCTCCAGCCCGGGCGCCGTCAGCGAGCTCTTTGCGAGGCCGGTGATCCCGGTTACGTCCGCGCCAGCGTTCTTCAGACACCACCGCACGAACGCGCTGCACCACGGATGCTCGCTGTCGTCCGTCGTGAACCCGAGTTCCTTGCCGTACTTCAGGACCTCCGGGTTGTGAGCAGACCCCTTCCACTCCGCGACCCCCTTTGCGAGTTCGCCGCGCGCGATGCGTAGCCACTGCGGCCCCTCACCAGTCGGAACGATCGTGCCGGCGCCCCCGACGTCCCCGTTCTGGATGACGTCGTTGATCCGGTTGCCCTGCTGGTGAAGGGTCCCGGGAGCTCCGGGGGTTCCCTCGATCTGCGGAAACGTGCCCCAGATCGCGGGCATCTGACAGTCCGGCCAGTCGAGCCAGAAGCCGACGACGCACGCCCCGACCATGACGTCGACTGTGGAGCCGACGCCCGACACGCCCCCGCCCGTGAGGGGCATGACCGGCATGGCCCAGGGGAGCTCGCTCGTAGGAATGAGTGACTTGTCGTCCACGTGGGCGCCGTGGATTCGCACGCGGAGCCGCCCCATCTGGAGCGGGTCGTTTCGGTCCTCGACGACGCCGATGAACCACTTGGCGCCGTCCGAACCGGCGAAGTTCTGGACGATGAAGTTGGACAACTGCGCCTCTCGTAGTGGGAGCCCGCCGCCGGAGGGTTGACCCCTCTCTTATTCTCGCGGGCTGGTAATCTATATCGTCAGAACTGTGTCATCATTCGGCCGAAGTGCGCGATTCCGGTCGGGTCCCCACTAAAATTCGACCCCGTCGCGCACGCGGACAGGACCAGAGCGAGTAGTACAACGATCATGCGAACCATGGCGCAGTCCCCGTTACGATCATCACGCCCCACATGAGCCCGGCGTAAAGCTCTCCGACGAGTATCGGCGCGCGCGGCGCGTACTTCCACCCGAGCTCGTATCCTCCGACGGCAAGGACCGCAAAGACGAAGGCGACCGTCGGGCCAAGCCACCCGAACAACAGGGCGGCACCTGGGAGAACAGCGGCATGTCGGAGAAATAGCGCCACATGAACGTTACCGCCGGAGGCCCTCAGCAGCGCTTTCTCGATACCAGTAGGCACTTTCCCTTCAGGTGCTGGTCTGCCCAGGAGCTGGAGGTATCCCCAAGGCGCCCAGCACCAGGCGAGGAACGCCGCGCCTACGAGTGCCGAGACGGTGACTGAGTGTCCCGCGAGCCATGCGACGAGCGCGATCGCTGCCGAGACATAGAACCGGGCGTGCCCCGGAAGGTACCCGTCTCCGTCCTCGTCGGTCTTGCCCATCCAACGGGAGTCGCCGCGCGCCCGGTTGAGCGCAGCGCACAGCGTGACGATTGCGAGCTTCGTGATCATTCGGCTACAAGCTCCTCGATGGTGAGGGCCTCGAGCTCCTCAACTGTCTCGGCCCACTCGATCCTGGGGTCGTTCGGGGCGTCGCGAAGGGCCTGCTTGCGGTACGCCACGTCGGCCATCGCCTCGCTGTCACCGGACTCCGCCGCGCGGAACCACTCGACGTCGAGCGCTTCGAGCATCGGACGGCGAGCAGCGCGAGAAGGGCGGTCGTCATAGCGCGGCGGCCTCCGCCCACATGGCGTCGATCTGCTCTGGCGTCAGCCCGTGCGCGGCACCGATCTGATTGACGAGAGGATGCTCACGCTCGTAGATCGTCGAGTACTCCCATTCGATCCGCGCCATCTCGCGTTCGGTCTCATCCTCAATCGCGTCGATGGCCGCCTCGACCGACGACAGGCTGATGCCATTGAGGACCAGCCCGAGCCGCAATTGACGCGCCGTGAGCGGTCGCAGGGAATCAAGGAGAGGTGGTTCTGGCTCAGGCTCCGGCTCGGGCGGGAGGGGATCAACAAGGGCGAAAACGCCGCCCTCGATGCTGACAATTTTACCTGCCGCGATGCCATCGAGCGCGGCTTGATAGTCCGCGTCCGTGATCTCGATTCCTCCATCAATCGGCGACGTGCTGATCTGCCCGTTAGTTGCCCACGGCATCACAAAATCCTCATGTAGTAGGTGGCACCGATGTTGCGGGGACGTGTTTCGCTGTCCGTCCGCCCGTTGTTGTTGGCCGTGTTAGAGGTGGTCACAGACCAGTAGAATTGCGTAGCACCGCCCGTCGCGCCACCCATCCCGAAGGGTACGGTGTAGGGGTGCGAGTGGGTCTGCATGGCGTCGTCCTGAAGCACGCCGGACGAGCCCGCACGAATGAAGCGACGCTCGGTGTTGATGAGCCTGACGGTTTGCCCGTGTATCGGCGACGATGGGAGATTAATGACCGCCGTTGCATTGACGAGCGGTGCTGAGCCAGAGACACTCTCGCTCGTCAACACACCCTGATTGTACTGCCCCGCCCCCGTCTCACCGGCCGTCAGCTTCACATAGCGGTACCACTTGTCGGTGGGCGGGGCTCCTCCGCCGAGATGGTCGAACACAGGGATCGGCACCCGGAGCGGAATCGAGGCCCACGGGTCGAGATTGCCGCTATGCCAGACCGTATAGCCGTTGAAGGTCATCGTGCCGTTGGGATAGAGCACGAGGCTTCCGGCGGCGATGTCGTTTCCGTTTCCGTCATCGGCATAGACACGCAGGACGACAACGCCGTTGTTGCGGTCCCAATACACGAGACCGCGGTTCTTTCCATCGGCGTTCCTCAGCCAGACATACGCGTTGCTGTTGGCCGTGGCCTGAGCGATCAGCGCGTTGATGGCCAGCAAAGAGCCGGTCAGGGAGCCGCCGGTCTTCTGGAGGAACTGGGCGTTCGCCTCAGCCTTCGTGTAAGCGTCGGCCGGAGACCAGGTCCCGAACACTTCGACGACCACGACGTCCCCAGCATGCATCGGTGCGATGCCGGTGATGCTGCTCCCAGTCGTCGCGACGTAGTCATGACCGGACACGAGCTTCACACCGTTGAGATAGACGTTCGGCGGCGAGAACGGTTCGTAGCTCAGATTCGCGCCGTTCGCGTCGAGCCCGGAGACCGAGGTCGCGCCTTCCGTCGGGAAGAAGACGAAGACCTGGCGGACGCCCATGCTCGGCTCGTTCCCGATCTTTGCTGCCATTAGTAGATCTCCACGTCGGCTTCAATAGCCGTAGTTCGCAGGCTGTTCGTGCTCGAGTGTTGGAACGTGACTGAGTCAACATGGATCGTTGACGCGGTTATTCCAGACACCGGCTGGGTCATCGTGAAATTTATGGACGGTTGGCGGCCGGCGAGCTTCTGATAGACTCCATTGCCGGTCACCTGGAACCGTTTCGGACTGAGCGGCTGCGGGGAGGAGGCGTTGCCGATCTTCATGTTACGCGGTGTCCTGCATGAACGAGGCCCATGCATCGAGCGACCCGGCAACACTCGAAACGACCCACAGCTGGTCGCCTGCCTGCATGATCTGCTTGCCGCCCACGACGTCCTCGGCGCCGCCGGCCACGAGGATCGCGCCCCGGACAAGGTAGATGTTGTTGCCCCCGCGCTTCAGGTACGCGTCGACGGTGATCGTGTTATTCGACCTGTTCGACAGCTGGAAGCCGATGAGGATGTCGATCTTCCCGGCCGGAGTCTGATACGGGGACCCACCGGACGACAGTTGGGTCGCCGTAGTCCCGACGGCCACCGCCTCGATTGATTTGAAAGCCATCTCTCCTCCTTAGCCCAGCACAATGGCCATCGCGGCTGCGATGTTTCGCGTCTCCGCCTCTGTAAGTATTTTCTGTCCGTTCCGCTGAACCTCAGCCGCGCGGATGTCAAGGACTGCTGACCCCTGGGCGGCCGTCCCGCCGGACACGATGATCCGCGCGCCGTAGTTGGTGGTCCCGGCTGCGGAGTAGAAGTCGATGAACGGGGTCCCGGCACTGACCCGGCCGGGCGCGCCGATGTTGATCGCCCCGTTGCCAGTGATCTCGTCGAAGGCGACCCGCCCGTCGAACCCGAGCCCGACTATCATCGCGCCGTTCGCGCGGCTGATACTGAGGGCAGTCCCGATGGAGACCCCGGAGTCGTTGAAGCGCCTGATGACGAAGTCCGAGCCCGCGTTCGAACCAGTCTCCGCCCCTGGGTTGGCTGAGATGCTCCACCGAGCGTTGGCCCCTGTCCTGAATACGAGCGGCCTGTCGTTGCCAACATTCCCCACGACTTCGAGCGCGGAGAACGATCCAGTTCCGCTGACCTGCAACTTGTCCCGGCCGTTGTCGGATGACGTCCCGATGAGCACCCGCTGTGCGCTGTTGATGCGCATCACCTCGACGAACGTATTGGAATTGTTCGCCTTTGTGCTGAAGGCAATGCGGCCGCCGCGGTTGTTACTGGTGTCCCCCTCAAGCTCGCCGACGATCGCGGCAACACGCTTCTCAGTGGCCGTCGAGTTCTTGTCGGCCCACTGGATGATGCCTACGGTGTTCCCGTTAGCGTCCGCCTGGTCCGTGGAGAACTCGATTCCACCGCCCGCTGAGGGCCCCCTGATGGCCACGTAGAGACGGCCAGCAATTCCGGCGACGAGGGAGGTGAGCCCGACCAGCAGGCTGCCGGTCATCGTGTCCCCGGACTTCGCGACCTTCTTGGTGTCGAGCTCCTGGATCGCGGACTGGACGTTGCCGGCCTGGACTCCCCCGGATGGGGTGAAGCTCACCCCTGTCGCAGCAATGATGGGGATCTGTGCGACGGGCACCTTCCCGCCGCCGTCGAGGGACGCATACCCGTTGGCCTGCCCCTTTTGCGAGAGAGGCTGGCGCGACGCAATGTCCGCGAGCAGGTCATCGAAGTCCTCCTTGAGGACCGAGACGAAGACCTTGGCGTTGATGGTGGCGTTGATCGGCACGCCGGCGCCGGCCGTGCTCAGGATCGGGGTCCGGTTGATGAGCTCCGTGGAGGCAGCGACGTACTGGGCACGCCCGACTTCTCGGTTGACGCCGTCCTCGATCGAGTAGGAGACGATCTGGCCGTCGGACACCCCGGCCGTGTCGAAGTCCACGTACCCGGTGACGGCGGTGTCCAGGCTGATCGAAGTGCCAGTGCCCGGGGCCACGGCCACGGACATCTGAGCGATGTTTGCGAGCGCCATTTAGTTTCGAGACCCTTTCCAGGGTATCTATGACGCTCGCGGGGTATGGGTATGAGTAGTCCTAGTTGAGGTTCGTGATCGTCGGCGCCGAGTCGTCAGGCGCCGGGTGCACGCCCGTGAGGGCGGCCATCGCCGCGTCAAAGTTGCTAGTGAAGCAGGCCTTTAAGCCCTGGGTATATTCGCCCATGCCGATGCTCTCGGCGAGCGACGCGACATAACGGGCGAAGAAGATGATGAGCTCGTCGAGCCCGATGGAGGGATTCCTGTCGATCAGGGCGCCCATCGTCTGGTCAAGATCGACCGAGAACTTCCTGTGCTCCTCGGTCATCTCGACCATCCTCAGGTTCTGGTTAGCCATAGCCATGTGATGCCTCTAGTGCTGAAGTGATGGGCAGCTGGGCGCCCGTGTCCCCTGGGCTCAGCGAGCCCAGGTATAGGTAACGGCAAGACGCTCGTTGTCCTCGTCGCTACGGTTCAGGTGCTCGCCACGAAAGAGCTTGGTAACCACGCCCCAGGTGGCCAGCTTCTTAAGGTCGGAGCAGACGCGCTTGGTGCCGCGCCACCGCTCGTTCTCGTCGCCATCGGGGTCGTTCAGCTTGAACAGCTCATCGTCGATCTCGGACGGGCTGAGCGACTTCTCACTCTCGTAGAGGAGATTCGCGATGGCGGAGAGGCGTTTGACCACAGCGTCGCTGTAGTTCCAGTTGCACAGCGCAGCGTCGAGCTCCGCGGGAGTCTTGAAGACCCTGGGAGACGAGGTGACCACCAGGGGCGGGTCAACCTCGTACTGAGGCAGGTCAAGGTGCAGACCGTCCACGTCGTGCGGCTCGGCCTTTACGACCGGGTCATCCCAACCGGCGCTCGCGCGGTCTCTGGATATCTCGTCGACGACCAGGTACTGGAAGGTGCGACCCTTCGAGCAGCTGTAGTCGCGCGGGATGGCGATCACGTCAGCCGGGTTGATCTTCACCACGACGATACGGTAGTCCTGGTAGCTGGCGTAGTGGTCGAGGTACCCGAAGCTGCAGAAGTGCAGACCCGTTGAGCACTCGTGGCACCGGTCTGGATCGACATCCTCGCGCGGCATGGACACCCACTCGCCGGGCTTGTTCAGCATCCGGCCGCTGTAAATGTCGTAGTAATCCGGGCGGACCTTCTTGTAAGCGAGGAAGCAGCCGTCTTCGGTGATCGGCAAACCGCCGCTGTGCTCGAGGAACTCGAAGAGCTCGTCGTGCTTGAGGAGCGGGTTCTGCAGGCAGTTCTCGAGGAACAGCCGCATCGGCTCGAAGTCGTGGTTGGCGAGCTTGAGCTCGAGAATGCGGTCGACGAGCGAGCCGCGCAGCTCCATGGTGCCGTAGAAGACCTTGTTGCCGGAGACCGTGACCACATCGCCGGCGATCATCGTGGCTCCGCGTTTGCGGTTCCCCACGATCTGCGCCTTGTCGTACTCCATGCGGTGGAGGAGGTCCACGAACTCACGGAAGTTGGGGTTGGAGTCGTCGACCGTGAGGGGTCCCTCCTGGAAGAACGCCGTAGCCGACTTCGCGCTGATGACTACCGGGATGCGCTTGGTCATGAGAGACCTCCGTTCAGTTGAAGATGGTCAATTATAATACGGAACGCGTACGGTGTAAACTCTCAGTTCGCTGACTGCACCTTGCTGCGCAGTTCGAGGAGCTCCCTGAGGACCGCGTGAGCCTCCGGGTTGTACCGGCTCATGCGGAGCAACCAGTCGACGTTGTCGTCCTGGCGGAGCCGTTCGATGATGTCCTCAGCCTCGGCGATGAGGTGCGAGTACGTCGTGGGAAACCCGACAGTCGTCTGGCAGAAGAAAGCGAACTCCCTCGCGTCGACGTCGGCTGGGAGAACTGACGCGCCGTCAAGCTCTTCGATGATCTCCCTGGCCCGCTTGTCGAACGTGAAGATCTCCAGCTGCTTCACCGCCGACGCATTCCGGGCGACCTGCGCGGACCGGACCGCGGCGATCTTGTCGGTGGAGAACTCGGACTCGATCTTCGCGACGTGCTCATCGACGAGCTCGATCACATCGCCGCGATCCCGCCACTTCTTGAGCTGCCACTCGCGGAGTCCGATGATGATGGCATCTTGATTGACAAAGTGCTTGCAGTAAGCGGACATCTTCTCGACACCGATCAGCGGAGTGCCGCGCTTCACGAGGCAGTACAACACCTTCCTCGAGGGCTTGAACAACTTCTCCACCTTGCTGACCTTCTCGAGGCTCATCGGAGACTTCGCCGACCGCCGCCCGGTAAACGAGTAGTCGAACGCGAAGTAGACCTTTTCCTCCGGGTCGCTTGCAACCCTGCCCTTCCACTCCGTGGACGGTGAGCCGAGTTGGTCAATGCGGACGAGATTATTAACCGCACCACCGAGGTACTCGCGAACGTCGCGGGGGTTCGCGACGTACACGGCGGTGCTGAACGTGCCGCTGGCAACGTGATCGCGAACGAACTTGATCTCCTTCTTGCGGAGCTTATGGTTGCCGCTCCCGACGACGTACTTCACGCGGTGATACTTGGCAATGCGCTTGGTGTTCGTTGTGAGGACGTCGCCACCGTTGGTGATGAGCACGAGGTCGGCACCGTGAGGGTTGATGAACCCCCGGGAGAACGTGAGGGAGCGCCCAGCGAATCGCTCTGGGACGTAGCCGTTGTACTGGCTGGTCACCCAATCTCCGCGGTACTTGTAGATGCTCTTGAAGGGGCTGAGATCGCCGTTGGTCGCGCCGTAGTAGCTGGTGAGCTGCTCCAGCGCCTCCTGGAATGCTCCGGGGCTCGTGATCGAACGGAGGATGTCACCGACGTACTCGTCGATGCTCGCGACCATATCCTGGAGAGCTTTGTTGATGAAGTCGGTCGTCGGCTTGTCGTAGTTCATCTCCTCGCGCGACGTCGAGAAGCTGACTGCACCCATCGGGGCCCAGATGACGAACGGCACCAAGCGCAGCCCCGTGATCGGCTCGATCACGTTGTCGAAGTCGATCGGGTACTGGACGTTGCCCATAATCACGGACGGCTTCACGTACTCCGAGTCGGAGGTGAAGATCGTGAAACCGTCACCTTCGAAGAGTGCCTTCGGCCGCCGGACGGGTAAGTCGTGAGACCCCTCGGGGAACCACTGGAGGATGCTCTCCGCCTTCTCCTGGAACTTGTCGAT
>Ga0207867_1000890_pt1 | contig 26720 bp, 26 predicted proteins | sample HigsolmetaAR206D_FD_184838 | JGI IMG/M metagenome (GOLD analysis project Ga0207867, IMG submission 184838) | Ionic liquid and high solid enriched microbial communities from the Joint BioEnergy Institute, USA - AR20-6-D (SPAdes) (version 2) ...
AGGACCGCGTCGACGGCCGGTCCGGGCCCGTCGGCGCCGGCCAGCCGCACCGCGGTCCGTCCCCCGTCGGGCAGCGAATCGAATTCCGAAACAACGACTTTCGGCTCACCCACCCAGCGCCAGTGCACGCACAGCACCGGCCGGTCGGTGAGGTTCCCGCGGTCCGGGAAACCCGACACCGGGAGGTCGGAGACCGACGGCACCGGTCCCAGCGCCTGCGCCGACACGGATTCGACACGACCACCGGTGAACCGGATCAGGTCGGCGGCGACCGCGCCGATGCGCTGCACGCCGCGCCGCAGCGCGACGTGGAACTCCACCCCGTCGGCGCGCGCCAACCGCACCACGGTGCCCACCGGAATCCCCGGGAGCGCCGACGGCTCGCCGAGGCCCGGGATGTGGGGTGGCGCGATCGCCGGAACCTCCGGCAGCAGCTCCAGCAGCGCAGGCGAAACAGGCCGCGGTGCAACGTTCTCCAGCCTCAGGGCGCGAACCACCGCCGGGTTTCGCAGATCCACCCGGGCCCGGCGCCCGTCGTAGACGTAGTACGTCACCGCGGCGGACTCACCGGCCGGGGTGACCAGCGCGCCGCGTCCGGACGCGGGGTGCTCCGGGAACCCGATCAGCACCGTGGTCTCGTCCGCATCGCAGACGGTCCAGCCGGATTCGGTCGCGTCGAGGGCGGGGGCGACGGTGTCCGGCGCGCCGACGATCCCCACGGTCGGGCCGCGCCGGCTGCGGTCGATCGCGGCCGCGCTGACGAGCTTCGGTTCGGCCGGCGTGCCCGCGATCAGCCGCGCCGACGCGAGGTTCAGCGCGGGGTGCATGGTGTCGCCGACGCGCACGTACACCGCTCCCGACTCGCGGACCACGACGATCGGGGCGTCGCCGACGTCCGCGGCCGGCCGCAGCATCGCCACCGCGGCCGCGCCCACCAGCCCGAGCGCCGCCAGCACACAGCCGACCGCAAGTGAGACCGATTGGCCGCGAAGGGGATCGTCGAGCATGCGGACGTCACCGCGGACCAGGGCGTGCGTCATGCGGCGCACCAGGAAGCGGTGTCCGCTCGCCTGCAGCCTGGTCGTGGGTTCCCGTGTCATGGCCTCCCCCGCAGCCAGCCTAACGGCCCGGCGCGGGGTGCCCGATCACTGTTTTGCGTGTGCGCGGCGTTCGCGGTAGGCCGCCACGTGCTGGCGGTTGGCGCAGTTGCCGGTGTCGCAGAACTTGCCGGACCGGTTGCGGGAGAAGTCGATGAGCACCGCGTCGCAGTCGGCGGCCGCGCAGGTCTTCAGGCGCCGCAGCTCGCCGGCGCGGATCAGGTCGGCCAGCGCCATCGCCATCTCCGCCCCCATTCGCTGCCACAGCGGGTCGTCGACGGAGGCCAGGTGCAGATGCCACTCGGGCATCTCGGGGTGGCGGGTCAGCCAGGGCGCCGCACGGGTGTCGCTGAGCAGGGCGTTGACCTTCGCCACCACCTGTTCCTCGTCCGCGGCGACGGCCCAGATCTCGGCCAGCCGGTCGCGCAGCCGGTGCACCGATTCGAGTTCGGCGGCATCCCGGTCGCGCCGGCCGGTCCAGCCGAAGCCGTCGAGATAGGCGTCCAGCGCCGCGAGGTCGCCGAGCCGTTCACCGTCCACCCGGTTGCTGTTGACCAGCACACAGGCGGCTCGCAGAGTGAGCTCGGTGTCATGACTGAAACGCATTTGACTCCTTACTCTCCTCGCGGCTAATGTCATGACTGAAAATCATTTTACCCCTGACAACGCTGCGCAAGAGGTGGCCCCGTGGCTCGGCATGACTCCGTCGATCAGTTCCGGTCGGGCCTGTTGCTGGCCCTCGGCTCGGCGATCGCGTTCGGCTCCTCGGGCCCGTTCGCCAAGGCGCTGATGACCGCGGGGTGGAGTCCCACCGCGGCGGTGCTGGCCCGGCTCGCCGGCGGCGCCCTGGTGATGGCGGTATTCGCCACCCTGGTCCGGCCGACCTGGATCCGCGACGCGTTGCGGCACACCCCCACTGTCCTCGCCTACGGCGTCATCCCGATCGCCGGCGCGCAGCTGTGCTACTACAACGCGGTCGCGCACCTGTCGGTCGGCGTCGCACTGCTGTTGGAGTACACCGCGCCGATCCTGGTCGTCGGCTGGGTGTGGGCCACCACCCGGCGCCGGCCGAACGCGATGACCCTCGCCGGGGTCGCGCTCGCGATCGGGGGCATGACGCTGGTGCTCGACGTGTTCACCGGGGCGCGGATCAACCTGATCGGCGTCGGCTGGGGCCTGACGGCGGCCCTCTGCGCGGCCTGCTACTTCCTGTTGTCGGCCCGGGCCAACGGCGGCGGCACCGACGATGCCGGCGTGGACCCGGTCACGCTGTCCGCCGCCGGGCTGGTCTGCGGCGCCGTCGCGGTGGCGCTGCTCGGCGCGGTCGGGGTGATGCCGCTGACCTTCACCGCCAACGACACCGTCATCGCGGGGATGACGACCTCCTGGCTGGTGCCGGTCGCGGCGCTGGGGGTGCTGGCCACCGCGATCGCCTACACCCTGGGCATCATGGGCATCGCCCGGCTGCGGCCCCGGTTCGCCTCGCTGGTGGGCCTGTCCGAGGTGCTGTTCGCGGTGCTGGCGGCCTGGCTGCTGGTGGGCGAGGCGGTCTCGGCGACCCAAGCGGTGGGCGGTCTGATCGTGCTGGCCGGGCTGGCGCTGGCACGTCTCGGGGACCGTTCCGAGGCGGTCGCGCAGGCCGCCTGGCCGGACGGACCGCACCCGGACGAACCACACCGGCGGTCCGCACCGGCCGAAGCCGTCCGATAGCCGCCACGCCGCCCGGTATGTGAGGATGTGCCGGTGAACCTGCTGCGCGGACTGCTCGCGGGCGCGGTCGCCGTCACCGCACTCGTCGGCGGGCCGGCCTGGACGGCCGCCGGCCAGCCCGGCCCCCTCGACACCGACCACGATCCGGGCGCCCCGCCGGGCCCGGTCGCGGCTCCGGGCCCCACCTCGGTGAACGGGGACGCCTCAGCCGCTGGAGGGCCCGCTGGAGGGCCCGCCGGAACCCCGACCGGAACAACCGATCGACCCGGAACCGGGTCGGACACCGGGCACGGCGTCGGCGACCCCGGCACCCCCGGCCCGGGCGGCACACCGACGGCCGGGCCCGCGGCGAGCCCGTCGGGCACCGCCACCGCACCGCGACGGGCCAACTGCCCCGACATCGAGGTGATCTTCGCCCGCGGCACCGACGACTCCCCCGGCCTCGGCACCCCCGGCACCGCCTTCGTCAACGCACTGCGCAGCCGGGTCGGCGGCCGCACCGTGCACGCCTACCCGGTGAACTACCCGGCCTCCTACGACTTCCTGGCCGCCGCCGACGGCGCCACCGACGCCACCAACCGGGTGGCGGAGACGGCCGCGCAGTGCCCGGACACCAAACTGGTGCTCGGCGGCTACTCCCAGGGCGCGGCGGTGATCGACATGCTCGCCGGCGTGCCGCCGCTGGGCAACAAGATCGGCTTCGTCGGCTCCGCCCCGCCGCTGCCCGCCAGCCTGGTGCCGCACGTCGCGGCGGTCGCGGTGTTCGGCAACCCGGCCGCCAAGTTCGGCAACCCGATCACCAACTCGGTGTTCGGCGGGCGCGCCATCGACCTGTGCAAGGACGGCGACCCGATCTGCTCCCGCGGGCGCAACCCGTTCGCTCACGACGACTATGTGAGCGCCGGGTTGGTCGAGCAGGCCGCTGATTTCGTCGCCGGTCGGGTGTGACCCGGGACGGATATGATCTTGGCCCGTGATGGGTCGACTTCGCCGGGGCGTCGCGGCGGCCGCCGCCGCCCTGTCCGGCGCCCTGGCGGTGGCGCTGGCACCGACGGCCGATGTGGCCGCCCAGGATTGCTCGGACGTGATGGTGGTGTTCGCTCGCGGCACCGGCGAGCCGCCGGGCGTCGGCCGGGTGGGCCAGGCCCTCGTCGACGCGCTGCGACCCCAACTCGGTGGGCGCACGCTCGGCGTCTACGGCGTGAACTACCCGGCGAGCTACGACTTCGTGCTGGCCACCGACGGCGCGGCCGACGCCGTCAACTTCATCACCAACACCGCGCGCAGCTGCCCGGACACCCGCATCGTGCTCGGCGGGTTCTCCCAGGGGGCGGCCGTGGTGGACATGCTCGCCGGGGTGCCGCCGCTGGGCAACCGCATCGGCGCGATCGGCCCCCGGCTGCCCTCCGACGTGGCCGGCAACGTCGCGGCCGTCGCGGTGTTCGGCAATCCGGCCACCAAGTTCGGCAACCCGATCACCTCGGCGCCGCTGTTCGCCGGGCGAGCCATCGACCTTTGCCGGGACGGCGATCCGATCTGTTCACCGGGCCGCAATCCGTTCGCTCACAGCGACTATGTGCAGGCCGGAATGGCCGCTGAGGCAGCGAACTTCGTGGCTGGGCTGCTCTAGCGCTCAGTATCATCGGCTGGGTGAAATTTGATCTTGGCCCCCGCGAGTGGAGAGTACGTGCGTCCACGTTGATCACCGCGGTCGTGCTGGTCCCGGTGGCGGTCATCGCGGCGATCGTCGCGCCGGCCGCGGTCGGTACCACTGCGGGGACGCTGCCGTCGGCGTCCGCGCAGTCCTGCCCGGCGGTCGAGGTCATCTTCGCGCGCGGCCGGGTCGAGCCGCCGGGAATCGGCGCGCTGGGCAGTGCGTTCGTCAACGCGCTGCGCGCCCGGACCAACAAGAGCATCGGCGTCTACGCGGTGCAGTATCCGGCCGACACCGAGGTCGACGTCGGCGCCAACGACATGAGCCGCCGGATTCAGTACAACATGGCCAACTGCCCCGACACCCGGCTGGTGTTGGGCGGCTACTCGCTGGGCGCGGCGGTCACCGACGTGGTGCTGGCGCTGCCGTTCAGTTTCATGGGCTTCAAGAGCCCGCTGCCGCCCGGCGCCGACCGGCACATCGCGGCGGTGGCGTTGTTCGGCAACGGGATCGCCTGGGTCGGCCCGATCACCAACTTCAACCCGCTCTATGCCGACCGCACCATCGAGCTGTGCCACGGTGCGGACCCGATCTGCAACCCGGCCGACCCGGAGACCTGGCAGAACAACTGGCCCGACCACCTCGCCGCGGCCTACATCAACGCCGGGATGGCCAACCAGGCCGCCGATTTCGTCGCCGCCCGGCTCTAGCCCCCGGTGCGACGTCAGCAGCCGGGCCGCTGCCGCACCGCGCGGGTGACCTCGTTGCGGGCCGCGAGCTGATCGTCGGGCGGGTAGTCGACCCCGACCAGGGTCAGGCCCTGCGGCGGCGCCGCGGCGAACTCGGTGGAGCGGTGCTCACTGTCCAGCAGCCGGGCGATCCAGCCCGGCTCGCGGCGGTGCTCGCCGACCACCAGCAGCGCCCCGATCAGCGACCGCACCATCTGCCAGCAGAACGCGTCGGCGCTGACATGGGCGGTGATCCGGTGGCCGTCCCGGGTGAAGTCCAGCCGCTGCAGATCGCGGATGGTGGTGGCGCCCTCACGGTGCCGGCAGAACGCTGCGAAATCGTGCAGACCGATCAGGTGCCGTGCGCCCGCCGACATCGCCTCGACGTCCAGCGGCCGCGGCCAGGCGGTCACGTACCGCGCCTCCTGTGGCTCCACCCCGTACGGTGCGGTCGACAGCCGGTAGGCGTAGTGCCGGCGCAGCGCCGAGAAGCGCGCGTCGAAACCCGGTGCGGCGCGGGCGATATCGAGCACCCGGACGTCACCGGGCAGAAACCGCGCGAGCCGGCGCACCAGCGGTGTGAACTCGCCGTCGCCCGGCCGCGGGGTGCGCGGATAGGCGTGGTGCAGCGCGTCGGCGGGCACATCGACATGCGCGACCTGACCGGTCGCGTGCACCCCGGTGTCGGTGCGTCCGGCGGCGCGCAGCTGAACCGGGGTGCGAAAGATCGTCGACAACGCGTCGTCGAGTACGCCCGCGACGGTCCGCTGCCCGGCCTGGGTCGCCCAGCCGGCGAAATCGGTTCCGTCGTAAGCGATCAGGAGCCGAAGACGAACGTGCCCGCCACCGGTGTCGATGGCGGGCACGTTCACAGTGGCGTCAGGACTTGTCGTCATCCTTCTCGGCCTCGGCCGCCTCGGCCTTGGCCTCTTCGGTTTTCTCCTCGGCCTCGGCCTCGGTGGCCTTCTTCTCGGCCTCGGCCTCGGTGGCCTTCTCCTCGGTGGCCTTGTTGGCGGCGGCCTTGGCCTGCGCGGCGGCGGCCCGGCGCGCCCGCTCGGCCTCGTCGGTGACGGTCTTCTCCCGGACCAGCTCGATCACCGCCATCGGGGCGTTGTCGCCCTTGCGGTTCTCGACCTTGATGATCCGGGTGTAGCCGCCGTTGCGGTCGGCGTAGAACGGCCCGATCTGGTCGAACAGGATGTGCACCACATCCTTGTCACGGATCTTCTTCATCACCTCACGCCGGTGGTGCAGACCACCCTTCTTGGCGTGCGTGATGAGCTTCTCCGCATAGGGCCGCAACGCCCGCGCCTTGGGCTCGGTCGTCTTGATGCGGCCGTGCTCGAACAGCGACGTCGCCAGGTTGGCCAGAATCGCCTTCTGGTGCGCGGACGACCCGCCGAGGCGAGGGCCCTTGGTGGGCTTGGGCATTGCGAACTCCTATGTGAAACGAGTGGTACTAAAGCTGTTCGGTTTCTGCGTAGTCCTGGTTGTCGTCCGCCTCGTAGCCGGAGTCGCCGGACCAGGTACCGGTCGCGGCGTCGTAACCGGCGACCTGCGACGGGTCGAACGAGGCCGGGCTGTCCTTGAGCGACAGGCCCAGCTGGTGCAGCTTGATCTTGACCTCGTCGATGGACTTCTGGCCGAAGTTGCGGATGTCGAGCAGATCGGACTCGGTCCGCGAGACCAGCTCGCCCACCGTGTGCACGCCCTCGCGCTTGAGGCAGTTGTACGAGCGGACGGTCAGGTCCAGATCGTCGATCGGCATCGAGAACGCGGCGATGTGATCCGCCTCCGCCGGCGACGGCCCGATCTCGATACCCTCGGCCTCCACGTTGAGCTCCCGGGCCAGGCCGAAGAGCTCCACCAGCGTCTTGCCCGCCGAGGCCAGCGCGTCGCGCGGGCTGATCGACGGCTTGGTCTCGACATCGATGATCAGCTTGTCGAAGTCGGTGCGCTGCTCGACGCGGGTGGCCTCCACCTTGTAGGTGACCTTGAGCACCGGGCTGTAGATCGAGTCGACCGGAATCCGGCCGATCTCGGCACCGGAGGCCTTGTTCTGCACGGCCGGCACATAGCCGCGGCCGCGCTCGACCACCAGCTCGACCTCCAGCTTGCCCTTGTCGTTGAGCGTGGCGATGTGCATCTCGGGGTTGTGCACCGTGACGCCGGCCGGCGGCACGATGTCGCCCGCGGTGACCTCACCCGGCCCCTGCTTGCGCAGGTACATGGTGACCGGCTCGTCCTCCTCGGACGACACCACCAGACCCTTGAGGTTCAAGATGATCTCGGTGACGTCCTCCTTGACGCCCGGCACCGTGGTGAACTCGTGCAGCACACCGTCGATGCGAATGCTGGTCACCGCCGCGCCCGGAATGGACGACAGCAGCGTGCGCCGAAGCGAGTTGCCCATGGTGTAGCCGAATCCCGGCTCCAGCGGCTCGATGATGAACCGCGACCGGTAATCGGAGACAACCTCTTCGGTCAGTGTGGGGCGCTGAGAGATCAGCATGGTGTTTCTTTCCTCCTTCGCGGCAACCGCTATTTGATGCCACGTTGCCCAGCCGCCATCGGGACGGCTGAGAAGTCTTTACTTCGAGTACAGCTCGACGATCAGCTGCTCGGTGAGCGGGACGTCGATCTGGTCGCGCGTGGGCAGCTGGTGCACCAGGATGCGCGGACGCTCGCCGACGACCTGCAGCCACGACGGCACCGGCCGGTCGCCCATGGTCTCCCGGGCGATCTGGAACGGCAGCATGTTCAGTGACTTGTCCCGAATGTCGATGATGTCGTACTGCTCGACCCGGTAGCTCGGGATGTTCACCTTCTTGCCGTTGACCAAAAAGTGGCCGTGGCTGACCAGCTGACGCGCCATCCGGCGGGTGCGGGCCAGACCGGCGCGGTACACGACGTTGTCGAGCCGGCTCTCCAGGATGCGCAGCAGGTTGTCACCGGTCTTGCCGGGCTGACGCACCGCCTCGTCGTAGTAGCGCCGGAACTGCTTCTCCATCACGCCGTAGGTGAAGCGCGCCTTCTGCTTCTCCTGCAGCTGCAGCCGGTATTCGCTCTCCTTGATCCGCGCGCGGCCGTGCTGACCGGGCGGATACGGACGCTTCTCGAAGGACTGATCCCCGCCGACCAGGTCGACGCCGAGGCGGCGCGACTTGCGGGTCGCGGGTCCGGTGTAACGAGCCATGAGTTCTTCTTCCCTCCCTAGACCCGGCGACGCTTCGGTGGACGGCAGCCGTTGTGCGGCTGCGGGGTGACATCGGCGATCGTGCCGACCTCGAGCCCGGCGGCCTGCAGCGACCGGATCGCGGTCTCACGGCCCGAGCCCGGGCCCTTGACGAACACGTCGACCTTGCGCATGCCGTGCTCCTGCGCCTTGCGGGCAGCGTTCTCGGCGGCCAGCTGCGCGGCGAACGGGGTCGACTTGCGCGAGCCCTTGAAGCCGACGTGTCCGGCGGACGCCCACGCGATCACGTTGCCCTGCGGGTCGGTGATCGTCACGATCGTGTTGTTGAAGGTGCTCTTGATGTGAGCGGCGCCGTGCGGGACGTTCTTCTTCTCCCGGCGCCGAGGCTTCTGCCCCTTCTTCGCGGTGGACGGGGCGGCCTTCTTAGCTGGAGGCATGTCTTACCTGGCCTTCTTCTTGCCGGCGATGGTGCGCTTGGGGCCCTTGCGGGTGCGCGCGTTGGTCTTGGTCCGCTGGCCGCGCACCGGCAGCCCGCGACGATGCCGCAGACCCTGGTAGCAGCCGATCTCGATCTTGCGGCGGATGTCGGCCTGCACCTCACGGCGCAGGTCGCCCTCCACCTTGTAGTTCGCTTCGATGTAGTCGCGCAGCTGCGTGAGCTGCTCGTCGGTGAGATCCTTCGTGCGCAGATCCTTCGAGATCCCGGTCGCCTCGAGAATCTCCCTCGAGCGGGTACGGCCGATGCCGTAGATGTAGGTCAATGCGATCTCCATGCGCTTGTCGCGCGGGAGATCGACACCCACGAGTCGTGCCATCAGGCGGTGTTCCTTCTTCTCTGGCGGAGGTCTGGTCCCAACCCGTTCCCGCTGGCGGGGTCCGGCCTCCGTTCCGGACGTGTCCGAGCGGCGTATCCGCTCGGTGGCGTTGGGATTTCAGCATTCAGTTGTGTGTTCGCGTCGACTCTGCTCGGCCGTCCGGTGCGGGCTGCGGCCCGGCGGACGATCGGCCTAGCCCTGGCGCTGCTTGTGCCGCGGATCGGAGCAGATCACCATGACCCGCCCGTGCCGGCGAATCACCCTGCACTTGTCGCAGATGGGCTTGACGCTCGGGTTCACCTTCACGGCTGCTTCGATCCTTCTGTTTCGTTCCGAATGGTTGGCAGGGGGTTGAGGCGCGCGGTATCGGTCACTTGTACCGATAGACGATGCGGCCCCGGGACAGGTCATACGGGGACAACTCCACGATGACGCGGTCCTCGGGCAGGATGCGGATGTAGTGCTGCCGCATCTTGCCGCTGATGTGGGCCAGGACCTTGTGACCGTTGTCCAGCTCAATGCGGAACATCGCATTGGGCAGGGGCTCGATCACCCGGCCCTCGACCTCGATGGCACCGTCTTTCTTGGCCATATCCTCCGTCGTCCCTAAAGTTGGCGCGCCGTCGGCGCAGCTTGTGCCGACTACAAAACGGTGGCCGATGATCGGATAGTTCCGAGAATGGGCACGCACGAGCCGGCGCGCTAGCCGCGCCAACAGGCCATGATACCGCTTCGGCGGGCTCCCCCAAAATCCGCGAAGCACCAGCTCACCGCGCGGCCGCCGACCCGCCGCACCGGTGCCCCCGGCCCGCGGCCCTCACCCGGCAGGGCCCCGCGCAGCCGGTTCGGGATCATCATCCGCTCGGCCGGTGAATCCGCCCCGACCGGCGCATACTGGGCACGATGGCCGCCCCCTCCCCTCAGCCCCGCAAACCCGTCATCCTCACCGTCGACGACGATCCGGCCGTCTCCCGGGCCGTCGCCCGTGACCTGCGCCGCCGCTACGGCGCCGACTTCCGCATCATGCGGGCCGAGAACGGTCCGGACGCGCTCGCCGCGCTCAACGAACTCAAACTGCGCGGGGAGACGGTGGCGGTGTTCATCGCCGACCACCGGATGCCGCAGATGACCGGCATCGAATTCCTGGAAGCGGCGATGGACCTGTTCCCGCTGGCCCGCCGGGTGCTGCTGACCGCCTACGCCGACACCCACGCCGCGATCGACGCGATCAACATCGTCGACCTCGACCACTACCTGCTCAAGCCGTGGGACCCGCCGGAGGAGAAGCTCTACCCGGTCATCGACGCGCTGATCGAGGCCTGGCGCCAGACCGGCGACCGGGCCATTCCGCACACCAAGATCATCGGGCACCCGTGGAACGCCCGCTCCTCCGAGGTGCGCGAGTTTCTGGCTCGGAATCGGCTGTACTACACCTGGTTTCGTGCCGACGAGCCGAAGGGCCGGCAGCTGCTGGAGGCGGCGGGGCTCGACGACTCGACGCTGCCGGTGGTGATCACCGAGCAGGGCACCACGCTGGTGGCCCCCACCGACGCCGAACTGGGCGCCACCCTGGGGTTGTCCACCACGCCCGCCGAGGACTTCTACGACCTGGTGGTCGTCGGCGGCGGCCCGGCGGGGCTGGCGGCCGCGGTCTACGGCGCCTCCGAGGGGCTGAAAACGGTGCTCATCGAGCGCACCGCGACCGGCGGGCAGGCCGGGCAGAGCTCCCGCATCGAAAACTACCTGGGCTTCCCGGACGGGGTGGCGGGCAGCCAGCTCGCCGAGCGGGCACGCCGTCAGGCCGAGAAGTTCGACGCCGAGCTCATCACCGCCGCCGAGGTGGTCGGGCTCGACGTCGACGGCGCGGCGCGCACCGTGCACCTGTCCGACGGCCGCTCGATCGGCACCCGCGCGGTGATCCTCGCCATGGGCGTGGCCTACCGGGAGCTGCCGGCCGACGGCTGCTCGGAACTCACCGGCGCCGGCGTGTACTACGGGGCGACCACCTCGGTGGCCGCCGACTGCGACGGCGAGGAGGTGTTCGTCATCGGCGGGGCGAACTCCGCCGGGCAGGCCGCCATGCACCTGTCGCGGACCGCCGAGAAGGTGCACATCGTGTGCCGGCGCACGCTGGAGGACTCCATGTCGCACTACCTGATCCAGCAGATCCGGGACACCGGCAACATCGTCGAACGGCCCTACACCGTGGTGCACGCGGTGCGCGGCAACGGCCACCTGGAGCGGATCTGCCTGCAGGATCTGCGCACCGGCGAGCGAGACGAGCACCGCTGCGGCCGGATGTTCATCTTCATCGGCGCCGAGCCGCGCACCGACTGGGTCGAACAGGCCGGCATCGCCCGCGACGACCACGGGTTCATCCTGGCCGGGCCGGACCTGCGCGACGTGGCGGGCTGGACGCTGGACCGCCCGCCGCACCAGCTGGAAACAAGTGTGCCGGGGGTGTTTGTTGCAGGAGACGTGCGCGCCAATTCCGCCAAACGGGTGGCCGCCGCGGTCGGCGAGGGGTCGATGGCGGTGATGTTGGTGCACCGCTATCTGGCCGAGGCTTAGGGAGGCCGCCATGGCAGACCACAACGCCGACCACCCGGCACCGGACGCCGGGCGGACCGAACACCCGTGCCTGCCCGACGAGCTGCGCACCCTGTTCCTGTTTGAGCAGCTGACCGACGCCCAGCTGCAGAAACTCTGCGACAACGGCCACATCGCGACCTTCGAACCCGGCCCGGTCGTGGTCGAAGGCGAACCCGCGACCTGCTTGTACGTGCTGCTCGACGGCGAGCTGGTGATGACCAAACGTTCCGCCGGGGTGGAGGTGCAGACCACCCGCACCTCCCAGCGCGGCGTCTACTGCGGCGCCTGGTCGGCCTACGTGCCCGGACTCGAGCAGGTCTATCAGGCGTCGGTGCGGGTCACCCGGCCGTCGCGGTTCTTCGTGCTCGATGCCGCGGCGTTCGCCGAGTTCATGCGCACCGAGTTCCCGATGGCGGTGCACCTGCTGGAGGGCCACATGGTCGGTGGGCTGCGCCAGCGCCAGCTGGTCGACCAGCACGACAAACTGCGCGCGCTCGGCACCATCGCCGCCGGGCTGACCCACCAGCTCAACAACCCGGCCGCGGCGATCGCCCGCGACGTGGCCGCCCTGCGCGAGAACGTCGGCAAGATCCGCCACAAACTGGCGATGCTCGCCGGGGGCAAGTTCACTCCCGAGGCGCTGCGGGTGCTGGTGCGGATCCAGGACGAGGTGGCCGAGCAGGCGGTCAAGGCCGGCGCCCAGCAGCTGACCGCGATCGAGGCCGCCGACCGGGAGGAGCTGGTCGGCGAATGGCTCGAGGCGCACGGCATCGCCGACGGCTGGGACTACGCCCCCACCTTCGTGGAGGCGGGTCTGGACACCGACTGGCTGGAACGCGTCGCGGCCTCGATCTGCGACACCGACTGCTCGGCGTCGCTGCAGAGCGCGATCGGCTGGCTGAAGTACACCATCGACGCCGAGTTGGCGCTGGGCCGGATCGCCGAGGCCAACAAGCGGATCACGAGCCTGCTCGCCGACACCCGGCAGTACTCGCAGATGGACCGGGCGCCCTACCAGTCCGCGCAGGTGCACGACCTGCTGCACAGCACGCTGATGATGTTCGGCGACCGGATCACCAAGTCCGGGCCGATCCGGCTGGTCAAGGAACTCGATCCGGACCTGCCCGAGATCCTGTGCTACCCAGGCGATCTCAACCAGGTGTGGACCAACCTGATCGACAACGCGGTGCAGGCCATGGGTGAGCGGGGCACGCTGACCATCCGCACCACCCGCATCGACGACGGGGTGCGCGTCGACATCTGCGACGACGGACCGGGCATCCCGCCCGACGACCTCGAGCGCATCTTCACCCCGTTCTTCACCACCAAACCGGTCGGCGAGGGCACCGGCCTCGGGCTGGACCTGGCCCGGCGCATCGTCGTGGACAAACACGGCGGAAACATCGCGGTGAGCTCGCAACCCGGCGACACCCGGTTCAGCGTCACGCTGCCGCTGACCGCCCCCGCCCCGGTGCACGAGACCCCCGCCGGATCCGGCGGCTGACCCTGATGCGGGGCCGGCTCAGCCGCGCCACGGACTGCGGGCGTCGACGGCCTGCTGGGCCCCGTCACCGACCGACTGCCCCCGAGCGAGCTGACCATCTCGTGGAACCGCCGCGCCGGTCATCGGCCTCGTCCACACCGCCCGACTGCTCGCCGCCAGGATGGCTGGCTGCGCTCCCCGCCGCCCGGTTCACGGCGATCCGGCGGAAATCCGGGTGAGCAAAACGGAATAGGGCGGGTGTCGCCGACAGTTGGCACCGAGCATGACGGATAGCAAGCCCAACCTCGGCAGGTACGGTCTGTTCGGTCACTACTCGGCGTGGCAGCGCCTCTCCCCCGACCAGCTGCGCGCCATCGACGAGCTCGGCTACGGCGCCATCTGGGCGGGCGGCTCCCCGCCCGCCGAGCTGCCCTGGGTGGAGCCGCTGCTGGAGGCCACCACGAACCTGAGTGTGGCGACCGGGATCGTCAACATCTGGACCGCCGACCCCGGCCCGGTCAGCGAGTCGTTCCACCGCATCGACGCCGCCTACCCCGGCCGGTTCCTGTTGGGCATCGGCGTCGGTCACCCCGAGGCGATTCAGCAGTACCGCACACCGCTCGAGGCGTTGCGCGAGTACCTGGACAAGCTCGACGAGTACGGGGTGCCCCGCAACCGCCGGGTGGTCGCCGCGCTGGGCCCGAAGGTGCTGCGGCTGTCGGCCGACCGCGCCGCGGGCGCGCACCCCTACCTGACCACCCCGGAGCACACCAGGCAGGCGCGGGAACTGCTCGGGCCGGACGCGTTCCTGGCACCCGAGCACAAGGTGGTGCTCACCGAGGACGCGGAGCGGGCCCGCAGCGTCGGCCGCAAGGCCCTCGACATGTACCTGAACCTGCGCAATTACCTCAACAACTGGAAACGGCTCGGGTTCAGCGACGAGGATGTGGCCAAGCCGGGAAGCGACCGGCTGGTCGACGCGGTGGTGGCCCACGGTTCCGCCGACGCCATCGCTGCGCGGCTGGGTGAGCATCTGCACGCGGGCGCCGACCACGTGCCGGTACAGATCCTGGCCAAGCCGGACGAGGTGGTCGCCGCGGCCGAAACCCTGGCCGGGCCGCTCGGCCTGCGGTAGACACGGCGCCAGACGAAGGGCCCGATCAGGAAGGAACCGCCATGACTGAGCTGAAACCCGACCTCGGCCGCTACGGCGTCTGGACGTTCGGGACAGTGCGCCCGGAACAGGCCGTCGAGATCGAGAAACTCGGGTACGGCGCGGTCTGGATCGGCGGATCGCCGGCCGGCGACCTGCGCTACGTCGAACCCATCCTGGAGCGCACCGAGCGGCTGCAGGTCGCCACCGGCATCATCAACGTCTGGACGGCCCCGGCCGACGAGGTCGCCGAGGCGTACCACCGGGTGGAATCGGCGTACCCGGGCCGGTTTCTGCTGGGCATCGGCATCGGCCATCCCGAGCACACCGCCGAGTACCGCAATCCCTACCAGGTGCTCGTCGAGTACCTCGACGCGCTCGACGCCGCGAAGGTGCCGACCAGCCGGCGGGTGCTGGCCGCGCTCGGCCCGCGGGTGCTCAAACTCGCCGCGCAGCGCAGCGCCGGCGCGCACCCCTACCTGACCACCCCCCAACACACCGCGCAGGCGCGGGAGCTGGTGGGCTCGTCGGTGTTCCTGGCCCCCGAGCACAAGGTCTTGCTGTCCACCGACGCCGAGGAGGCCCGCCGGGTCGGCCGCGAGGCGGTGGACTTCTACCTCAACCTGAGCAACTACCTCAACAACTGGAAGCGGCTCGGGTTCACCGACGCGGACCTGGCCAAGCCCGGCAGCGACAAGTTCATCGACGCGGTGGTCGCGCACGGCACCGCGGAGGCCGTCGCGGCCCGGTTGAACGAACACCTCGAGGCCGGCGCCGACCACGTGGCCATCCAGGTGCTCGGCGGCTGGGACAAGCTGCTGCCGACGCTGGCCGAGTTGGCCGGCCCGCTCGGGCTGCAGGGGTAGCCGGGTCCGCGAACGGAACGCTCCCGCGAAGCCGCCGCCCGGGGACACCGCTCCCGCGAAGCCGCCGCCCGGGGACACCGCTCCCGCGAGTGTGAAGCCGTGGCTGCCGGACGGCCGAAATCACGACCGGGAATGCTATTCCGGCGCTGGGCCGGGTTAGGGTCGATGACCATGCGGTTGCTGGTCACCGGGGGCGCCGGCTTCATCGGCGCCAACTTCGTGCACGCGACCGTGCGCGAACGGCCCGACGTCGAGGTCACCGTGATCGACGCGCTGACCTACGCCGGCAGCCGGGAGTCACTGGCCCCGGTGGCCGACCGGATCCGGCTGGTGGCCGGCGACATCACCGACGCCGAACTGGTCGACCGGCTGGTCGCCGAGGCTGACGCGGTGGTGCACTTCGCCGCCGAAACCCATGTCGACAACGCGCTCGCCGACCCCGCCCCGTTCGTGCACTCCAACGTCGTGGGCACCTTCACCGTGCTCGAGGCGGTGCGCCGGCACGGGGTTCGGCTGCACCACGTGTCCACCGACGAGGTGTACGGCGACCTGCCGCTGGACAGCCCGCAGCGGTTCACCGAGCGCACGCCGTACAACCCGTCGAGCCCGTACTCGGCCACCAAGGCCGGCGCCGACATGCTGGTGCGCGCCTGGGTGCGGTCCTACGGGGTGCGCGCGACGATCTCCAACTGCTCCAACAACTACGGCCCGTACCAGCACGTGGAGAAGTTCATCCCGCGGCAGATCACCAACGTGCTGACCGGGCGGCGGCCCAAGCTCTACGGCAGCGGTGCCAATGTGCGCGACTGGATCCACGTCGACGACCACAACCGCGCGGTGTGGCGGATCCTCACCGACGGCCGGATCGGCCGCACCTATCTGATCGGCGCCGACGGCGAACGCTCGAATCTGTCGGTGCTGCAGACGATCCTGCGGTTGATGGGCCGCGACCCCGACGACTTCGACCACGTCGCCGACCGGGCCGGCCACGATCTGCGCTACGCCATCGACCCGTCCGCGCTGCGCGACGAACTGGGCTGGCGGCCCTGCCACACCGACTTCGAAGCCGGTCTGCGCGCCACCATCGAGTGGTACCGCGAGAACGAATCCTGGTGGCGCCCACTCAAGGACGCGGTCGAGGCCCGCTACCAGGAGCGCGGCCAGTGAGGGCGCGGGAGCTCAAGGTGCCGGGGGCCTGGGAGATCACCCCGCGGCTGCACACCGACGCCCGCGGGGTGTTCTTCGAATGGTTCACCGAGACCGGTTTCGTCGAGTTCGCCGGGCACCGGTTCGAGATGCGCCAGGCCAACTGTTCGGTGTCGGCGAAGGGGGTGCTGCGCGGGCTGCACTTCGCCCAGGTGCCGCCGAGCCAGGCCAAGTACGTGACCTGCGTGACCGGCGCGGTCTACGACGTCGTCGTCGACATCCGGGTCGGCTCGCCCACCTTCGGCGCCTGGGACGCCGTGCTGCTCGACGACCGGGACCGGCGCAGCGTCTACCTCTCCGAGGGGCTGGGTCACGCTTTCCTTGCGCTACAAGACAATTCGACGGTGATGTATCTGTGCTCGGCGGGCTACAACCCCGAGCGGGAGCACACCGTCGATCCGCTCGACCCCGCGCTGGGCATCGAGTGGCCGCAGGTCGGGCCGCTCATCCTGTCCGACCGCGACCGCGCCGCCCCCGGCCTCGCCGAGGCGCGGTCCCGCGGGTTGCTGCCGACCTGGGAGGAGACCCGCGCCTACGTCGACGAGCTGCGCCGCCGCAGCTGAAGACGGCCGACGCCTCGGCGTCAGGGCGGCAGTATCAGGTCCTTCCAGGATCTGTTCGCGTTCGCGCGGCCGGCGGGTTCGGTACGGCTGTAGCGGCGTCCGTCGGGTCTGAGGTACGCGCCGGCGGCCGGGTCGTACTCGGCGACGGCCGGCGGTGGTTCCGGCGCGGGCGGCTGGCGTTCGGAGCCGACCGGTGCCGACGGCGGCGGCTGCGGCACGGGCTGACCGCTGAGCGTGGCGTTCGGGTCGCCCTTCCAATTGAAGCCGTCGTTGAGCGGTACGTATTGCTCGTCGCTTTCGCACATCGCGGCCGTCGGTGCCCGTTTGCCCGGCACGGTCTCACACGGGATGTTGCGTGCGCCGCGCACATTGAACGGCGAATCCTGCGGCACTCGGCAGTACAGATCGCCCCCGGGGCGCTCCGGAGCGTCCTCGAGGACCGGGGGGCGTCGCTGCTGGGCGGGCAGGAACCCGGTCGTACACGGCGGCGGCAGGTTGATGTTCAGGTTGAAGCTCAAGTACTGCCCCCGGTAGTCCTGCTTGGTGTGCAGATTGCCGAGGATGCCGGCCTGTTCGGCGGCGACGGCCTGCGGGAACACCACCAGCAGTTGTTCGATGTCGTTCTGGTAGTCCAGCGCCACCTGGCCGACCGAGACCAGATTGGCGAGCAGCACCGGCAGTGTGGGCGCTACCCGATCGACCAGCGCTTGCCCCTGACCGGCCGCTGGGCCGCCCTCGATCAGCACGTCGGCGACCGCGTGGTCGTGGTCACGTAGTTCGTCGGTCACCACGGCCAGCCGGGCCGCCCACGCCCGGATCGCGTCGCCGGAGGCGCTCTGCGCATCGAGCACCGGCGGCGACTGATCGATCAGCGTGGTCAACGGGTCGAGGTTTCGCCGGGCCTCGATGGCGAGCGTGGATGTGCCCTTCACCAGCCGGTGCAGCTCGGGGCCGATCCCACCCACGGCGGCGTAGGATTCGTCGATGACCGTCTTGAGGTCGTCACGCGGGATCGCCTGCAGCCCTTGGTTCGCGGCGGCGAGCAGCGCGTTGATGTCGGGGGGAACCCAGGTGTCGACGACCGGAATGACGTCGCCGTTCTTCAGCGGCGGCGCGGAGCCGTTGCGGGGCAGCAACAGCACGTACGCCTCGCCCACCGCCGACTGGCTGTGCACCTCCGCCCGCAGATCCGCCGGAATCGGGATGCCGGAGCGCAGCGAGAGCACCGCCTCGACACCCGAATCGGCCAGCCGAACCGCTTCCACCCGGCCGACTTTCGTCCCGCGATAGGTGACGTTCGCGGTTTCGTACAGACCACCGGAGCGCGGCAGTTGCATGGTCACGGTGTAGCGGCCGACCCCGAACAGTTCGGCGGGCAACTCCATGAACTGCAGCGCCAGCAGCACGACCGCCCCGATTCCGATCACCGCCAGAACCGCCAGCTGGGTACGTATGCGCAGGCTCAGACGCATCTCAGCGACCTTGATCCCACCGGTACGGGATGACGAGCGGATTGCCCTGGTTGTGCGGGCCGCCCGCCAGACACGGGCTGGGGAACTGCCCGATGGTCCGGCCCCACTGCAGTTCCAGTTCGGTCAAATCGCATTCCCACCTGGTGCCGGTGAACAGCGCCGCATCGATCCGGCTCAGCGTGAGATCGAAGATGGCGGTCAGATTGGCGTAGTCGCCGCGCTGGAAGTTCTCGAAAGTCTCGTTCGGGAAGGGGAAGGTCGCCAGCAGGCTCAGCGACCGGGTCAGGCTCGGCCCGGCGTCGGCCAGCGCCGCGAGAACCGGACCGATATCGCGTAGCTCCCGGACCAGGTTCTCCTTGCTGCGGTTCACCGAATCAACGGTCAGCGCACTGAATTTGGCGAGCTGATCGGAAGCGGTGACCAGCTGCTGGCGCTCGGCGTTGAGCACCCGCAGGGCATCCGGGACGGTGGCCAGCGCGCGGTCCAGCACGGGTTGCTGGGCGGCGAAACGGCCGACGAGCCGATTGAGGCTGTCGGTGGCGGCGATGATGTCACCGATCTGATCGTTGAGATGGGCGACGAATGCGTTCAGCTGCTCGACCAGCCTCCGCGCGTCGTGTTCGCGTCCGTCCAGCGCGGTCGCGAGCGCCTCGGTGATGTCGTGCACCTGTCCGAGACCGCCGCCGTTGAGCACCAGCGACAGCGCGGCCAGGGTCTGTTCGGTGCTGGGATAGGCGTCGCCGGGCGAAAGGGGTATCAGCGAACCGTTGTGTAACCGGCCGATGGGGGGCTGATCGGTAGGCGGGGCGAGCTCGATGTGCAGAGATCCGAGCAGGCTGGTGGTGCCGATCTTGGCGACGGCATTGGCCGGCAGGTCGACATCGCCGTTGAGCCGCATCGTCACCAGCGCGTGCCAGCCCTGGCGTTCGATGCGAACCACATGCCCGACGGTGACATCCGCGACCCGCACCCGGGAGTTCGGTTTGAGGTTGTTGACGTCGGAGAGCTGAGCCTGGATCTCGAAGGCCCCCGGTCCCCGGCCTTCTACCCCGGGCAGCGGCAACGAGTTGGGCCCCCGCCAGCCGCAACCGGTGACCGTGGCCAGAGCCAGCGCCACCAGTAGGACCGTCGCTCGGTAGCGCGGTCGGCGCGGGGCGGCGATTCTGTTCGGCCGACGGGTGTGCTGCGTGGTCATGTTCCGCCTCCCGGAGGGATCATGAGTCCCGACAGACCGTGTGCGGGATCGGTGGTGACGGCGCCGCCAGGTTCCGGTGCTGTCGGCGGCACGTGGTCGGGGCGCATCCACTCTTCGCTGTAGGTGATCTCGTTGGGGCGCGCCTGCGCTCCCACGAAGAGATTGACCCCCAACGGGGGAAAGTTGTACTGGCGGTTCTTGACGATCGGCGCCAGATACTGCACGCACAGCCTCGCTGACTGTTCACTGCCCAGGCGCGAAGCGGACTGGACTGCGCCGCACAGGAACTCAATTGGGTTGGCGAAGTTGTTGATGGCCAAAGCGCCGGTCAGCGACCCGTTTGCGGGCTCGTACATGTTGTTGAAGTTCTGCAGGACGGTCGGCGCGATGTGCAGTGTCTGCTTGATGTCTTCGATGCTGTCGACCAGGGCAGTGGTGATCGCGGCCGCCCGCTCAGAGGTGGTGCCGATCGCGTCGGTGTGTTCGGCGGCGAAATCTCGCACCGCCGTCACCACCGCGGCCAGATCGTCGGTCGCCCGCCCGATCTTGTCGGGATCATCGGCGAGCAGTCCGGAGACCGCCGCCAGGTTGGTGTTCAGCCGTTCGAGCAGATCGGCGCTGTCCCGGAGCGCCGACACCAGCGTCGCCAGGTTCTTCACGGTCGCGAACACGTCGTCACTCTGGTCGGTCAGGGTGGTCACCGTGCGGGACAGTCTCACCACGGCGTCGCGGATGCTGTGTCCCTGACCGCGCAGATTCTCCGCTGCACTGTCGATCATCGCGCCGAGCGTGCTGATCCCGTTCGGCCCGGTCGGTTTCAGCAACTCGGTGACCCGCTCGAGCTGAACGCGCAGATCGTCCCATTCCACCGGTATCGCTGTGCGCTCCAACGGAATCACCGCGCCGTCGGCCAGTGTCGGCCCTCCTCGGTAGGGCGGGGTCAGCTGGATGGCCCGCCCGGTCACCAGCTGCGGCGACAGGATCACCGCCTGCACGTCGGCGGGCACCCGATACCGCGAGTCGATCCAGAACGTCACCTTGGCCCGCTCCGGCTGCGGTTCGATCCCGGCCACCGCGCCGATCGGCACGCCACGGATCCACACCGGGTCGCCGGCGAACAGGCCGGTGGTGTTCTCGAAGTACGCGACCACCGTCATCCGGTCGCGGTGAGCTGACCACCGCAGCCCGACGACCACGCCCGCGGCGAGCGTCACCGACAGCACCACCGCCAGCACCGCACGAACCCGGCGTAAGCGCCCCGTCACGGCCGGGCTCCCGTATCGGCCGCGGGCACCGGCCCGGCGGGCGGGCCCGGTGGCGGCCCACCCGGAGGCGGCGCCGGCGGCGGTTCGCGATAGGAGTATCGCGTATCCCCGGGTTTGCCGGTGATCGCGTCGGGCAGCGTCAGACGCGGTTCGCCGCCCTGACCGGTGCGCGGATACGGCACCGGCAGTGCGGGGGTGGCGGGCTGACCGATCTGGGGATCGGTCAGCTCCGACGGCAGCAGCGTGGCCGGATCCACGCCGAGGTCGGAGAACGCGGCGTCGATGAAAGGCTGGACGAACTGCCCGGGCAGTAGGTTGGCCACATAGGCCTTGAAAAACGGTCCGGACGACAGCGATTCACCCAACGACATCACATAGGTGTTGATCAGCTTGATCGCCTGCTGCAGCCGGTCCTTGCGGTTGTCCACGATCTCGAGAACCCCGTTGAGCTTGTCGAGAGCAGGCCGCAGCTGCGCGCGGTTTTCCGCGATGAATCCCTGCAACTGCCGCGACACCGCCGAGATGTTGGACCAGATCTGGTCCAACGCCGCGCTCTGGGTGCGCAATTGCGTCAGCAGCGCGTCGGTGTCGCGGACCAGACCTGCGATCTGGTCTGCGCGACCGGCCAGCACGCCGGTGGCCGCCGCGGCGTTGCGCAGCAGGCTGCGTAGCTGAGCGTCGCGCGCATCGATCGTCTGCGCCAGCCGCGACACCCCGGCGACCGCGTCCCGGAGGGCCGACGGCGTGTCGGCGAAGGTCTGTGCCACCGTGGCCAGCGACTCGGAGAGCCGATCGGTATCCAGGCCGCTGATGGTGCCGGCCAGATCCCCCAGCGCGGCGGGCAGTTGATAAGGCGACACCGTGCGGTCCAGCGGAATCGCCCCGGACAGCGTGCCCTCCCCGCGCGGGGTGACATCGACGATCTTGGCGCCCAGCAGGCTCTTGGTCTTGATCGCGGCCTCAGTGGTCTCCCCGAGCCGGACATCGGCGCCGATCCGGAACGTGACGAGCACACCGGTGTCGTCCAGGTCGATGCTTGTCACCTTGCCGACAGGGAATCCCGACACCTCCACGACGGCACCGTTTTTCAGGCCTGCGGCGTCATCGAAGTGCGCCGAGTAGACCTGGCCCCGGTTGAGCAGCGGCAGCTTCTGGTACTGCAGCGCGGCCACCACCATCGCCGACACCGCCAGCAGGCCGACGACGCCGATGAGCACGGGGTTGCGTTCCGCGAAGGGCTTCACCTGGGTGCGCACCTCCCGGTGCTCTGACCGGCGATCTTGACGTACACCGGCTGACCCCCTTTGCCGTTGAGTTTCAGCACCACGTCGCAGAGGTAGAAGCTGAAGTAGTCGCCGTACATCCCCTGGCGCACCAGCGCCCGGTACTTGTCGGGCAGGGTGTCGATCAGGTTGTCGAGGTACTCGCGGTCGGCGTTGGCGATGTCGGCGACGCGGTCGGTTTCGCGAACCACCTGCTGGAACGGGGCCCGCGACTGGGCCAATAAGTCGGCGAGCGAACCCGCCGCCGCGTTGGTGTAGGCGACGGCACCGGAGATGTCGGTTCGCCGCTGGGCGAGCTGCGCCACGAGTTCCGACAGCGACCCGATCGCGGTGTCGAGCCGGTCGCTCTGTCCGCCAAGCGATCCCAGCACCGTATTGAGGTTGCCGATGATCTCGCCGATGAGCACATCGCGGTCGGCCAGCGTGCTGGTGACCACCGCGGCCTGTTGCAGGAAGGAACCGATGGCCGGTCCCTGGCCCTGCAGGGCGTCGATCAGCCGGCTACTCAACGCGTTGACCTGTTCGGGATCGAGCGCGCGGAACAGTGGCTTGAACCCCCCGATGACGGCGTCGAGATCCAGCGCCGGCTCGGTGCGGGTGAGCGGAATGGTCGACCCCGGCGCCAACACCGCGGTGCCGCCGGCCCCTTCGGTGAGCGCGAGATACCGGTCGCCGATCAGGTTGTCGTACCGGATCACGGCCCGGGAGCCTTCGGTGAGGATCACCGACTTGTCGACCGAGAACCGCACCCGCACGGTGGCGTCGGGGTTGATGGAGATTCCGCTGACCCTGCCCACCTCGACTCCGGCGATCCGCACGGCGGTGCCGGTCCGCAGGTTCGAGACGTTGGCGAACTCGGCGTAGTAGGTGTGGCGCGAGCCGAAGCGGAATTCGCCGAAGGTCGCCATCAGACCGAAGGTGACGAACGCGGACGCGGTCAGCCACACCCCAAGACGCCAGGCGACTCCTTTGAGGTCAGCCATGTTCGCTCCTTGCCGTTGTCCGATGTGCGGGTTCGTTGTCCGGATTCGCCTGCGGGTGCGGCTTCGCGCGTCACGGTGGACCATCCCCGGCGGGGGCGGAATCCGGTTGGGCCGGTGGCGCTCCCGGCCACAGCGGGACCCCGCCCGGCCCGTACAGTGGCGCCCCCGTACGGCGGTGCGCCGGGATACGCCACCGGCCCGATGGCTGGGCCTGAGATGCAGTTGCGAATGCTGGGCGGTTCGGGCACGGCGCGGGTGACCGGGAGGTAGTTCGCCCAACAGGGATGCCCGATGCCCGGGTTCGGGCGGATGTCGATGCCGGTGCCCCAACCGGTGTTGGTGATCAGCTGCCGGACCGGGAAGTTCTTGGTGGCATCGGGCAGCGATCCGCAGCCCGGTTGCCCACCGGGTCCGCCCTTGGCCGCTACCACCGGCAGATGTTGCGGGTAGGTGTACGGATCGTTGCCCAGCAGCAGGGCGACATCCAGTTGCAGCGTGCGGCCGTCACCACCCCATGCCGCGTATCCGCCGTTCTCCAGATACCAGGTCGCGCCCTGCAGGAAGCAGGTGTACACGGGTTGGTAGTGGTGCAGCACAGCGGTGGTCGGGGCCAGGACGTCAACCGCGCCCACGAGGTTCTCGCGGCTCGCGGCGAGCAGGTCGGTGCCCGCACGGGTCAGCCCGATGACGTTGAGCAGCAATGTATCCAGTTCGGTGGCGTGCTCGGTGACCGTGGCACTCGTGGTACTGACCGCATCGAGTATTCGCACGATGTCGTCGGCGGCGATGTGGTAGGTATCGCTGACGTCTCGCAGTGCGCGCCAGTTCGCGCTCAGCGTGTCGCTGCGCGCGTTGAGCGCCTGCAGCACCTGGTTGAGGTCGGTGATCGCCCGGCCCATTCGTTCGCCCTGCCCGCGCACCCCTTCGGCCAGCGCGGTCAGCACCGCGTTCAGCTTCAGCGGATCGACCATCTCGAGCAGTTCGACGACGTTCTCGAACACGGTGTTGATCTCGGTGCTCACCCGGTCGGCGCGCAGCACCGCGTCCGCAGTCAGCCGCTCCGGACTGGGATCCGGCGGATAAACCAGCTCAACGAATTTCGTGCCGAACGCGGTGGTGGTACTGATCTGCGCGGTCACATTGGCCGGGATGTAGCGGATCTGGTCCCGGTCGATCTCGAGTTCCAGGCTGGTTCGGCGGCGGTCAGCGCTGACCCGTCCGACCCGGCCGATCCTCACCCCGCGCAACATCACGTCGGCGTCGGTTTCCATCACCAGCCCGGCCCGCTCCGAGGTGACGGTGACCGGAACGTAGGAACGGAAGGTGCCCCGAAACGCCGCGGCGGCCGCCAGCAGGAACACCGCGATGACGGCGAACAGGATCACCGTCCACCACCCGGTGGAGATGCGCCCATCGGTGATGTTTGCGGCGTTGGCTTTGCGTCTCATGGCCTGCGATTCCCGGCTAGGCCGCCAGATGGAAATTGCCGGACTGACCGTAGATGGCCAGCGTCATGACCACGATCAGCAGCGATGCGACCACCATCGATGCGCGCACCGCTCGGCCCACCGCCTCGCCCACCCCGGCCGGCCCGCCACTGGCGGTGTAGCCGTAATAGGTGCACATCAGCATGATCATCAGCGCCACCGCGATGACCTCGCCGATCGACCACAGCACATCGGTGGGGTGCAGATAGGTGTGGAAGTAGTGGTCGTACACACCGGATCCCTGCCCGTAGATGGCGGTGGTGCCCACCCGGGCCGCGAGGAAGGCGGTCATCAGGCCGATGCAGAACAGCGGTACGGCCACGATCACACCGGCCAGCACCCGGGTGGCCGCCAGATAGCTCACACTGCGGATGCCGATGGCCTCCAGCGCGTCGATCTCCTCGTTGATCCGCATGGCGCCCAGCTGCGCGGTGCTGCCGGCACCGACCGTGGCCGCCAACGCGACCATGACTGTGCCCGGCTGGATTTCGCGGGTGTTGAAGAACGCCGACGCGAATCCGGTGAGAGCCTCGACACCGACGGACGCCAGCTGGTTGTAACCCTGCACCGCGACGATCGCGCCGTGGTGATGGTGAGGAACGCGACGATCACCACCGTGCCGCCGATCACGGCCAGCGCGCCGGAACCGAGTCCCATCTGCGCGATCACCCGCAGTAGTTCGGCGCGGTAGCTGATGACGGCATCGGGGATCCCGGCCAGGGTGGTCGCGTAGAACCGGGTCTGCGCGCCGATCCGGTGCCACCCGCTGACGGCGGAGGCGGCCATCCGACGCAGCCGTCTCGGCAGGATGCCGGTCGAGGTCCTCGGGACAGCGGCCCGCACAACGGTTCCCGGAACAACCAGCGCCATGGTTCACCTCACCATCAACGGGACGGCGACGGCGGTGACGATGATGTTGGTCAAGAACAGCACGATGAATGCGAACACCACGGTTTCGTTCACCGCGCGGCCCACCCCGGCCGGGCCGCCGCCGACCGAGATGCCCTGATAACAGGCGATCAATCCGGCCGCCAGCCCGAACAGCGTCGCCTTGACCATCGACACGATGACGTCGACCAGGTGCGTCATGGTGGTCAGGCCGGCCACCCACGCACCCGCCGACACATCCATCAGATACACCGAGCACACGAACGCGCCGAGCAGGCCGGTGACGATGAGCACCGAGTTCAGCGCCAGCGAAATGGTGGTCGCCGCCAGCACGCGGGGCACGACGAGCGCCTGTAGCGGGTCGACCCCCATCACCCGCAGCGCATCGAGCTCCTCGCGGATGGTGCGCGCCCCCAGGTCGGCGCACATGGCGGTGGCGCCGGCACCCGCGACCACCAGCACCGTCACGATCGGACCGCTTTGCGTCACAGTGAGAATCGCTGCACCAGTGCCGGAGAAGTCGGCTGCGCCGATGTCGGAGAGCAGCACGTTGAACAGGAACCCCGAGATCACCGCCCACGGGATCGTCATCAACAGGCCCGGCACGGTGGAGACCCGCGCGACGAACCAGCACTGCAGCAGGTACTCGCGCCACGCGAACGGGCGACGGAACATCAGCACGGCGCTATCGAGGGCCATCGCGAAGAATCCGCCGACCGCCCGGATCGGTTTGGTCGCCCGATAGGCCACGGTCACCATGGCGCCGCACCCCCCTCGCTCTGCCGTCGCAAGGCGTTCACGGTGGCCCTCCGAACAAGTCGCTGCGGACTGGAGACAATCGCGAGGGTACGCGCCCGCGCCCGATTATGTCTATATCTGATACGACTGTAGTTGACTACTGTCGTGACAAAAATCCTCGATACCCCTATTCATCAGCTATCAAGTATCTTACTGATACGTAAGTCGGACGTCAGCAGAGTTGACCGACGGGTGCGCTCAGTCCTCGACCAGCTGCAGCGCCCCAGACGGGCAGAGCCCGACGGCGATCCGTACCCGGCGCTGTTCCTCGGCGGGCACCTCCTCG
>Ga0207867_1000900_pt1 | contig 26335 bp, 22 predicted proteins | sample HigsolmetaAR206D_FD_184838 | JGI IMG/M metagenome (GOLD analysis project Ga0207867, IMG submission 184838) | Ionic liquid and high solid enriched microbial communities from the Joint BioEnergy Institute, USA - AR20-6-D (SPAdes) (version 2) ...
AAGCCCCTCGGCGCGATCCCCTACGACGGCCTCTCCCTCCCCCTCACCTCCCCGGATGGCCGCTTCATCGCCGTCCAGCAGGGCCTGGCTCCCTCCTGGGACGCCCTCCTCGGCCTTCCCGACGCCGATCCCCCCCTCGGCGCCCGCATCGCCCTCTACCGCATCACCGACGATGTGACTCTTGAACCCCTCCCATCCTCCCCCGCCCCGGACGGCCTCCTCCTCGGCCGTTCCGCCGACGACTCCGGCTTCCTCGTCGAGTCCCCACGCCCCAACGGCGCACGCTGGATCGGCTTCGTCCCCTGGTCCGATCCCACCGCCGTCCGCTGGCTCGTCCAGTCTGACCACCTCTCCTCCCACGCCATCCTCACTCCCCGCGGCCGCCTCCTCTTCGCCCGCCGCCCTGTTGGGGGGAGCGGGGGAGGATGGGGGAACAGGGGCAGTGGGGGGGAGCCGTCCCTCGTCCTCCGCGATGGCGATGCCGAGTTCTCCGCCCCCGTCCCCGATGCGCACTTTCTGCTCCCCCTCGCCGGCGCCCACCCGGACGACCTCGCCGTCCTGATCGCCTCTCCCAACGGCCTTGAGATCGCCCCCGTCTCTCTCCCGACCACCGGCGAGCCGCCAAACCTGGTTATCGGCCCTCGCCGCCGCCTCGGCGCCCTTGCTTCTCCCGCCGCAGCCTATCAGTCCGTCGCCCCCCTCCAGATCCCTCTCCCCGCCCCGGCTTCCTTCCCCCCCGCCATTCCCTTCTTCTGGCACGCCCGCCAGCGGATGGCCCTCTTTTTCCCGCACAACTCGACGATTCTCCCCCTCCGGGCCGACTCGGTCGCCGCGGTCCCCGCGGTCCTCGACGCCGCCGGCGCCGGCCACCTCGTCGCCGTCCCCCGCGGCCTGGTTTTCCAGCCCTTTGTCGATGCTGGACTTGCATCTCCAAATACAACCCGATCGGATCACGCCATCTCTCTTGTTTCCGGCGCATATCTCCCGAGGATCACATCGCGCCCCGGATACGTACTGCTCTTCGGCCAGTCCCCGAACGTGGGGAGGCCTTTGTATGAAGTCTCGGTCGTCGTGCTGGGCGTCCCGGCAGACCGGTAACTGATACCCCCGCCCCGCGGCGTTCGAAAGTGCTTGATTCCCAGGTGTTTACATCCATTCGCCTCCCCCGGTGTCGGTCATGCCGCGCCCACGGTCCCCGAGTCATCGCAATTCGCGTGATTGCCTTGACAGCCGGTGAGCCCTGAGGTATGTTCTGCGCGTCGTTGTTGTCGTTCCCCATTACTGCCCCCCATAGCGGAAGGAGATTCACGTGAAGAAGGTTCTCGCAGTTCTCGCGGTTGCGGGCCTGGCCTCCTCGGCCATGGCTCAGACGTTCGAAGCCCGTTTCGCGTTCAACAACACGCACGCCAACAATCGCAACCCGATCGACGGCCCGCTGGTTGTTGATCAGCCTGGCGACGTCGTGCTGCAGGCGCTCTTCGGTGCGTTCAACGCCCAGGGCTTCACCAACCGCGGCATGTTCAACGCCATCACTACGATCACCATCAGCGACCCGGCCGGCACCGCTCGCTTGAGCCTGCCCGACCCGGCGCTCCGCAGGCCCTACAACTTCGGCGAGGTCGCCCGCGTCAACGCTGATGGCTCGATCTACTTCGACGCCAACCGCGGCGCCGGCATTGTCGGGGTGCCGTGGGATGAAGGCGAGCCCCGTCCGGATAGCTACTACACCTACCCCGACAACGAGGGCGGTCCCGACAACTACTTCGCCGGCCTGCGGTTCTTCCTGAACCCCGGCGATGGCCCGCTGGTCGCTCGTGACGTGACCATCACGATCTCTGGTAGCATGCAGGCGATCACCCAGTGGTTCGTCCTCGGCGGCGAGGAGGGTGACATCGTCGACCTGCTCCCCGCTGGCTGGGTCCAGGAGCATGGCACCGCGACGTTCGTCGTTAGCTTCGTCCCCGCCCCCGGCGCGGCCGCGCTGCTGGGCCTCGGCGGCCTCGTCGCCTCCCGTCGCCGTCGCGCCTGATGCGTGACCGACGACGACGACCGCGGATCCTTCCGCGGAGAGTCCGACTCTCGCAGGGGCTCCGGCAACGCCGGAGCCCCTGTCTTCTTTCGGCCTGCTTCCATCACCATCCGGTTCCGCACAACGTCCTTGCGTCCGGTCGGCAGCCCGACATTCTCGAACGTGGTTGGCGCCGACGATCTTGCGCCATCGCGACGCCGCGTGCCTCGCTCGCCCCCGCCTTTGTCCTGAAGGCGGCACCGGATTCCCCGATGACTTCGCGTGCGTCTGGCCTCGGACCCATTCTCGCCGGTCGCAGACGCCGCGACGCGTACCGAGGCCGCACCTCCCCGGCGTCCCCTCAGGAGCCGGGCTTCGCCCCCCTCATCCCCATCGACTTCGTCTCCGCCGACATCTCGGCGACGATCATCTTCACCCCGGCCCCCGGCGCCGCCGGCGGCCCCCTCACCCTCGGCGGCTTCGCCGTCGCTCGCCGCCGCCCATCATTCGTACCATGCCGGTCATGGACCGGCGCGAAGCCTACGAACGCCGCGTCTGGCGACTGGCCTTCCTTCTCACCGGGGGGCACGAGGCCGCCTGCGCCCGCATCGTCTGCGCTGTTCTTGATGCCCAGCCCGACCTCCGCCGCCTCGATCCCGCCCACCTCGACCGCCTCGTCGTCCTCTCCGCCCGGCGTCATCACGTCCCCCCGCCCACGCTCCCCGCGGATGCTCCGCCCGGTCAGGCTCTCCTCGCCGCGGCCGGCCGCATGCCCCGCCAGATGCTCGAGGCCTTCCTCCTGATCCGCATCGACGGGCTCGACCTCATGCCCGCCGCCAAGGCGATGGACTGCTCGAAGACCGCCACCCAGCGCCACCTCGACCGCGCGAATGAGGCGATGGCCGAGGCCTTCGGCGACCGCCTCCCCGAGATGATCGACGCCCTCCAGGCCGCGGCCGACAATCTGGCTCCCGGCCCCGCCCTCAGGGCGCACCGCGAGCGCCTGCGTCGTAGAAAGCGCCTCCGCTTCGCCCTGCTTGTTCTGGGAATCTCCGCCGCCGTCCTCGCCGGCGCCCTGATCGCCGCGACCTTCACCCGTGGCACGGGCTTCTAGCCCGCGCCTCCCCTGTCTTCCCGTCCTCCCACGCCCTTCACCGCCCCTCACTTCCGCTCTCCCCCTGCTCCCTTCTACACCTCGACACCTTCTCCCTCAATACCGAGGCGCCCCCGGATCGATATCCATCGACCAGACATCAATCCCTCCCGCCATCGACTTCACATCGGTGAACCCCGCCTGGCGCAGCTCCGCCGTCACCCGCAGCGACCGCCGCCCGTGGTGGCAGTAGACGATGATCGGCGCATCCTTCCCTCCCGCGGCGTCCTCGATCTCCTCCAGCCGATCCTTGATCTGATCCATCGGGAACAGCACCGCCCCCTCGATCCGCGCCACCTGCCACTCGTCCGCTCGCCGGCAGTCCAGCAGCAGCGGCCGCTTCCCCTCCGGCGCGGCCATCGCCGCCCGCACCTGCCGCGGCGTCACCTCCCACTGCGGATCAAACTGCATCCCCTGCGGCAGCCCATCGGCGTTCAGCGGCGGCAACGGCCCTGTGGTCATCCTGCGACTCCTTGCGGCGGCGCCGGCATCTCCGGCCCGAGTTCCGACGGCACCGGCGGCGGCGTAGGCTCCGGCTCCCCGTACTCCTCGTCCTCCAGCGTCCCGTACGGCACCACCGGCCGCAGCCGCGGCGGCGTGCGCTCATACGCCTCACGCGGGCTCACCTGCACCGTCCACGGGTGCGCCGCCACCGCCCTCGGGATCGTCATCACCAGGTCCAGCCCCGCGAAGACCGGCGCCATCACCCCCTCCAGCGCCTGCAGCGCGACCCGCCGCCCCAGCGGCTGATCGTCCAGGGCCGATTGCTCCGTGGGGTATGTCTCGCGCCGGATCTGGGCGCTGGTGTACCTCGGATCAACGTGGCTCTCGGCCCGGTGCTCGACCCAGGCGTTGGGGATCAGGAACTCGGTCGTCTCCCAGTTCTCCCGCGTGATCCTCACGACCGACGGCGCCGGCACGGGGGGGCTCAGCGCACCGGCGTCCGGCTCGCGGAGCACCGGCTCCGGCGTGAGCGCCGGCAGAACCAGTTCGTCGCCGATCGCCATGTCCTCATTGAGCGTGCCGCACCCGACCAGGAGCGCCGCCGCCCCCGCGACCATCGCTCCCGCCGCCGCGCCGCGGACTCGTCCGTTCATCAGTCTCCGCCTCGTGCTGTGGGCCCTGAGCATGGGCAAGCGTAGCCGATCACTCTTCCTCGATCCCTCTGACGCCCCGCCTCCCGTACCCCGCCGCCTTCATCACCCGGTCCACCGCCTCGCGGCAGGTGTCCACGTCGAACCCCCGCCGCGCCAGCATCCCGAACAGCCGCCGCCGCTTCACGTCCGGCTCCAGGTCCGGCCGCATCGCCCGCAGCCGGCGTGCGGCGAGGTTGGCCGCGTCCTTCACCAGGTCGGTCCCCCCCAGGGCCTCGTCCACCGCCGCCCTCGCCGTCGCGTCGTCCACCTTCTTCTTCCGCAGCGCCGACAGCAGCAGCACCCGCCCCGCCGCCTTCCGCGACACCTGCGAACTGACGTAGGCCCGCGCGAACGCCGCATCATCCAGCAGACCGACCCGCGTCAGGTCCTCCACCACCGCCGCGGCCGTCTCGGGGGGATACCCCCTGGCGGTGATCCGGTCCGCCAGCATCCGGGTGCTCAGCGGGCGGGCGGCGAGGGCTTTGAGGGCGTAACTCTTGGCCGCGCTGCGCAGTTCCTCCGCACGCACCGCTCCTTCCATGGCCGCGGTCCACGCTACCCCGACGCGCACCCCCAGCGCCTCCAGCGTCGCCGTGCTCGCCCGCCCAGCCCGCCTCCCATCCACGCTCACCCACGCCAGATCCGGCTTCCCCCGGACCGGACGGATCGCCGTGACGACCCCTCCAACGGCCGACGGCCGCGGCTCCGGCGCTCGCTTCTTCTTCCGTCGGCCGTACGACATGCCTCCTCCCGTGCCACAGGCCCCCCGGCCCGTGCCCTCTCTCTCTCGTCCTGCTCGTTCCCCTTACCCGGGCGCCCCGCCCGGCCGTGCTCTTCTCCTCGTCTTCTCTCTTCTCTTCTCCCCCTCGGGCCTTTTCTCCCCTCGGGGGGCGGGAGAGGGCAGGGGTGAGGGCTCCATGGCTTCCTCCCCAACCTGCATGGCTTCCCGAACTCCTCCTCTCCGATTTCCTCCGCACCATCCTCCCCTGCACCACCAAAGCACGGGCTGAGAGCGAGCCCGTGCCACATCACGACAACTCATCCGCCAACGCCGTCAGTTCCCCCAGCGCCTTGGCGTCCCCCGCCGCCCGCGCCGCGTTAATCCCCTCCCGGGCCACAGCGAGTGCCTCCCCGGCCCGCCCCGCGGCCTCCAGGGCGCGGGCCTTGTGGTAGTACGCGTAGCAGTAGGACGGGTCCGCCGCGAGGCAGCGGTCGAAGAACGCCACGGCCTGGTCGTAGTCCCCCGCCGCGGCGTGCTCCTGGGCAATGCCATAGAGCACGAACGGGTCGTTGGGGTCCTGTTGCAGCAGTCTGGTGAGTTTCTCAAGCCGGGACACGGGGTGCTCCGGTCAGGGGTGGTTGTCCCGCGACGAAAAGTCCGGGGATGGGCATGGGGCCGGCGCGGGCGGGCCGGAGTATGCTACGAGGAAACGGGCCGCGGGCGTGAGCGCCGCGCCCGCAGCGCAGGGAGCGATCGATGCACGGAGTTCGGACGATTGCGGTGGTCGGGGCGGGCCAGATGGGCGGCGGGATCGCGCAGGTCGCGGCGGTTTCGGGGTTCAAGGTCTTGGTCTTCGACGCGGCGCAGGGGGCCCTCGCCCGCTGCCAGGAGAACCACCGCAAGCGCCTCGGGCGCGAGGTCGAGAAGGGCCGCATGACCCAGGCCGAGGCCGAGGCCGCCCTGAGCCAGATCCACTACGTGGACGCCCTCGACAAGATCACCGGCGCGGACATCGTCATCGAGGCCGTCGTCGAGGACGCCGGCGTCAAGCGCGACCTGTTCGCCAGGCTCGCCGGCATGTTCACCGGCGAGCAGATCCTCGCCAGCAACACCAGTTCCATCAGCATCACCGACATCGCCGCCGCGGCGGGCAGCGCCGCCGCCCCCCGCGTCATCGGCATGCACTTCTTCAACCCGGTGCCGGTGATGAAGCTCGTCGAGGTCATCCGCGGCCTGCAGACCAGCCCGGAGACGACCGAGCGCGTCCTCGAACTCGCCAAAGCCATGGGCAAGACGCCCATCCCCGCCAACGACCGCCCCGGCTTCGTCTCCAACCGCGTGCTGATGCCCATGATCAACGAGGCGTTCTACGCGTGGATGGAGGGCGTCGCCGAACCGCAGCACATCGACGAGATCATGAAGCTCGGGTGCAACTTCCCGATGGGCCCGCTCCGCCTGGCCGACTTCATCGGCCTGGACACCTGCGTGCACATCATGAACGTCCTGGCGGACGGCCTCAACAGCGAGCGTTACCGCCCCTGCCCGCTGCTGAAGCAACTCGTGACCGCCGGTCGGCTCGGCGACAAGACCGGCCGCGGCGTGTACGAGTACAGCCAGAACCAGAAGTAGCCCCTGCTCTGGCGCGCTGACGACGGGGCCGGTAACCGGCGCGACCACACTGCTGTGGACGTGCCGGTGGCCGCATGCGCGCACCAGGCGTGCGAAACGGATCCGTCCGGGTTGCGACCGTCGGCAGCCGGCTTGCTCATCCGAGGAGCGACGCCGCGCAGGCCGATGCCTCGGCGTCCCGGGCTCGACCGGGGCCGCGAAGGGGCGCCGGCGGCCGGTTCCGACGCGTGCGACGTCCAGGCCGTCAGCGGGCCAGGTGATGGACCTTCCGCAGAACCCCCGAGCATGATCCGCAGCAGGCCCCCGGACGCTCGCAGGCGATCGATCCCAGGCTGATGATCCTTCCCGTCATCACCGGAGCGCCGGTGCTGTTCCAGCCGCGCCGGGAGCGATGCGGGGCAGGACCAGAGGGAGGCAGGAGTCCGGCATCCGGCGGTTCAAGCGTGCGTTCCAGGCCGACCTGCTTCTGGCCGTCCGCGAGCAGGAGCGGGAGTTGATCATCACCAGCCGTGCGCTCCTTGCAATCATGAAGCGGAACCTCGGCCGCTGGGAGCTCGACTCGATGGGCATGGTCGTCTTCGATGCGAGCGTGCCTGATGAGGACGTGCACCCGTTTGATGCGCTCGTGGGGCGGATCGGCGTCGCGATGGAGCGGCTGGAGGAGGTGCAGCGCGGGCTGTTCGATCTGGACGGCCGATAACTCCCTCCGGAGCGAGTGCTGGATGAGGCGAGACCACAACATCGTGGCCGATAGTGTCCAACATTGTGGACGACCTGTCTTGCGTTCGGGCTCGGTTCTTGTCATAATGCCGGCCGCGGCGGCGGGTTCGATCATGGGGGCGCCGGCATGCCGCAGTCCGGAGATCCCTTGTCATGAACTCGCTCGTCAATGCCATCATCGGCGGGGTGGTCGGTGGCGCCATCGGCGCGGTCATCTGGGCGGTCGTCGCGTACCAGTTCCACTACGAGATCGGGTACATCGCCTGGGGTGTGGGCGTCCTCGTGGGCATCCTGGCCAGGGTCGGCGCGGGGGATGATGTGAATCAGACCACGGGCGTCGCCGCGGCGGTCATCGCCATCGCCGCCGTCTGCGCCGGCAAGTACGCCGCGGTCTCCGCCGCCGTGGACGATGTCGTGCGGGAGGTCAATACGCACGTCGGCACCATGGCCGACGACGACCTGAAGATCTTCCTCGCCGATGAGATCGTCGCCGAGTTCGAGGGCCAGGGGCGGACGCTCAACTGGCCGGAGGGGATGTCGGTGGAGGACGCCACCGACCCGGAGGACTACCCCCCCGAGGTCTGGGCGGAGGTCACGTCGCGCTGGGAGAACGGCGGCCCTTCCTGGCAGGCAAGCTGCCGGGAGTACGCCCAGCAGAAGATCGCTTACGACGTGCAGGCCTTCGCCGCGACCATCAAGGGCGAGGGGTTCCTCCAGTCCTTCAGCCCGTTTGATTTCCTCTTCTTCGCCCTGGCGGTGGCGAGCGCCTACGGCATCGCTTCGGGCGTGGGTGGGGATTGACTTGTCCGGCCCCGTTCGCCGACTTCCGCCCATCCGAACGATTGGGGGACGCCCCCTCTGGACGCCCCGGCCCCGCAGCGCATTCCCGCCGAGGAGGTAGTCTACTTGGGGACCGAACGGGGGATCGGGAAGCGCGATATGGCGAAGACTGGAAAGCCGTGGTACAGGCCTCGCAACATCGCTCTCGTCGTCGTTGCCGCCATCGGTGCAGCGATCGGCTGGGCCGTGGTCGCGGCGGTCACGGCGAAGCCGGGTGATCCGATCGACTACCAGAAGAAGCTGGTGGAACTCGTGGAGTCTTACCAGCCCGGCGGCCCGGGCGACCCGAACGCCTGGGACCCGTTCATGGAAGCGGTCAACCTCTTCACGACCGCCAGGGCGGAGATCGTCGCCGCGGCCGGCGGCGAGGATGCCGTGCCGGCCGACTGGCCGAACTTCAAGTGGCCGTTCGACTTCAAGTCTCTCTACACCCCGGGCGCTCCTGTGGAGGTCGTCGAGCCGACGCTCCGAATGACGACGATGCTCCGTGAACGGGGCGTGCACGACCGTCTGGCCGCGGTCGCCGCGATGCCGCGGGCCGTGCGTCCGGGCCGCCCCGCGGACGAGTGGGTCATCGCCGTGGAACTCCCCGAGCTGGCCGCCGCAAGGGACCTGGCGCGCTATTGCATGGCCCGGATGCACGAGGCGGCCCGGACAGGCGACACGGTCGAACTGATCGCGTCCTTTGAGCAGGGGCTCGCTTTGGGGCGGGTGGTCGGCTCGCAGTGGACGCTCATCGACCGGCTCACCGGCATCGCCATCGTCTCGACCATGACGACAGAGTTGCGCCGCCACGTCGGCGCCGGCATGTTCGACGCCACGGCATGCCGGCTGCTCCTTGAGGCGATCGACCGCCAGCTCCCCCTCCCGCCGATGGAGCTTTCGCTGAACGGCGAGCGGATCGGGTTGATGGATTCGATCCAGCGGACCCACACCGACAACGGCCGCGGCAGCGGACGCCTGATCATCACGAAACTGGTCGATCTTGAGAACTTTGGCGACCCGACGGGTCCCATCCCCGCGCTTTACGGCCATCCGATCTTCAACGTCGCCGGCCTGTTTCTGCCCAGCCGGGCGGAGACGGTCGCCAAGGCCGACGCGTTCTACGACAAGTCGATCGCCCTCTCAAGGATGACGCCGGCCGAGCGGCGGGCGGATCCATTCAATCCGGACGTCTTTGTCGAAACGCTCCCCCGCGGCTTCGTCGTCCTGCGGCTGCTGCTGCCGGCAATCGGCCGCGCGATCGCCTCCAACGATCGCAGCGAGTTGGACGTCGCCGGCCTCCGCGTCATGCTGGCCCTCGAGATCCATTACCAGGAGAACGGGGCGTATCCAGCCCGGCTCGAAGACCTGGTGCCCTCAATCCTGCCGGAACTCCCGATGGACCCCTTCAGCGGCCGGCCGTACGGCTACAGGCTCCCGACTGGCGACGGCACAACGTACGGGAGCTACACGCTTTACAGCGTCGGCGGCGATGGCGTCGACGACGCCGGCACGCCGCACGCCGAGCACCCCCAGAAGGCTCTCCAAGACAACGCCTCCGGGTCGGACTACATCATCCATGAGCCCGCCGCGGGGGGACGTTAGCACGGCGGCAGCCACCCCAAATCGGGGTCCGGGCCTTTCATGAAATCTGTGCTTGCTGTGCCTGGTCCGGAAACCTGCTGTATATTCGAAGAGTTGACGACGCCGGGTGGTGTGGACCCGGCGGGTGTGTCCGACGCGTGCCGGCCCGAGGGATCACGGTTGGAACGAAGGAGTCCTGCTCGGGCGAGGTTTCGCAGCGTGAATATCTATGTAGGGAACTTGCCGTACAGCACGACGGACGCGGAACTGGAGTCGATGTTCGCCGTCCACGGGCGCGTGACTTCTGCGCGCGTCATCATCGATCGCGAGACGGGACGCTCCCGCGGCTTCGGGTTCGTCGAGATGGCCAACGATGACGAGGGCCGCGCCGCGATCGAGGCGCTCAACGGCTCCAGCGCGTCGGGCCGTCCCCTGACCGTCAACGAGGCCCGGCCGAAGGAGCAGCGCGCCGGCGGCGGTTTTGGCGGAGGTCGTGGCGGCTACGGCGGCGGCAGCCGCGGCGGCTGGTAGCGATTCCGGCCTTCAACGATCACCTCGGGCGGCGCGGCGATGCCGGGCCGCCCTTTTCACTGGGGCGTCCCCGCGGGCGCCCGGGCGGCGGTATCCTCTTCCCTATGCAACTGATCAAACGAGACGTCGGCGTCGGGGTTGACCTGGGGGGCGGGAACATTCTGCCGATCGTGCACATCATCGGCATCGGGCGCAACTACGCCGAGCACGCGAAGGAGCAGGCCGCGGCGGTCCCGGAGCGGCCGATGATCTTCACCAAGAACCCGGCCTCGGCGTGCCTGCACGGGGACGCGATCGTGATCCCGCCGATCTGCCGCGACGAGCGCTTCGGCGGCGAGCAGGTGGATTTCGAGGCGGAGCTGGCGGTGATCATCGGCCGGGCCGTGAAGGACGCCACGCCGGAGCGTGCGCTGGAGGCGGTCCTGGGGTACACCTGCGGCAACGACGTCTCGGCCCGCTGGTGGCAGAAGCAGGGGAGCGGGGGCCAGTTCTGCAGGGGCAAGAGTTTCGACACCTTCTGCCCGCTGGGGCCTCGGGTCGTCCCGCCGGAGGCGGTGGGGGACCCGCAGACGCTGCGGGTGCGCTGCCGCGTCAACGGCGAGACGATGCAGGACGCGAGCACCGCGGACATGATCTTCAGCGTGGCGACGCTGATCAGCGACCTCTCCCAGGGGACGACGCTCGGCCCCGGCACGGTCATCATGACCGGCACCCCCAGCGGGGTCGGCATGGCCCGCACGCCGCCGGTGTGGCTGAAAGCGGGGGACGTGGTCGAGGTGGAGATCGAGAAGATCGGGGTGCTGCGGAACGAGGTAGTGAACGGGTAAGCGGGTGGAGAGGCTGCTGCACCGGACGCGGCGTCCTTGATTCGATCTGGCTCCGCCGTCCGAGCCGTTCTGCGGGCGGGTGATCGATGCCGATGGCGCGGTCTTGCACGGACCTGTTCAGCGCGGAACACAAGAAAGGGGCCGCGGCGGTGCGCCGCGGCCCCTGATTCAACGGGTCGAACCAGGCGGGGTTCGTCCCGGCCTCTCCGCTCAGCGGTGCTCGACGGGGACGCCCATCCCCCTGCGGTCCGGGTCGGCCGGGCGCGGGGCGGGCTTGTAGCCGTTGGTCTCGATCTCCTTCAGCATCAGGTCGATCGCGACATCGAGCTGCGGGTCGCCGCCGCCGACCATCTTGGACGGGTCGTCGATGACCTCGATGTCCGGCTCGACGCCGTGACCCTCGATGCCCCAGGTGCCGTCGAGCTTGTAGTACCCGAACGTGGGGACGGAGATGCTGCCGCCGTCGATGAGCCCGGGGTTGCCGGAGATGCCGACCAGGCCGCCCCAGGTCCGCGTGCCGATGAGCTTGCCGAGCCTGTTCTGCCGGAAGAGCGCGGGGAACATGTCGCCCCCGGAGCCCGCCAGGCCGTTGATGAGCATGCACTTGGGGCCCTGGTGCGAGTCGGGCGGCCAGCCCCAGTCGGCGCCGTCGCGCCGGGCCCAGTAGTTGGTGCGCGGGCGGTTGAGCAGCTCGATGAAGCGGGTCGGGATCTGCCCGCCGCCGTTCCACCGCTCGTCGATGATCAGGGCCTTCTTGCCGATCTGGCCGTAGAACTGGCGGACGAGGTCGTTCTGGCCGTCGATGCCGGTGTTGGGGACGTAGATGTAGCCGACCTGGCCGCCGGTCTTCTCCTCGACGTAGGAGCGGTTCTTCTCGATCCAGGCGCGGTAGCGGAGGTTCGCCTCGCTGGTCAGCGGCTCGACCACGACGTCGCGGGCCGAGCCGTTGAGCACCGGCTCGCTGCTGACGGTGATGGTGACGGCGCGGCCGGCGGCCCCGACGAAAGCCGCCCAGGGGTCCTTGCTCGTGTCCACGGGGACGCCGTTGACGGCCAGGAGGTAGTCGCCGACCTTGACGTCCACGCCGGGCTGGCTGAGCGGGCCCCGCGCGTCGGAGTCCCACGGCGCGCCCTCGTAGATGCGGGCGATGCGGTAGGCCGTGCCCGCCTCGGAGCGGACGAGTTCGAAGTCGCACCCGAGCAGGCCGACCGGAACGGTGGGCTGGTTCTCGACGTCGCCGGGGTGCGTGAGGTACGCGTGGCCGATGTTCAGTTCGCTGATGAGCTCGGCGATGATGTAGTTGACGTCCTCGCGCGTGACGCAGTCGGCGAGCATCCGGCCGTACTGCTCGCGGAGGCCCTTCCAGTCCACCCCGTGCATGTTCTCGACGTAGAAGAAGTCCCGCTGGATGCGGTACACGTCGTCGAGGATCTGCTCCCACTCGGCGCGGGGGTCGATCCAGGCGGTCATGCCGGCGGTCACGACGCTCGTGCCGGAGCTGCCGGCGGAGGCGTCGTGGATCGTGGCGCCGTTGCCGCGGGGGATCAGGATCTTCTTGCCGTCGGCGGACATGACGAACGTGCCGCCGGCGGCGACGTCCTTCTCCGCCTTCTTCTCATCGGTGATGTCGAAGAGTTTGATGCTCGCGGGGCCGTCCTGGCCGCGCGGGGAGCGGCGGACGTAGATGAGCTGGTTCTTGTCGTTCACGGCCATGGCGCCGAAGACGCCGGGGGGCACCGGGAGCTGGATGGCGCGGCGCTCGAAGCCCTCCAGGTCGATCCTGACCTCGGCCTTGGCCTTCTCGTCCTTCTTCTTCTCTCCCTTGTCGTCGCCCTTGGCGGCCGCTGGGGCCGCGGCGGTGCGCTCCGCCGCGATGTCGTAGACCGCGGCGTTGATCGTGCAGGTGCCGGCGAGTTTCGTGCCGTCGATCGTCAGATCGAACTTGAGCGCGGAGGCGTCGCCGAAGGAGACCGTGAAGGTGATCCGCTTGGAGTCCGGGTCGTAGCGGCCGTCGGCGATCGTGGCGTCGCCCAGGGCGGAGGAGATGCTGCCGGTGAGCGCGTTCCCCTCGCCCAGGGTGAGGGTCAGCGTGAACACGAGCCCCTCGGGGGGCAGCGGCTCGGGGCCCTTGGCCGTGCCGGTCCAGGCGCCGGAGACGCCGTCGTCCTTCGCGCCGTCGGCCTGATCCTTCTTGCCGTTCTTCTCGCCCTCGCCGCCGTTCTTCTTCTCAGCGCCGTCCTTCTTCTTGTCGTCCGCCTTCTTCCACGCCTCCTCGTCGCTCTTGGGGGCGTAGGGGGACTTCATGTCGGCGCGGAGGGGGACGGCCATGAGCACCTGCGTGCCGGCGTAGATGAAGCTCGTGTCCAGCTCGCCGTACATCGGGCGGAAGCTGCGGCTGGAGGCGAAGTAGAGGTAATCGCCCTTGCGGTCGAAGACCGGCTCGCCGTGGTCGAACATGTCGGCGGTGACCTGGTGCCGCTCGCCGGTCTCGCGGTTGTAGAGGAAGATGGCGTCGAGCCGGGAGGTCTCGCTGGCGGCGCGGTTGTAGGCGATCCAGCGGCTGTCGTGCGACCAGCTCACCGAGCGGTTGTAGCCCAGGGGGTCCTTGTCAACCAGGACGGTCGCGCCGCCGGCGGGTGAGTCCTCCGCGTCGGCCTCGCCGTCGCCGTCCGCTTCATCTTCCCCTTCCGCCGCCAGCGGCGGCAGCGTGTGGAGGTAGATCGCGCCGGTCTTGTCGGTGAAGACGATGTGCCTGGAGTCGGGGGACCACGTCGGGGCGTAGCGGAAGCAGGCGCCGTCGGTGGTCAGCCGCCTGGGCTCGCCCTTGCCGTCGGACTGGGTGATGTAGAGCTCGTACTCGCCCGTGGCGTCGGAGAAGTAGGCGATCCAGCGGCCGTCGGGGCTCCAGGCCGGGTCGCGCTCGAAGGCGCCGCTGGTGCGGGTGAGGTTCCGCGGGGAGCCGTCCTTGGCCGGGAGGGTCCAGATGTCGCCGCGGGCGCTGGCGACGGCGCGGGCGCCGGTGGGGGAGATGTCCCAGGAGGAGATGAACTTCGAGGCGTCAACGGCCTTGGGCCGCAGCGTGGGGCGCGCCCCGGGGACGATCACCTCAACGGTGCGGGTCTTGCCCGACTCCAGGTCGAGGACCATCAGGTCCGGGCCGAGCTGGAAGATGATCTCGCCCTTGCCGTTGGGGCCCGGGCTGATGGAGGGCCACTTGACGTCGAACTCGGTGAACCTGGTGAGCTGGCCGCGGGCGTTGGTGCCGGGGTCGTAGGACCAGATGTTGAGGCGGTGCTCCGGCCCCTCGTCGGAGAGGTAGTAGAGCATGCGGCCGTGCCACATGGGCAGGGTGTCGGTCCCCTCCCAGTCGGTGACGCGTTTCGCGGAGTGGTCCTGGAGGTTGAAGAGCCAGATGTCGGTGGCCATGCCGCCGCGGTAGCGCTTCCAGGTGCGCGTGTCCGTAGAGTGGGGGGTGTAGGCGAGCCAGACGCCGTCGGGGCTGATGACCCCGTTGGCGCCGTAGGGGACGGGGAGCCGCTCGGGGAGGCCGCCGGTGCTCGGGACGGTGTAGAGCTCGGTCTGGCGGGTCAGGCCGGCGAGGCCGCTGAGGTAGAAGATCAGCGAGCCCGACTCGCTCTCGCCGAAGGCCGGAGGGGCCCAGTCGCAGAGGATCTCGTTGCCGGGGTGGTGGGTGACGCGCGTCGGGACGCCGCCGGTGAGGGGGATGGTGTAGAGGTCGCGGTTGCCGTCGTAGTTGCCGACGAAGGCGATCGTCGAGCCGTCGGGGCTGAAGCGGGGGAAGGACTCCGCGCCGGGGGGGCTGGCGAGGGGCGTGGCCGTTCCTCCTTCGCGGGGGACGATCCAGAGGTCGTTGGCGTAGGCGAAGACGATGTGGGTGGCGCTGATGTCCGGGTAGCGCATCATGCCCGCGTGGGGCTTCACATCGTCCCGCGGCGCAGCGGGGCCTGCGCCGGCGGCGATCCCCGCGGCGACGGCGGCCGCGGCCAGGGTGAGGCTCCGCCCGCGCCGCCGCGGACGGTCTTTGATTCGCAAGGGGGTTCGCACAGTTTGGCTCCTGGGGGGATGATCCGGGGGGATGGGAGCGGGAACAAGGCCGCCCCCGCCGTTTGCGTCGAGGCGGGGGAGTGGGTGGGCCTGCGGCTCGACGCTTCTACCGGCGACAGGCCTCTTAGTATTCACGCTCCCCGTCTTTCAATCGAGGAGCGTCTACCGGCTCGGGGCGGGGGAGTGGGCACGCCATGGCCAAGCAGAAGGGAAAGAAGCACGAGGTGGTGATCGAGAACCGCAGGGCGCGGTTCGACTATCACATCGGGCAGACTCTGGAAGTGGGGATCATCCTCGTCGGATCCGAGGTCAAGTCGGTGCGGGAGTCGAAGGTCTCGCTCGCCGAGGGGTATGTTCGGGCCAAGGCGGATCCCCTGGAGCTGACGCTGCACGGGGTCAACATCGCCGAGTATCCCCCCGCGGGGGCGCACCAGCACACGCCGACGCGGGTGCGGGGGCTGCTGGCGAAGAAGCGCGAGATTCTGTGGCTGGCGAAGGAGTCGTCGAAGCGCGGGATGACGATCATCCCGCTGAAGATGTACTTCAAGAACGGGTTCGCGAAGCTGCTGGTGGGCGTGGCGGAGGGGAAGTCGCACGCGGACAAGCGGCACTCGATCGCGAAGCGCGAGGCGGAGCGGGACATCGCGCGGGCGATGTCCCGCCGGCGCTAGGCCGCGAGGCGGAGCGGCGCGGGCGGGATCTCAAGGTCGGCGACGGTCTCCACGCGTGCTCCGCCGGCGTGCTTCGCGGCGTAGAGCGCGGCGTCCGCGAGGCGCAGGAGCGCAGCGGGGGATGTGGCCCGGGCGTCGGCGGTGCTGGAGACGCCGATGGAGACGCCGGGGACGCTCTCGCGCTGCTGCGCACGGCGCTGGCCGGCGGCGCGGACGGTGATCACGGGGCCGAGGCGGGCGTGGAGCTGCTCGCGGATCGGCGAGACGTGTTCGGCGAAGGCGTGCTGCAGGCGGCCGGCGAGGAGGCGCGCCATCGGGGCGGGGGTGTGCGGGAGGAGGACGACCAGTTCGTCGCCGCCGATGCGCGCGGCGACGTCGGAGCGGCGGCACTTGGCGAGGATGGTCCTCGCGAGGTCGCGCAGACAGTCGTCTCCGGCCTGGTGGCCGAGCGTATCGTTGACGGCCTTGAGGCCGTCGAGGTCGAGGGCGAGGCAGCTCAACTCGGCGCTGTAGCGCGTCGCCGCGGCGTAATGCTCCTCAAGGCGGTCATCGAGCCCGCGCCGGTTGAGCAGGCCGGTGAGCGGGTCGGTCGTCGCGTCGGCGCGGAGTTGCTCGACGAGGTTCTGAAGTTCGAGGATGCGGCTCTGGGCGTCGCCGAGGGCGCCGCCGAGGTTCTTGGTGCGCCGGCTCGCTGCCACGGCGGCGCGCCTGCGGTCCAGGGCGCGACGGAGGGCCTGGGGGAGCATGTCCGTCTGCCACTCGTCCCGCCGCAGGGATTCGGCGGCGCCGGCGCGGATGGCCTCAAGGGCGTGGGCGGCGTCGGCGTCGCGGCAGAGGACGACGATCGGCAGGTCGGGGCGGCGGTCGTGCAGGCGGCGGACGGTCTGGAGGCCCGCGTGACACGGGGCGGCGTCCTCGCAGACGATGATGTCGGCGTGCTTGAGCTGCGCCGGGTCAAGGTCGGTGATGCGGCGGCAGGGGGCGATCACGGCGCCGGAGATCGCGGGGGCGACGAGGCCGGCGATCTGAGTCCGGGCGGACTCGGTGCCGGCGATGACGACGATCTGGACTGGGTTCTGCTCTTCGCTCAAGGCGATAACTCCGGCCCTCCCCGGGTCCGATATCGGGCCGGGTGGGGCGGGGCTTGAGCGGGAGGGCGGAGTTCAGGCCGGCGCGTTGGCTGGCCGTGGGGTCAGCAGGGGGACCGATGAGGGGAGAAGATACGGGCTGAAAGCCCGTGCCACAGGATGGGTCAGATGCCGCCGCCGCGGGCGCGGAAGCTCCTGGCGATGCGGAGCTTCTGACGGGCCCGCTCTCGCTCCTGGCGGACCTTGTCGCGCTGGGCGGGGTCCGGGATGTCCTCGATCCGGCGGGATTCGGCCGCGGCCAGTTCGGCCTCGGCGTCGCGCTCGGTCAGGGCCTCGGCGGGGATGGCCTTGGAGGCGAGGACGGTCAGGGTGTCGCCGACCATCTGAGCGAAGCCGCCATCGACGAAGAAGGCGCGGCTGCCCCCCTTGCCCTCCGCCGTGTCGGCGAAGTCGAGGCGGAGTTCGCCGATCCCCAGCTTGGCCACCATGGCGGTGCGTCCGGGGAGGATGCCCATGGAGCCGTCCCAGACGGGGAGGATGGCTGCGGAGGTCGGGGCGTCAAGAACCTGGGCCTCGGGGGTGATCAGGCGGCAGCGGAAGGACTTGGCGGCCAAGTGGTCGTCTCCTGGAACGGGGGTGCAACTGTAGGCCCCGGAAGGGACGAGTTGGAGCCCGCGGGCTTGCGGAGAGGGATGGGGCGGGTGGAGAGCCGCTAGGCTGTCGGCGTGATGAGCCGACGGGTGGTCGTGTCGTTGGTGGCGCTGGCCCTGCTGCTGGGGGGAGTGGTCGTTCTGCGCCTGGCGATCGGGACGGCGATCGGGGCGGGCGATGGGGGAGCGGTGGGGGGGATGGGGGGGCGGTGGGGGTGGCCGACGGACGGGCAGGGGTGGGAACTGCGGGGGCAGCGCGTGGCGATCGGCGTGGTCGTGGGGGTGTGCCTCGCGGTCGGGGGGGTGATGCTCCAGAGCCTGCTGCGGAACCCGCTGGCGTCACCGGAGGTCCTGGGGCTCGCCTCGGGGGCGAGCCTCGCGGTGATGGTTTCGATCTACGCGGGGATGATGCTGGCGGGGGGAACAGCAGGAGGCGGGGGGGCGATGGGGGGATACGGGAGCGCGGCGTGGCATGCGGGGCCGGCGCTGGCGGGCGCGATCGCGGCGCTCGCGCTGGTGTACGCGCTGAGCCAGCGCCGCGGGCTGGTGGACCCGGTGTCGCTGGTGCTGGTGGGCGTGGTGGTTGGGATCATCTGCTCGGCGGGGGTGATGCTGGTGCAGCAGCTGATGCCGGACCGGGGGCTGGCGGCGGGGCGGCTGCTCATCGGGGCGATCTCGGATGAGGCGGCATGGCGTGAGATCGCCGCGGGCGGGGTGGTGGCGCTCGCGGGGGTGGGGATCGGGGTGTGGGCGGGGCCGGCGATGGACGCGGCGGCGACGGGGGATGTGGAGGCGCACAGCCTCGGGGTCAGGCTGGCGCTGCTGCGGGTGGTGCTGCTGCTGACGGCGGGGGCGCTGACGGCCGCGGCCGTCGTGCTGGCCGGGCCGGTGGGGTTCGTGGGGCTGGTCTGCCCGCACGCGGTGCGCCTGATGACGGGGATGCAGGGAGGCCACCGTTGGCTGGTGGCGGGGTCGGCGCTGGCGGGGGGAGCGCTGGTGGTGGGGGCGGATGCGGCGGTGAGGGGCCTGGACCTGGCATCGGGGCGGCTGCCGATCGGCGTGCTTACCGCGCTGATCGGCGGGCCGGCGTTCCTGGTGCTCCTGCGGCGGGAGCGATTGGTGAGGTAGGAGGGGCGGGCTTGTACGCTCGCAGAGGAGCAGGGGGAGAGGAGGAGAGCACGGGCTGGCTGGAAGCCCGTGCCACCGCGGAGGATGGCGGTGACCACGAGCGGCTGGACGAGCGTGAAGGCGCGGAGACGCTTGCAGGCTGCGGAGGGAGTCATCAGGACGTCGTTCCTCAGCGCGGGGGAGAGACGTCCAGGATCGAGGCGCCGGCGGAGCGTGGGCGGCGGCGGAACGAAAGAACGCCGCGGCGCAGGCCGCGGCGTTCGAGGGAGGGATGGGTGGCGTGGGGGGCTCAGGGCCGGCGGGCTTTCACCTCGCTGCCGCCGAAGTCAACACCGCCCAGACCGGCGCGGGTCCACTGGTAGTGGCCGGTGAGATACTGGGAGGGCTGACCGCTGACGGTCGGCGGCTCCCACTTCTCCGGCTGATAGTTGATGCTGGTGTAGGCGGCGCTCAAGGGGTTGTCGGGCTGGAACCCGCGGTTGGACTCGCGGGTGTAACGCGTGTTGACGGAGCCGTCGAAGAAGAGGACGGGGGACTTGGCGAACGAGTAGGCGTAGAAGTAGGCCTGCTTGTGCTGGTGACGGTCGTAGCGCTCGTAAACGAGCACCTTCTGCTGAGGGAACTTCACGTCGGAGAACTTCCGGTCGCCCAGCTTGGTGGTCGTGACGCCCATGTAGTAGGTGCTGTGCGTCGGGCCCTGGGTCACCGTGTTGACGGCGCCGAAGCGCTGATCGGGGGAGTAGCCGGCGGGGACCAGGCAGTAGGAGGAACTGTACGGCCAGCGCTTGTCCTGATTGGCATTGCCCGGAGGGCGATCGACATCGGGGATGAGGAGGGTGAAGTAGCCGTTGGGGTTGGGGTAGACGGACTCCTGCCACCGTATCCGCTGGCGGTCCTCGGGACAGGCCATCGTCCGCTCGGGGAGACGCTGGGCGAGGTAGTCGTTGAGGACGAGGTGGCTGTACATGACATGAGGGGTCCAACCGGTGATCTGGGTGATATCCGTGCGGCCGGCCAGACGCCGCAGGATATCAACGGCCTGGTTGGCCTGGGCCTGGTTGTCGTCGGCGGCGGCGCCGACCCAGTCGGTATAGGCGACGCCCCGGCGCCACGTGAAGGAGAAGATGAGATCCTTGAAGTCGGTGGCGTAGTTGGTGCTGGCAATGCCGTACTGCCGTTCGCTGCTGTCGCAGATGAGCTTCCGGGCGACCTTGCGGGCCTCGGCGACGGCGGGAAGGAGGATAGCGACGAGGATCGCGAGGATCGCGATGACCACGAGCAGCTCGATCAGCGTGAATGCGCGGTTTCGTCGTGTCCAGGCCAGGTGCCCCATGAGAGTCGCTCCTTCGTTGGGCCGCTTCGCAGCGGAGGGGGAACATGCGCCCAGCAGAACGCGGGCACTCCGCGCAGCCGATCCTTCCGACTGCGGTCTGGTTCGGTTTACCATCTTTGCGGTTTCATTGCAAGGGCGAGCCCTGGAGATTCACAGCCGAGTTCGATGTGCGAAGTCGGGGGCTGTTGGTTGGGTGATGATCGGGTGCAGCGGGCGCTGGCCGTTCAGTTCGGCGGGCGAGTGCGGACCTCGCCGCCGCCGTAGTCAACGCCGGAGAGTCCGCCGCGGGTCCACTGGTAGTAGCCGGTGACGAGGTCCGAGACGCGTCCGCTGATGGTCGGGGGCTCCCATCCGGCGGGCTCGTAGTAGAAGCGGATCGGGGTGAGGTTCCTGGGATCGTTCGGCCAGAAGCCGGGGTTGGAGTCGATGGTCGCGCGGGTGCTGACGGAGGTGTCGAAGAACAGCAGGGGGGCTCTGGCGCCGCGGTAGGCGTAGAAGAGGTGCCGCTTGCCGAAGTGGCGGGCGGCCCGGTCGTGCATCATGACCTTGCCCTGGGGAAAGCGGACATCGGCGAGTTTGCGGTTGCCCAGGCGGGTGCGGGCGTCGCCGATGAAGTAGTAGTTGTGGCGGTCGGCCTGCTGGACCGTGGGAACCCCGCCGAGCATCTGGTCGGGGGAGTAGGCCGCGGGGACGAGGGTGTAGGACGAGGAGTAGGGCCAGCGCTTCTCGTTGTTGGTCTCTCCGGCGGGCCGCTCGACATCCGGGATCAGATCGAAGAACCCGTCCCAGTCGGGGAAGACGGAGTCCTGCCAACGGAGGCGGAGCCGGTCCTCGGGGCAGGCGACCATGCGCTCCGGAAGGCGCTGCTGCAGGTAGTCGTTGAGGACCAGGTGGCTGTAGAGGACGTGGGGGATCCAGCCGGTGATGATGCCGATGTCCGGGCGGTAGGCGCGGTTCTGAAGGATCCACACCGCCTGATGAGCGGCGGCGTCATTGTCCGTCCCGGGGGTCTGGTTGAGTTCGTTCAGTTGCCCGCCCTTCCAGGTGAAGGAGAAGATGCGGTCCTGGAAGTCGGTGGCGTAGTTCGCGGCGGCGATGCCGAACTGCCTCATGTTGCTCTCGCACTGCACCTTCCGCGCGACGACCCTGGCTTCGGCGATCGCCGGCAGGAGGATGGCGACGAGGATCGCCAGGATCGCGATGACCACGAGCAGTTCGATGAGCGTGAAGGCCCAGCGCCGCCGGGGCATTGCTGACCGCCTCATGGGGGGCTCCTTCTTCGGTTGTCCACGAACGGCCAGATCGCTGCGGTCGTGCCGGTCCGTGGACGGGGCAAGAACGGGCCACGGTTTCGTGCTGCGAACGAAGCGGCCTCCGGCAGAACGCCGGAGTCAGGAGCGGGAGAACCCCGCCGGAGTACGGTCTACCTCGGGAACGAGCCCGATGCAAGCCCCTTTCCCTCGAATTGTTCTCATGCCGGGTTGAGGGGAGAGCGAGATTGCGTTCCAGGCATTCGGTACTGGGCCTGCCGTGGTCATCCTACCCTGATTCGGGGGGGCGGGCGCGGCCGGCTCCTCGGGCCGGCTCCATCCCGAGTGGGGCGGACCGGGCATCGGCAGGACGACACCCGTGCACGGGCCCGAGGGATCGTGCGCTCAGCATGCACGAGTCATGAGATGCGCGGGCCCGTCGGATGAAAGGGGAGGTGGAGCGAGCGGGTCAGACGTTGAAGTACTTGGCGCTGGGATGGTGAACGATGATGGCGCTGGTGCTCTGCTCGGGGTCGATCTGCCAGTTCTCCGTGAGTGTGCAGCCGATGCGCTCGGGCCGGAGGAGTCGCCAGAGCTTCTCCTGGTCGGAGAGATCGGGGCAGGCGGGGTAGCCGAAGGAGTAGCGGCTGCCGCGGTAGTGCTGGGTGAAGAGGTCCTTGATGCGGGGGGCGTCGTCGGCGGCGATGCCGAGTTCCTGGCGCATGCGCTTGTGCCAGAACTCGGCGAGGGCCTCCGCGGCCTCGACGCTCAGGCCGTGGAGGTAGAGGTAGTCGGTGTAGTTGTTGGCCTGGAAGAGGGCGCGGGCGACCTCCGTGGCGCGAGGGCCCATGGTGACGCAGCTCATGCCGATGACGTCTCGCTTTCCCCCCTCCCCTGCCGGGCCGGCATCGACGGGCCGGAAGAAGTCGGAGATGCACAGGCGCCTGGAGGTCTCCGACGACTGGCGAGGGAAGGTGAAGCGCTCGATCTCGGGGCCGTTCTCGGGATCGGCGGGGTCGTAGATGACGAGGTCGTCGCCGTCGGCGTGGCAGGGGAAGTAGCCGTAGACGACGGCGGGGCGGAGGATCCTCTCGTCGCGGCAGCGGGCCTTGAGCTCCTCGAAGATCGGGATGATCTTGTCGTCGAGGAGAGCCTGGTATTCGGCGTCGGAGAGGGCGCCCTTCTTGACCTGCCACTGGCCGCGGAAGAGGGCGACGGGGTTGATGAAGGGGTAGATGTCGTCGAGGTCCAGGTCCTCCACGACGCGGGTGCCCCAGAATGGGGGAGTGGGGATGTCGGAGACGGGGAGGATGGGGGTGTCGCTCCGCGGGGGTACGGCGACCGCGGCGGCGGTCGCGGTGGGGGCCGTGGGGGAGGAATCGCCGCGGGAGGCGCCGGCCGCGGCGGCGATCCGGCGCTTCCTGCTCTCGTTGATCGTTTCTTCGGCCTTGGAGCGTTTTCCGAGTCGCTCCTCGATCTCCGCGGCGAGGGCGGAGATCCTGCCGGAGACGATGTGGTCCATGACGCGCAGGCCGTCGAAGGCGTCCTTCCCGTAGAGGCACTGGCCCTTGTAGATGGAGCGGAGGTGGCTCTCGCAGTAGTGGCGGGTCAGGGCGGCGCCGCCGAGGAGGACGGGGACGTCGATCCCCTCGGCGTTCAGTTCGTGCAGGTTTTCTTCCATGACGGCGACGCTCTTGACGAGCAGGCCCGAGAGGCCGATGGCGTCGGCGCCGGTCTCTCGCCATTTCGCGACGATGGCGCTGATGGGCTGCTTGATGCCGAGGTTGTGGACGGTGTAGCCGTTGTTGGTGAGGATGATGTCCACGAGGTTCTTGCCGATGTCGTGGACATCGCCCTTGACGGTGGCGAGGACGATCGTGCCCTTCGTGCCCCCCTTGGCCTTCTCCATCCGGGGTTCGAGGTAGGCGACGGCCTGCTTCATGACCTCGGCGGACTGGAGGACGAAGGGGAGCTGCATCTGGCCGGAGCCGAAGAGGTCGCCGACGGTCTTCATGCCGTCGAGCAGGTGGTCGTTGATGATGTCCAGGGGGGAGTACTTCGCCAGCGCCTCGTCGAGCGTGGCCGTGAGGCCCTCCTTCTCGCCGTCGATGATGTGGGCGCGGAGCCGCTCTTCGAGGGTGAGGGGCTTCTTCTCCCGCGCGGCGTCGGCGGCGCCGGCCGCGGCGTCGTTGAAGAGGGCGATGAAGGCTTGGAGGGGGTCAGATCCCTCGGGCTCGGAAGCGGTGGGGGGGCGGCGGCGGTCGTAGATGAGGTCGAGGGCGGCGGCCCACTGGTCGTCGGGGATGCGGTTGCGGGGGAGGATCTTGCTGGCGTGGACGATCGCGGCGGTGAGGCCGGCCTCGCGCAGCTCGTGGAGGAAGACGGAGTTGAGGACGACGCGGGCGGCGGGCTTCAGGCCGAAGGAGACGTTGGAGAGGCCGACGACGGTCTGGCAGTGGGGGAGGGCCGCGGCGATGCGGCGGACGCCCTCGATGGTCTCCAGCGCGCTGCGGCGGTCGGACTCCATGCCGGTGGAGATGGGCAGGACGAGGGGATCGAACATCAGGTCCGCGGGATCGAGGCCGTGGACCTCCGTGGCGCGGACGAAGGCCCGCTGCGCGATGGCGAGTTTGCGCTCGGCGGTGCGGGCCATCGAGGCTTCCTTGTCCTCGTCGATGGAGCCGATGACCAGGGCGGCGCCGTAGGCCTTGGCGAGGCGGCAGATGCGGTCGAACTTCTCCTCGCCGTCCTCGAAGTTGGCGGAGTTGATGATGCACTTGCCGCCGGCGTGCTTCAGGCCGGCCTCGAGGGTGGCGACCTGAGTGGAGTCGAGCATCAGCGGGGCGTCCACCTGGCGGACGACCCGCTTGACGACCTCGGCCATGTCGCGGGCGTTGTCGCGTCCGGCGTAGTCCACGTTGATGTCGAGGACGTGGGCGCCGTCCTTGCGGACCTGCTCGCGGGCGAGGGAGACGATGCCGTCGAAGTCCTCCGCCTCGAGGAGCTGCTTGAACTTCCTGGAGCCGGAGGCGTTCATCCGCTCGCCGACGATGAGGAAGGAGTTGTCCTGGCGGTACTCCTGTACGGCGTAGAGGGAGGTGCAGGCGGGCCTGGGCTCGACGCGGGGCGGCGACACGATGGCGGAGCGGTCCAGGAGCCGGTTGTCCTCCAGGGCGCGGACGAGGGCGGCGATGTGCTCGGGGGTGGTGCCGCAGCAACCGCCGACGATGCTGACGCCGTCGTTCTCGACGAAGCGGACCAGGGCTTCCGCGAAGGGCCCCGGCTGAAGGGGGTACTCGGTGCGGCCCTCGTGCAGGATGGGAAGGCCCGCGTTGGGCATGACGCTGATGGGCCTGCCCCCCCCATGGGGGCCGCCGACCGCTGGGCCGATCAGCGGGTGGCCGTCCCAGTGGCGGCCGAGGAAATGGACGTGCTCGGCCATCTCGGTGGGGCCGGTGGCGCAGTTGAGGCCGAGGGAGCAGATCGGGTACGTGCGCAGCGCGGCGGCCGCGGCCTCGATCTGAGTGCCCAGGAGCATGGTCCCGGTGGTCTCGATCGTGACGGAGACCATGAGCGGGACGTCCAGGGGCGTCCGTCCGGCCTCGTCGATCGCGGCCAGGGCGGCGTTGAGGGCGCACTTGACCTGGAGGAGGTCCTGGCAGGTCTCGATGATCAGGGCGTCCACGCCGCCGGCGATCAGGCCGCGGGCCTGCTCGCGGTAGGAGGCGAACATGGCGTCCCAGTCGATGTTGCCGAGGGTGACGAGTTTCGTGCCCGGGCCCATGGAGCCGACGACGAAGCGGGGCTTGTCGGAGGTGGTGAACTTGTCGCAGGCGGCGCGGGCGACCTCGGCCGCGGCCTTGTTGAGGGCGAAGGCGCGGTCGGCGATGCCGAACTCGGCCAGAACGTGGGGGGCGCCGCCGAAGGAGTCGGTCTCGACGGCGTCGCAGCCGACGGCGAGGAAGGACTCGTGGATGGACTGGATGATGTCGGGGCGGGTCTGGACGAGGATGTCGGTGCAGTTCTCGCAGCCGCAGTAGTCGGCCTCGACATCGAGGGGGTGCTTGTGGATCGAGGTGCCCATGGCGCCGTCGAAGACCAGGACGCGGCGGGCGAGTTCCGTCAGGAATCGGCTGGGCATGGGCGGGGGCTCCCGGGGGTGGGCGGGGCTGGTGGGCCGAGTGTAATATCCATTCATCCGGATAAATGGATGAATGTCAGGCTGGAGAAGTATACGCCCCGGGGCGCTTGGGTCGAGGCGGAGTGGGGAGGTCGATCGAGGGGCGCGGACGCGGCGCGCAAAGAACAAGCCCGCGGCATGGCCGCGGGCTTGGGGAGGTGTGGTTGGACTTGTGGTGGTTCGAAGGGGAGAACGAGACTCGCCCGTTTCGCCGCTTCGAACCGGGCCGGGATCAGCCCTTCTTCTTGTCCTTGGAGAAGTAGTTGCCGCCGAACTTGCGCTGGAACTTCTCCACGCGGCCGGCCGCGTCAACGTAGGTCTGCTTGCCGGTGAAGAAGGGGTGCGAGCCGGACCAGACCTCGACGTGCATCTCGGGGACGGTCGCGCCGACCTCCATCACGACCTGGCCGTTGTGATAGACCTTGCAGCTGTGATAGTAACGGGGGTGGATGTTCTCTTTCATGGCAGGCTCGTTCGGTGGCGCGGGCCGGGCCCGCGGGGTCGGCTTGGTCGATGGGTTCCAGCCCACGGGGCCCCGTCCGAGCCGTTCGCGGCACGGGCCGGACCCCCCGGACCCGGCGACCGGTTTGGCGAACGATCGCCGGGGCGAAAAGGATAGGCCAGCCGCGGCCTCCGGCAAGAGCCGGGCTTGACCGATCCTCCGATCCGCCTACCCTTGACTCCTGACTCCGCCGCACGGGCCGGCCCACCAGCGGGCCCCCCCGACCGCGGAGCGACAGTTCGGTCCCCGATAGCTCAATGGTAGAGCGAGCGGCTGTTAACCGCTAGGTTCTAGGTTCGAGTCCTAGTCGGGGAGTTCAAGCCGCAAGTCGTTGTAA
>Ga0207867_1000901_pt1 | contig 26289 bp, 33 predicted proteins | sample HigsolmetaAR206D_FD_184838 | JGI IMG/M metagenome (GOLD analysis project Ga0207867, IMG submission 184838) | Ionic liquid and high solid enriched microbial communities from the Joint BioEnergy Institute, USA - AR20-6-D (SPAdes) (version 2) ...
TCCACATATCACCGACATGACGGTGACCAACTGGGTCCAGGAGGTTGCTGACGCCGCCGGCCTCGGCCACTTCACACCCCACCAGATGCGCCACACGGCAATCGCCATGGTGAATGACTCGACCGGTGACCTGCGGACGGCCATGGTGTTTGCCCGCCACCGCCGCGTCGAGTCCACGCAGATATACACGCGAACAACTGCCGAGAAACTGGAGCGCGCGGTCGAGACCCTTGACTATCTTGCTATCTGAGGGCCGGCACCTGCGCCATATGCTGCCAGGGGGCCTGCGGTCAGGGGCAATGGGAGGGGAACGCCCGCGGGGCTTCGTCTTCCAGCTCGGACGGTCCGCGGGCGCCCCTCCGCGCTCCAGATCGTAAACGCTATGGCTTCCCGTCATGCGCCCGAGCATTGAAGAAGCCCCCTCCCAGCCCGTAGGCCAGGAGGGGGCTTTCGTCTCCGCGAGGAGGTGACGGGAATTCTCTGGGTCAGCCTCGGTTGTACGAGAGGCTGTCAGCCGTCTCCTCGAGCCAGTTCTGGGCGAAGCTCAGAACGGCCACGAAGCCAGCGGCGGCCGCCGACGAGAGCAGGTCGATATCGGCCAGGTCCGGCAGCGCCGGGGCGGCCACCAGGCCCGCTAAGTAGACGCCGATGGCGGTCTGGAAGAAGGTGCGAACGGCACGGATGAGCGCGTTCTTCATGGGTAGCTCCCTTTCCTCGATGGTCGCCCGCACCCGAGTAAGGGGCGGGATTCGTCACAGTGACGAATTCTCAGTTGGTCAGGAGGTGCGTTCAGCCGAACCACTGTTTCTGACGGGCGTGCCCATCGGCGGGCCAGTCGAAGACGGTGCCGTCGAACAGCGACTCGATCGGGTTCACCTCCAACGCGAGGATTCCGCATTTGAAGACGACGCGGGTGAACTTGAGCATTTCGATGGTGCCGCCGTCCGGGTCGATCTCGTCGTTAGGGCCGATGTAGATGTCGTCCCCTTGGTCGTATTGGTAGGCGTGCGCGGACGTGTGACGACCAAAAGGCACAAGCAACCCTCCCGTTATTGGGTGAGGCGTCCGCAGTCGACACAAAACGGAACCGACCGCACCACCCCAGTAGGCACCCCACCCACAACAATTCCGAACACCAACGCCCCCAGCGACGACACCAAACACTTAGGGCACCAGCCGGCCACCCGCACCTGCTCGAGGAACACCAGCCGGGCCGTCCGGGGAGGCATCAGCGTTAACCAGCCGGATACAAAGCGATGTAGCCGCAATGCAGACACTCCAACAGGTTCGACACCAGGTAGGGGCCGTCGAAGAACATGTCACGGAGGGCTTGCCGGTCGTTGCCGCAGAGGGGGCAGACGACAGCCGCCTGGTTGCCTTGGGACCAGTCACGGGGACCCAGGCCTCCGTCAGTCATCGTCGTCCCACCAGTCGTCGTCAGGTTCGAACACCACCCACCGGGACCTGCGGTTCAGCCAGGCGTCCATAAGTGCGGTGCCGATCTTGGCGGCGCACACCCCGATAGCGGCGTAGATCAGAAGCCCCACCACATCCATTAGGGCACCTCCTGCATGTGCCGCCACAGCCACACCGTCACCCCCACCAGCAACGGCACCTTCACCCGGGCCGGCAAAGGCCGCACCAGCGAAGTCCACGTCGGCACCGCCCCAGTCGTCAAAGCGACCGCCTCCCACACCGACACCACAGTCAGGCAGGCACCCTCGAACGTCACCCTACGAACCGGCCGTACAGTTGAATTTCGGCGCAGCAATGCAAGACCCCTTGAACTCGGCCAGAACACGCAAGTACTCAGGTAAGGGGCGACGGCTGGCGGCGCTTAGAACGCAACCTCGTCGATATGCCCAGGTCAGAGGGCCAGATCGAACCTGGTTCAGCGTCACTGCCATTCGCCGCAGCGTTCACACCGCGGCCACGCCCCCATCAGCACCCACCGGCGATGCAAACAAACCGCCCGGCGCAGCCGACGACGCCAATACCTGAAACGGAGCCGCCACCGGGCTCTCACGACAACCCCACCAAATACTCAGCCGTCACCCCCCGACCCGGCTTAACGAACAACAACCACTGGGCAGGTTCACCAGCAGCCGCCAACTGCTCCAACGCGTACGGGTTGTGCGACTCGGTCGACGCGTTCACCCACAGCCGCCGCCCATTCAGATACATGTTCACCGGCGTGTGGAAATGCCCGGCCACCACATGGTCGAACTCCATCTCCGGCCAGATCTTCGACAGAGACCCCCACGCCAGCACCTTCCTCGCCCATCCGTACCAGGGGATCCCGGCGTAGCCCCGCACCTGGTCGCCGTGGAGAAGCAGGAACCGGCACCGTTCACCGAGGTCGGCGACGTGCCACCAATCCGGCGACACATGCCACTCCGCGTCCGGCACCAACTGGCGAGTGATCTCATACAGCATCCGGTCGCCGTTCGACTCCGGGTTCATCTCCCGGCGGGACCGGCCACCGATATGGCCGTGATTGCCAGGGACAGCGTGCACCTCGACCTGCTCGAACCGGTTCAGCGCCCACCGCACCGTGTCCCCGAGGATGCGGGGCCCGTCGACCGTCACCTGCCTGTACAGGGACGAATCGACCTCGTGCGCCTGCCCCGGGAAGATCAACTCGCCTTCGATCATGTCCCCGAGGAGGAACAGGCAGATCCGTTTCACCGGATGGTCAGCCCGCTGGATCTCCACCAGCCGGTCGACTTTCTCCCGCAGCAGAGCGATCCGTTCCTCGCACACCTCCGACGAATACGTCGGGGTGCGTTTCCCCAACTGCCAATCCGACAGCAACAGGACCGCAGTCTCCGCGTCCTTCCTCCGAGAATCCTTCGTGGGTGGGTCGACGGGAGGTATGTCGAGCGCTTTGATGGAGTCCCGCACCGCCTGGTACATCGCTTCCACTACCGCTTCGGTGCGGTCCTTCTCCTTCGCTAGCCGCCGCTGCAGCGAGTCGATGGTGCGGCGCAACTCGGCGATTGTCTGCTCGAGGTTCGCTTCGTCTCTAAGAGCCACAGTTGCACTCGCGCTTGCGGTGACGGTTCACGGTCTGAGCGGACGGGGCGTCGTTCCCGTACCGGGACTTCAACGCGGCGGCGATAGCCGTGCCGGTCAGCATCGGTTCGGCAAGCGCCTCTTCCAGTTCGTCTGCGACTTCGGGGTGCGCCTCGAGGAGCTGTGCTATGCGGCACAGCGGGCCTCTCTGGTTCGCCCGGGCGATAGCGCGGGCTTCGTCTGCGAGTGACAATGGGTGCCTCCCTTGCTCCGGTAAGGGGTGGTGTCCGCTCCGCTCCGCTAGGGTCAGAACCCCTGAGGGGTACCCTCCGGCTCATCCCACCGATTCAGCCGGTAAGCATCCAACTGAGCCTCGATGCGCACCACCCGGTCACGCAAAGACTTCCCCCCGTTCGGGTTCAACTCCCGGTCGATCACCGTCTCGATGGCGGAAAGGCGACCCGACAGGCGCCAGACACCGCCAAGAACGACGAGGGTGGGACCGGCGATCTGGACAATCTCGGCGACGGTCATGAGAGGCGCCTAACTATCTCTTCGATCACCGCAGCAACCGAGACACCACCCGCCGCCGCGGCAGCGATCTTCGTATTAGCCCAAGCCTTCGCCTCATTCACAGCCTTCTTCACTGCCTCATCCACCGCGGCGTTCAGTTCGTCCCGGGTGATGATGTCCTTCCGGGCGTCGTCGATCAGGAACCCCAAAGCGGACCCGTGGGAGTTGCGGTGCTGCACCGCATACGCCAAATCAATCAGGGTGTCGTGGTACTTCTCAGGGATCGCCATATTCACATCCTTCTCACGTGGTGGACTAAGAGTGATTTGCCAGGGGTTCAAGTTGTCGTACAGCCGCTTCTCCGGCAGCACAGACAAATGCATATGCGTCTTATGCGGGTTGGAGCCCGTGTACTTCCGCCACGTCCACGCCGGCACACCACCCACCGGGTAGGACGAGAAGATCCGCCCGTTGAAGATGCAGTATTTGATGCGGGGATCCTTCGACCGGCGCAGCGCCTCAGACACAACCGCCATGTCGGCGCCGTTTTTCGGGTCGTGGGTGAAGTCCCGGGCGGTCACCACGTTCGGGCCGGGCGGATCCAGCACCCACGGGTTATGGTCAGACTCCCGTGACTGGTGGGCGGCGTCGCCGATCGACCCGTCCGACACCTTCGACCGGCCCGGCGCCAACTGGTTGATCTGCTTCAACAGCACACCGAGCGAATCGGCAACACGCCACGCAACCATCAGCCGACCTTGATCTTCCCCGCGAAGCGGGCCGGCACCTCGGGATCGGCCTGGACCCGCCACCACACGTCGTAAGAGCCCGGGGCGAGAGTGAAGTCCGCCGCCCCCGCGGACGCCTCCTCGGAGGCTCGAACCAGCACTCGGGCGGCACCCTGGTCGGCGTCCCAGGTGGCCTGCTTCCAGTCGCCACTAGCCACCTCGGTTTTGGCCTCGACGATGGCGACCTCATGGGTGAGTTCGCCGATGCCGTCAGGGCCCGACACGGGAATGAACACGTATTCGAGGGAGTACCTGTTGAGGTTCATGTGACAGTCGGCTCCTCGATAGACCAGCGGACAGACGGCTCAGCCACAGACCAGACGACGGCAGGATCGGCGGCGGCCCAAACGGTGAACGGTTCGCCGACGTCGACGGCGATGTCGCCACCCCCCGGATCCGGCTCGGGTTCGGGTTCGGCGGTGACTCCTGCCCAGTCGCCGTTGGTGGCCCAGTCGCCGTTTAGTGCCCAGTCGCCCACGGCGCACCCCCTTACTGGTAGACGTTGACCAGCTCGAGTCGCTGGCCGTTCGCCGACAGGCGCACCACCCGGCCCGGGTTGTTCCCCCAGCACATGACCGTGTCGGTGTCGGTGTGGAACGGGTTGCCGACCATTTCGGTGAACGACTGGTCGTCCCAGTTGTCGGGGGTGTCGGTGGTGGAGTAGCGGCCTGCCCACCAGGTGATCGTGCCGTTGGGCGAGCCGTGTACCAGTAACACAAAAACGCCGTCTTTGGTGATGATGTCGTCGGGCACGACCGCCTCGTCATTCCATGCGCTGGCGGCACCCTGCACGATGATCGGGTCGCCGATCGGCGACCAGGTTTCCCCGTCGTCGAACGAGTGGACAACGCCGATCTGCCCCGCCTGGCCGGTGGCGCGCCCTTCGAACAGCATCACCAGTTTGTCGCCGTCGTGGAACACCACCGGGCTGGACACGTCCTGACTGGCCCACCCGGCCGCCGTCTTGTCCAGCACCCGGCCGTGGCGCTCCCAGCCGGCGAGCGTGAACGGCTCTGACCTCCACAGGTCGATGCCGTCCTGTTCGATGCCCGGGGCTTTCGCCTCGCAGAACAGCAGCGCCCTACCTTCGGCGTCCCGGTATACGGTGCCGTCCAGGTTCTTCGCCAGGTATGGGTCTTCGCCCTGCAGGTCGCCGGTGATCGGGTTGTCGTCATATTCGACCCACCCGTCGAACCCGTTCGGTGACAGCGCCAGGCCCACCTTCGACAGTCCGGATGCGACGCCGGTGTAGCAGGCGACCCACAGGCCGGTCGTCGGGTCGTGTAGGACGTTGCCGATTTCCCGCAGACCCGACGCGTTCCACTGTCCGGTGTTGTGCCGGGCGATCGGGTTGCCGACATAATCCACGGCCGGCCCCAGGCGGATGCCACCTTCGTCGAACAGGTCGGTGCGGACAGCGCCGACGGTGTCGACGATGTCGAAGAAGTAGCAGGCGCCGCCGATCGCCGCCTGGTTGTACGCCGCGAACTCGATGGCGGCTTCGGTCGGTTCGATGTTCACGGTGCTGCCGGTACCCGCCACGATCCACACCCTGCCGTCGAGCGAATACCAGAAGCTCCAGGTGGTGGCGGCTTCGCGCTTTATCGCCATCCAGAAGCGGCGGCCAACCAGCAGTACGTTTCGATCCAGAATCGTCGACGTGGATCCGGTGTTCGACTGCAGCAGCAACCGCTCCGCGCCGCTCTGCGACTTGATGATCCACATGCGGACGAAGTGTCCGCTGTTGTTCCGCAGCGCCAGGCGGACGCCGGCGTCGGAGCTGGACGTGAACGGGAACCCGACGACTTCGAAGCAACCGATGACCGCCTGGCCGACTTCGATGGCGACGGGTTTGGATATGGTCGAATCCATCGTGGAGCTGGACCCGGCGAGGGTGGAGCATCCGACCCGCCACGCACCGGCCGACACTTCGGTGATCGCGCCGGGGCTTCTCGTTTCGGTCCACGAAGGGTCCAGGGTCCCGCCGGCGAAGTTGTCGCCGTCTTCATGCTGAGGTTCGCCGTCCTCGAGGTACGGCGACGTCGGTGCCGGTGGGGTGGGCGGGGCGGCGTCGGCGCGTTCCAGCACCGCCAGCAGCGCCTGCCGTACTTCGGCGGCGGTGTTCTCGCCGCCGTCATCCAGCGCGGCGATGGCGTCCTCTGCGGTCATTCACAACCTCCTGGGAACCTCAAGCGGCGCAGAGCTACTGTCGATACAGTGAAAGTGATGCGACGGGTAGCCATCGCCATCGGCAAGGGTCTGACGGCGGCCATAGCGGTGGGGATCGTCTTACTGGCGTTCCAACCAGACGTGTTCTTCTGGCTGCTCGGCCTGTTTGGCGTCGGGACCTAAAGCGGCGGCGTCGAGTCGATGATGTCAAACAGGTGGCAAGCTCCTGCGACGACCGACTGGTTGAAGGCGGCGAAACCGATCTGCACCCGGTCAGGGTTCAGGGTGACGTTCGAACCGGTGATGATCGGCGCCCACACCCAGCCGTCGACCGACACCCAGAATCCCCACTGGTTCGTGTTGGACCGGTGGATCCGCAACCAGATGCGCCGCCCGGCGTACAGCGCTGCCCTGCTCGCCAGCGTCGACGTACTGCCCGTGTTGCTTTGAGCGAGGAACGCGTGTGCGCCGGTGGACTGGCGGACCAGGTACGCCCTGACGAAGTGGCCGCTCGAGTTGAGCAGCGCCAACCTGACGCCGGTGTCGCCGGACGTCCCCAACCAACCCACATGCTCCACGCAGGCGATGACCGACTCGCCGACAGCCGGCACCGCCAACTTCGTGATTGACGCGCTGGCGGTGGCGCTGGATCCTGATATGGTGGAGCATCCGACCCGCCACGCACCGTCCTTCACGATCGACTGCATTTCGGACGACAGGTCCTCTGTCCACGACTCGTCGAGTGCGCCGGCGTCGAAGGTGTCGCCGTCTTCGTGTTCCGGCGGCAGGTCTTCACGGTGGATCGACCCACCACCGCCACCGCCACCGCCGATCGCCGCCACGGCGATCTTCTTCTTGGCGAACCCGTCCGACGCGTCCTCGATCACCAGCACGTCATTGTCGGCCGGTGTGACCGTGTTCAGACTGGCGATTTCATTCGGGACCGACTTGTGAAATGCGTCTGGGTCGCCGTCGACGTACCAGCCCATCAGCAGCCTCCTACCCTGGCCCGACCTTGACGAGGATCGTCGCCACCACCGTTTCGCCGGAGAAGAAGGACTGGCGGGCGATCGTCCCAGGCGACACCACCCCACCCGTCACATACTCCCTCGACGCCAGATAGTTGACCGGGTCGACGCCGGCGGGGTTCGCGTCCTGCTCCGCCAACGGCGTATACCCGTCCGGGCCGGAATGGCCGAACGACTCCCGACCACCCAACGCCACGAACGACAGGTAGCGTCCTACACCATGCGACGGGGACACTGCCGGGGCGGTGAGACCGGAAGCGAGCGCCATATCCGGCTCCTCCACTGTCCAGTCGACCTCGCCGCTGTTGCGAACCACCCAAGCGATCGACGAGAAAATCGACAACCCACTCGCGGTCACAGTCGCCGTCGTCCCCTCACCCTCGCCAGCAACCTTCATGTAATACCGGGTGCGGCCATTACCGTGGGTCGACTGCAACACCGGATCGCCCCACCCGTCAGGCCCGGTCCAACCAGGAGCTGAGAACGTCTCCACCGCTGTGACCATCAAGAACAGCAGATCACCCGGCGCAGCCGACGGCAACGGCGCGTCGTAAACGGTGTTCGTCTCCTGCGGCCCACGCACAGCTACATCCACCGGCGGCGCCCCAGCCGACCTTGGGATGATCCGGTCCACCAAATACACGTTCAACCAAGCCGACGTGATGTCCACCGCCGACCCGGACTCCTGCCGCACATACACCCGCAGCTCGTCACCGGAGAAGCACTCGACGGCGTGGGCGGTCCCCTCGAACCGGCGGCCACCCTCAGAAGACCACAGGCCAGGGTCGGACGCCGGCGGATACACCTGGAACTCGTTGCCGGACGTGGTGCGGGTCACCCACACTCGACCGCCCGCGTTGTAGGAGTCCTCGAAAGCGAAACCCACATCGACGTTGTAATAGCCTGGCTCCTGGATGGTCACCACGCTCGTCGGCAGCGCGCCGATCGTGAAGTTGAGGGGGATCTGGAGGCCCCGATCCGTCATCTGGAGGGGCGTGTCCGTCGAGTCCGGGATCTCCTGCGCCTCCCCGGCGACGAGGGAGACGTGGGCGCCGACCGGGATGGCGGTACGGCCGCTACCGCCGGTCTTCTTCGGGTGACGCTTCCTCTTGAACTCTGCGTACAGGCGACGGATCGCCTCCCACACGGCAGCCGGCACCTGGCCTTCCCCCGCCGGGTACAGGTCGGATGCGGCGATTTCGGCGGACCAATCGTCGTCCTGTTTCCGCAGGGTGATGGAGTGGACGCGGCGGTCATGCGCTGACGCCTGACCCACCTTGTAAGGGACGGTCCATCCGACCCTGAAGTCACGGTACGGCACCACCGTGTCGCCGGTGAGGACGATCCTGGTGGCGTAGATGTTTCGGATGTGCTGCTTCAGCACCTCTGCGCCGGCCCGCCGGGCGGTGACTTCGTTAGGGGCGTATTCGGCTCGAAGGAATTGCTCGCGGCGTGGCAGACCGGAGAGGGCGGGGTCGGTTACCCAGTGGTGGCTGCCGGAATCGTCTTCAACTAGCACGTGGGTAGCGGCGAGCCGCCGCGAAGCGACCTGTCCCCCCTCGAACACGCCGTCGACAATCGCCTGGTCGGACACCTGCCCCATGTTGCCGGGGTTGTATAGGCGCAGCTCATGGGTCTTGCCGTCGACGAACGGCTCCGACAGACGCACCAATTCGGACTCGTAGCCGATATCCCACCAGCCACGGACCTGATGTTCGGCCATCCTCTCACCGACGTCGGCACGCCACGACAGATCGGCGTCATCCCACTCCACGCTCGCGGAGTCGTGTTCCTCGTCGAACCCCAACTGAAGGTATTCGAGGAGCCCACGGGCCTGAACGTCCTCCACCAGAGTTCCGGCGATTTCCCCAATCGTTGTTGCTTCCATGCCGATGCGGAGCTGGGCGCCGGTGTGCCAGTTCACATAGAACGGGGCCCAAGTGTCCGGGTCGGGATCGGTGACAGCAACCCGGAAAATCACCTGATCGACATTCTCGGGAATGCGGACGTTGCGGATGCTGATTTGCTGAAAGAACCCGGCTTGCAGCAGGTTGTCGCGGGGTGACGGCTGGGCGATCAGGTTGCCGGCCAGGTCACGGATCACCAGCGTGTAGAGGCCGGTGACCGTGGGCCGCACCCGGATCGACGCCTGGTAGGTCATCCCCGGTTCCACCGTCACTATCAGTTGGGAACCGGCGTAGATGCCCTGAGAGTTGACGCGCAGCACCCATTCAGATTCGGCGTCCTGCAGCGACGGGTCGGTGATGACCTCAATGTCAGGGGTGCCGTACTTCCCGTACTGCTCCTCATCGCCCGCACCCGCGTCGACCGGCTTCGACCGGGTGAGCGGCGACGGGTCGACACGGCCGACGACCTGCCGCTGCGTGACCACGTCCCCAGCGGAGAAGTCCACCCGGAAACTGCGGATCTTGGGCGGGTCGACGAACACGACCTCGAACGGAGATCCGAAGTGGCCGTGGCCGGTGACGATCACGTCGTTGACGGAGGGCAGGCCGGCGATGCCCGTGGGTGTGCCGACCTTGTCGCCCTCGAGCGTCGGGGCGGCCACGTTCCAGGGGAACGCTTCGGTCTGCTCCTCGCCGTTGCCGGTGTCGACGAGGACGAAGAAGGCGGGCTCGGGGTCGGCGTTGGAGTCGAACCCCTCCGCGTGCTTGTCGAAGTCAAGCGACCCGTCGAAGCCGGAGTCGGGGACGGCCCCCACGGCGAGGTCGCCGTCCAGCTTGGTCGGGTTCAGGATGACGATGGTGAACGACTCGTCCTCATGTTTGAGGACGTACACCTCGTTGATTCCGTCCAACCCCTCGATGGCTGCCTTTATTGCGCTGGCCGAAGGGTTATGTGAGACGGGGTCCGAGGTGTCGCCGTCATAGGTGAAGCGGATCTGACCCTCTGTGGCGTCGTTGATCTTCAGCCCGTACCGTTCCCGCTCCAGGTAGAACATCCACGTCTCCTGGATGTTCCCTAACGCGGCGAGAGACAGGTCTTGGATGGCGTTGTCTCCACCCCAGATCCAATCCACCAGATCCGGGTGGGGAGCGACGATGGCGTCGTCCAGGCCGGCCCTGATCGTGGGACCGGAGATCGTCACTATCCGCTGCCCATCAGCCAATTCGTAGTTGGCCTCTTCAGCGAAGAACTCGACATCCGGCACCTGCAGCACCCGGCCGTTCTCCACCCGATGGAAAGCGATGACCGAACTTGCCGACTGAGACAGGTTGGTGGGGTCGGAGCGGAGGATCAGGTGGAGCTTGTCGTAGTCGGCGGGCACCTTGATGGTGCCGGTGCCGTTGGCGTCGTTACGGTCGGTGACGGACGCGTCGATGACTGGAGGTTCGCATAGGACGCGGAAGCCGTTCTGGTCGGTTGGTAGCGACCAGACGCGCACTACCCATTTCATCGGCTAGTGCCTCGCATTGTAATACTCGACGCCGACAGCAACGGTAGAGGAGAGTGAAATGGCTGTTTTCGCGGGCCATTCCATCCAGTTCTCCATCATGTTAAGGGACGTGTCAAGCGCCGACATCTTCAGCTGATTTGACACATACACCTCCCGTTTGCCAACGTCGACAGTGGCGGCTTCTTTCACACCCAGCTCCCAGGAACCCCAGGTGACTTTCCCGGCGCCGGAGAAGGTGAACACCATGTCCGCTATGGGTGCGGTGCCGCCGGTCGTGAACGAATGGGAGGTGGCGGCAGGCCGGGTGATCTTCGGCAGTTCATGTAGGAACGGGTAGGGGAAGACGAGTTCGACGATCATCCGCCACGCCCCACCGAAGTTCTCTACCTCGACTTGACGTCGAACCTCGCAGTATCCCTGCAATTCGACGGTGCCGCCCCCCTCGGTGGGCATGAGTTGCCGGAAATCGATCAGCCCTCGTTTACCGAAGATTGCCCATAGGTCGTCGGTGTTATGTTGAAGATGCCCGATAGGGCCTGCCGGGTGGTTCTGTTCATGAGAGTCATCGGTGTCGAAAACAGAAATCGCCAGCGTCAGCGTCTTCTCCCCGAAGTACAGGGGGGTGTTGGCGACGGTGCCGTGCCGATATGCGGCGGAAGGGCGACGTCCTCTGCGTGGTGCCAGCACACGGGTACCCCGCACCTCTTCGATCATGCAGGCGTAGTCGCCCAGCACCTTGTTGTCGACCTTGATGTAGTACGGGTCGAAAGTGCCAGCCATCGCTCAACTCCTCCACAGGAACGACGACGTGGCGTAGGCGAGAGTCGCCGACATGAGCGAATCGGACCCTGGCTCCGGCTCCGGGTTGTTGATCTGAACCGCCCCTTCCTCGATGATGATGTCCCCACGGCCCGCAGGCAGCGGCATCTTATCGAGCGGCAGCGGCTGGTCGAACCCGACCTGAACATTGGGGAGGCTGATCGGGTCGAACATGCCGGCGAGTTGCGGGGCGACACGTTGCAGCCAGGCTTGCGTACTGGCCCATTCAGCCTGCATCCCTTCCCGCAAACCGCCGATAATCAGCTGACCGGCCGGCTTCAACAGCACCCGGTCCTTCGACGCCGGACCCTTGTTGTCACGGATCCAGTCGCCAAGCCCACCAATCCAGCCGGTGACGTTGTTCCAAATGTTCTTCATGCCGTCCCACAGACCCTGAATGATGTCCTCGCCGATGCCAAACAGCAGCGACCCGGCGTCCGAGAAGAACCCGAGGATCCGATCCGGCAGCTCCTCCACCCAGGCAGCCGCCTCGTCGATCTTCTCCGAAATGGTCTCCGACACATCCGAGAAGATCTCCCGCACCGTGTCCACCACCTCCCGGGCGTTGTCGAAGAACTGGCGGATATCAGCCAGACGATCCTCGATCCAGGTGACGACCGGGCCGAACAACTCCTCGACGATGCCGGCGATAAAATTCCACACCGCCTCCCACACCGGCATCACCAGCTCTACGAACCCGGAAATGAGGTTCCACAGGAACCCAATCCAGGTGCCGACCACCTTCCCGATCCACCCGAACACAGTGGACACGATCTCAAACATGAGACTGGCGGCGGAACCAATGAACCCGAAAACGGAGCCGATGGTCGGCGCAACGTGGGTGGAGAACCAGGCGACAACCGGCCCGACCACCGCCTGAATGTTCGTCCAGGCGGTGCCGATAGCAGTCCCGGCGGACTGGGCGGCGCCGGTGAGCCACTGCCACGCCCCAGCCAAAGCCGGAGCGGCGGTCCCGGTGAACCAGTCAGACACCTGCTGGATGACCGGCTGAATGTGGTTCTCCCACGCATCCGTCACCGCCTGCCGGAACCCGTCGTTGGTTTCCCACAGGTGCCACAGCGCCGCACCCACCCCGGCCAGGGCGATAGCGATGAGCCCGACCGGGCCACCGACCGCCGCCGACAAGCCAGAGAGAAGCGAACCGGTGCCGGAAGCGGCGGATCCGATCGCTCCGATGATGCCGGTGACGGCACGGAACCCGAGGAAAGCGGTGATCAGCCCACCGATGCCGGCGGCGGCGGTACGGGCTTCCTCGTCGTTCTCCCGCAAAGCGCCGGTAGCATCAGTCAGCAACTCACCGAACCCTTCAATGCCGGTCGGCAAATCGTCCAACCAGTGGAGCGGGTTATGGATCTCAATATCAGCCATCCGCTGGAACTCATCGACCAGCGGCGAGAACGTCACCCGCAGATCCTCAACGGCTGTTTTGAGGGGGCCGGCGAACAGATCCTTGACGGCTTCCCAGGCGTTTCGGAGTTGCTGGCCGAAAATGACCCACCGGCTCACGGGCCCATCCGCTCCCCGCCGGAACCCTTCGACGACTTGCCGGATAGCGTCAAAGACTCCGCTGAGGGCGGCCCGTACCTGCGGGAACGTCAACGCCAAAGCGACCAGGGCAGCGATAAACGGGTTGATTGCTGGCAGGGCAAGCCCGAACATGCCGGCCAAGTTCCGAAGGGGAACAAGCATCGACGCCCCGATGAACGCGCCGATTGGGGTGAGAGCTTTCCCGAAGCGGCTGAAAGCGTCGACGGCACCGAGCAGCAATTCGGGGATGCGCCGGATCATGTCCTGAAACCGACGGAACCCCTCCGACTCGGCAAGACGATCCATAGCGGGACCGAACCGGGCGCCCAGGTCATCGAACACAGTGATGAGGCCGTTGAACAGGTCCCGTGCCTCAGTGAAAAACGGGCCGAGAATGACAGCGCCGAAACGGGACAAGGCAGCGCCGAGGTTGCGAAAGGCGCCACGGGTCGTCTGCCCCGACTCGAGAGCGGCGCCGGCAATGTTGTCCCGGACGACTTTGAGGAAGGTTTCGGACTGTACCTCTCCTTCGGAGACCATCTCCCGCATCGCCTGCATCGACACGCCCATCTCGTCAGCGAGCCACTTGAACACCGGGATACCGCGAGCCTCCAACTGCCGCAGATCCTGAGTCATGACCCGGCCACTGCCGATGATCTGAGCGAAGATCAGGCCGATGTTCGTCAAATCGTCGCCGGCGATCGTCGCGGTGTCGGCAACCCGCTGCAGCACATCCAGCAACTCTTCGCCAGGTTCGACACCGGCCGCGACCACCTGAGCGGCAACAGTCGCCGCGTCCTGCAGGCCAAAGGCGGTGCCGAGCACCGACTCCAACGCAGCGTCCATGATCGTCTGAATGGTTTCGGCGTCATGACCCAGACCCCGCAACTTGGCCTGGGCTTCTTCGATGCCTACCAGCCGGCCGAGCCCTTTCCCGATTGCGGTGCTGAGAATGCCGCCGACAGCAACACCGGCCGTTTGCGCCGCTCCATACAGGACATTCCCGAGGGTGGAGGCAACACCCGACAGGGCCCGACCAAGCGAAGACGTGATACCTGAACCCATTTGCTGTCCGGCAGTCGCACCAATACGGGGCATCATCCCGGACAGCTGGGAGTTCATCGCCTGCTCCATGCCGCGGAGCGACGGGATGACCGACAGTGTCGCAAAACCGATGTTTGCCACTACACGCTCCTCTCCCGTCGGCTAACGTCCAACAACATGGGTACGAAAGTGGTCACCGTCCGCCGAAACATCTTCAGGTGGAGCGACCAAAGAAAGCTCCAGAAGACGATCCGCAGAATGGAACGCCGCGGCTACACCTACGTGGACACGGCGAAAACGATCGGCGGCTACCAGCTCATGTTCCAGAAGCAGGATCCACCCCGGACTCGATGAGTTTCCGCCGCAGCCGGGCCCGCCGCCTAGCGTCCTGCAGCTTCCTGCGACGCTCAGCGGCACGCTCCGGCGGCAGCCGCTTCGGCGCCTTCTGGAACCGGCCCGGCCACGGCTTCGGGTTCCGGTTCTTCTCCGACGCCAACAACACCCGACGCACCTCGTCCAACAGGTGCGCTTCGATCGTCCAAACCGGAGGCAGGTTCGTCAACAAGACGTATACCCGCCGGTAGGTGAGGCCGGAGCCGGGACGGTAAAGGTCGCGGAGGTCGATCCCGTACACGCGCTGCAGGGCCGCCTCCACCGGGCCGGGATCCTCACGGAGCGCCCGGAGGAGGCTAACTATTCCCCCAGCTCAGCGAACCCCAACGCCCGGCCAATCGCCTCCGCCAGATCAGAGAAATCACCCACCGTCTTCAACGCACCCTTCCGCTTCAACTGGCGGTAAGTGGCGTCAGTGATGAGCGCTTTCACGAACCCGGTTGCCTTCCCCTCTTCCAAAGCCTCCAGCGCTTCCACTGGCGCTTCCTCGAGAGTGGAGGCGAGGGTGATGGAGTGTCCCCGCCACTCGACAGTAGCGGGGACACCCGCAGCTTCATTACGAAGCGTGTCCGTCATGACTCTTCAGATTCCTGAACGTTGAACAGGACACCCGCGTCGGTCGGGTAGATCGTCGCTAGCAGGGTGTAGCGGGTCAGGTCACCTTCCGAGTCGGTGATGTCACCATCAACGGTCACCTCAGCCTGATACGCCGAAATGAGCCGCTTGATCTTGCCGCCTTCACGGGTCTCGAAAGCGATCTTGATTCGCTTCGGGCGGGGCACCACCAGCTGCCCGACCGGTGAATCCGGCCAGATCAGATCGCGGGTCACCTCGTTGTCTTCCAACGCGGTGAACGTGACCGTCTGCTTGAAGTTGCGCCGGGAGGTACGAACCAGGATGCCACCCCACGCATAGTGGTCGGTGACCTCTTCCTCCCTGGACTGCACGAACCCCTGCTCACCATCAAGCAGGCCGACAAGATCCCAGTCGATGCCGAAAGGCGTTTCGGCATCAATGGGATCCTGCGCGTCGAGGTCGCCGACGTACACGTCGGCATCTGTCCAAATGGACGCGTTAGCCGGGTTTCCAGCCATGTTTTCTCCTTTAACTCAGGGTGCGAGCGCTCGACCCCTCATCGCCACCCGGACAGTGCCGGACGCGATGAAGGCGCGAGAATCGGGATCACGGCTCGGGATAGCGCCGGTGAGGATGCGGATGGACGGCACCAGGGAGCCGTCATGTGCCTCCAACACAGCCAGCGCCTTTGACGCCCAACCTTTAGCTACGGTCGGCGAGTCAGCCCATGCTGTGACTGCGATAGTGGCCCACGCCGCCGGACGTGCCACTGTCGGGGTGGCGGAGTGGGTTACCCGGATGAACGGTCCATCCTCTGGTTTCCAGTTCTCCGGCAACGTGTTTCCCACCTGGACGGTGATGAGGGGGGAGTCGACAAGAATGTCGATGCAGGCCCGTTCCGGGTCGTCGTAGATCATCGGCTGTTCACCTCGAGCCCTACGGAACCGGCCGCGGCGTCGAAGATGCGGTCCCGGACGTGGTAGATCATCCCCCTGACGTCCCGAATGGTGACCGACGCGGCGGCACGGTCCGTGGTATATCGGTCCACCACCACCTCAACGTTCTTCCTTGACCGGACCTGAGCGGCGACCCGCTGAGCGACATCATCGACAGCTTTAGCGAACTCCGGCGACTTGAGGATCTGTGCGATACCGGCAGAGTCGCGGGTAAAAGAACGCGCCATAGGGTCTCCCTTCAGCCTTCAACCCGACGCAGAGCAACCTCAAGGCCGGCTTCCCAGCCAGTGAACGGGTTACGCCACGCCCCTGGTTCCCCCTCCACCTCGAATACGCCGTTCCAGGGTGCGGGCAATTCGATACGGTCGGTGCGGCGAATGTCCGTCCCGAACGGCGCATATAGGGTCACCCCTTCGATAACCCCCATCCGGCCGTAATCAATGATCTCTTTGCTGTGAGATCCGGGTTGCGCCGACCGGGGCGACACGGCACATCCCTGAACGTTGAACTTCTGGACAGTGCCGGGGATAGGGTCGCCGTACTGGTCGACACCCCCCGGGTTGTCACGGTGGACGGTGACTGTGATGCCGTGACGGAATCTCATTCGTCGCCCTCCAGCACGTCAACTACATCACAGGCGTCCATGTCGGAAAGCACTTCGGTTAGCATCCCCCGCACTTCCCAGTTCTTCAGGTTCCGGTCCCGAATGATCCGCAAGAACCGGTCACCATCAGCGTCGATCTGCTCACAAACGATGACCGCCCTCGATACGTACGAGGGCCCTTCGTCGAGCTGGTCCTCGATTTCGGAGACAAGGTCACCGACAGCTTCGAGAACGGGGTCGTTCACGAATCCTCGCAGTCGTACAATCCGTCACACGGGTCGGCCATCTCCACCGGTCCCCTAGTTGTGGATATCACCCCCAGACCGGTCATCCCTATCGCCTTCCGCAACAGTTGGCAATCCCGGTCGGTGATTCCCAGCGCTGGCTGAGTGGCGAATGACCGCATGAACGGACCGGTTTGTTCCTGAGTGATGCCGTCCGGGTTGGTGTTGAGTGCCTGCCAGAACCGGTACGCCCAGTCCACCATGATCGCCTTCACCGCCGGCGGCACCTCGTCATGCTGACCGATACACCCCTCGGCCAACGATTGGATGTGGGCGATCTGTTCTTCGGTCAGTTCAGCGTTCGGGTAGACGTCCGTGACTTCGTCGCTTGTGATCCACGGCACAGTCACACCCCTTTCTCGTAAGGCGACGGGTCAGAGAACAGGACACGGAGACGCTTGCCGACCCGGCCGTTCTGCCAGGTGTTGTTTGCGGTTGACACGAACACTTGCCCCTCGTCCCACGTCTGAGTCGATGTGGACACCTTCACGTCCTTCCCCCGCTCTCCCCCAATCCGATACAGGTTCCCGTACAGGGTTCGGTACTGCACAGCAACCAGCTTCTCCCCCTCGGCTCGCCGCAGCGCATCAGCCATCAGCTTCCGGTTGATCGGGAACGGCCTGTGCCCTTCGTAGGACAAGATCGGCTCCGGCACCCCCCACCGCCGAAGCAGGTCAATGGTTTGTTTCATCCCCGTCTGATAGGTGCCGGCCCTCCGCTTATTCGCTTCTGTCGCCGGCCCTAGATGGGTCGGGGCCACAGCGGCGACAGGGCGGAGAACGAAGAAGTCGTCGTTCATCAGCACCACGTTCGGGGTGGGGCCGTCGGCTTCGCAGGCGGCCAGCAGGTTCGCCACCACATTCTGGTACTTGTTCGACTTGGGGTTGCCGGGGATGAACTCGACGCCGGTAACCCATTTCGGCTTATCGCCGACAACCCATATTTTGCGGTGTGGCAGGTTCCGGGCGACGGAGCGGAGGGAGTAGCGGAGCTCCTCGTTGGGGTCGCCGGGGCCGACAAGATAAACGACATCAAGGCTCATGCTGCCCTCAACCGCTGCTCGGCCCGGACCCACATCTCCCCCAACCGCTGGTCCCACTCGTCGACGTACCGGGTCTTGCCTCCGGGCCGTGGGGTGATCTCACCGAAGATGCCACCTTCGTACATGTCGACCCGGGCGAACGGTGCCGGCAACGCAGCCGACACTTTCGCAGCGTTCTCCAGGATCACGTCGCCGTTCTCCGGCGGCGGAAGGGTCGAGTCATACGGCCGCTTCTGAGAAATGTCCCCGATGTGTTCCCAGTCGGGAGACCAGTACTTGATGACGTATCTGCCGCGGCGGACCCGCCTGTACTGCATCACGAACCCGACTTCACCGTGAAACGCATAAACCTTGTACTCAATAGCCGGCCTGTACTCCTCGATCAGCCACGGATGCGACGGCTGATCCCAAAGCGGCGCAATGTTCGGACGCTTCGCCTCATACGCCCGCTTCATCCAATACCCCCACCGGCCACGCTTCCCGTTCCAAGCATCCACATAGGTGCCGTCATCTTGCGGAATGAGAGGGAACACGCCGATGGAAGATGAACCGTTGTTTGGTTTGAGCACGAACGGCTCGTCAGGCGGCACCAGATCCGCCATCTTCCCCACCTGAAACAGACGATGTGTCGGAACCCCAAGCGACTCAGCGAGGGCCCGGCCAGCCAGTTTCGAGTTGTACTTGAGGACCTCGTTCCATCCGTCGTGCGGGTAGCGGCCTTCCTCAAGAAGCGAGAAGAACGACGGGATCACAACAACCTGCGGAGTCGAGCAGCCTGCACCTGCACCTCCCGCCACACCCCCCCAGGAATGTCAGCCCGAACGACAGAGGCGACCTCGCCGTGTTTGTGGTAGTGATCCCAGGCTTTCTGCCACAACGCCAGCCGGTCGGCGTGAACACGGCGCCGGTACGACGACCGCATACCTGTCCTCCGGGAAGTGGTCAGCGAGTTCGCTCGGAAGAACTTGGCGCCCAGCACCTCGTCTGTGACTGACACCGGCCCAGTCAACCGGATCAGGTTCAGCAGGAGATTGTCGTAAGCCACTCGATAACCGGGATGGAAACCGCCGGCTCGGCGGATCCGCTCACCGGAAATCAGCCCCGGGCCATAGCCGCCGAGGTATTTCACCTTGTATCGGGCGGGTTTTTCCCACAGTCCCTTATCGGAGACGTAGGAGGTGCCGTTGATGCGGTGGATCTTCCACGGCCCAAACGCCACCCCAGTATCTTGGGCGACGTCGAGCATTCGTTCGAACCGTTTCGGATACGACACGTCGTCGGGGTCGGCGAGCGCCCACCACTCCGGCTGGCACGCTTCGAATATGACCGCGTCAGCGAAGTAACGGCCGCGGTTCTCTTTCAGGTCGAACCTGACGATGCGGGGGTCGTTCAGGTCGTCTATGTATTGCCAAGGCGGCTCAGGATCGGCGTCGTTGACGATGATGAGCCGCCAGTCCTGATAGGTTTGGTTGAGGATTGATTCCACTGCCCGCCGGAGGAGCGGCCCCACCTTGTAGTACGGCATCGTGACGATCACAGACATGCGGCGATTCATTCTCCTGCGTGTCCGTCCCATAGCGGCGGCATCGCTCTCCGGGTAGGCCAATCCCTGGCGACTGCAGCTGGAAAGTCTTCGGGTTCAACAAGCCGGTTTGAACCGAGGGTTACAGTGACTGGCCGTTCAGTGTTCGGGCGGAGCTCCATCCTTGTGAGGGGAGGGGCCGGAGGTAGCGGCCGGCACCCTCCCCAGCTAGGTGGTCAGGTTCGGATCATGAACCCAGCTCGAGTTCGACAGCACGGACCAGCAGGTTCTGCACGCCAGACTCGTCGGGGTCCTCGGCGGGTTCGAACTTGCCGGTCACCGGGTCGATGGTCCCGGCGTCGGTGACAGCAGTCATACCGACCCAGGCGTCGTGGAACACGACGTTGGTGGGGCCGTCAAGGTCGCCGGCGTCGAGCGCCTGCATCACACGGACGGCATAGCCGTCAGCGGACTCGGAAGCGCCCCAGGCGACACCGTCAGGGACGATCGGAGCCATCGAAGCGACGGCGAACGCCGACCGGTGGTAAGCGACCGCGAAGTCAGGCGACAGAGCCTGCGACTCGATGACCGTGAACCCGGCAATCATGCCGATCTCGGCCCGACGCAGAGCAGCATCAGTGCCGGACTGGTCAACCCGACGCAGCTGCGGCGACTCGAGGATCGCAGCAGCCACAGACGAACCCACAGCCAGGAACCGTTCCGTGGTGGGCACCTGATGGTCGCTCAGCGTCTTACGGGCCGCCACGATACCGGCGAACGGGTCATCCGGGTCAATCGTGATAGTCGAAGCCGCGTACGAAGCGTTCTCCATCAGCGAAGCGATGTCCGTTTCGTACTCACGGGCGATGCCCTGCACGGACGGGGCGATCACCTCGGTGGCGAGCCGCTCAATGTCGAGGGTGATTTCCTCGTCGGTGAGGGGAACATCCAGCGTGTACCCGTGGGTCAGCTGAACGGTCACGGCCCGCTCATGCAGCTTCTTGCGGGTCCGAGGAGTCGCACCGCGCAGCGTCCGCTTGCCAGGCTTCGCGTAGGCGGGGAGCCGCAGAGTGATCGTGTCGTTCTTGGCGCCCCGGAAGTTACCGAGGCCCTCACGGAACACCGTGTTACCCAAGACCGACGCACGGACGAGGAGGCTCAGAGCCCCATCGACAATGCGGTCGGCCTTAATGGCGCTGTAGCCATCAGAAGTAGCCATGAGTGGTTTCTCCTTGTTCTCGTTGACTGCCTCCGACGGCTACACGCCGTCAGAGTTTGATAGAATCGAAGATCTTCTTGACGTCGACCTCCACGTCCGTCGTGGGGTCGGAACCGCCCTTCAGATCGGGGGTCGGCTGACGCGGCACCTTCGCGCCGTCACCAGCCTTCGGACCGAACAGTTCATCAGCGTCCGCCTGCAACTCCTCCAACGTCGCACCCCGCAGACGGGCAGCCTGCTTCTCAGTCAGGCCACGTTCGGCAGCGACGACGGCACGGAGCTTGTCGATTTGCGCTTCTTCGAGCGCTTTCTCTTTGTCGGCGAGCGCCTTCTGCAGCTCAGCGATCTTCTCGGCGAGCTTCTCTGTTTCGGTCTTCGATGCGTCCTCGAACTCCTTCACCCTGGCTTTCGCCTTGGCGAGTTCGTCCTTGGTCGCCTGGTATGCCTTGACCAGCGGGTGGTCGTCCGGCAGCCGAGCCGGCGCCGTTTCGGCTTCCGGTTCGGGGTCCGAAGGCTGCTCCGTTTCGGCAGCAGCTTCGATAGTGGGCTCTTCAGCCATTGGGTTTTCTCCTTGTTCCCGTTTCGGGTAGTTGGTTGGGTGCCGCTTAGGCACCCGGGCCGGGGGGTCCGCGTCAGACGGGGCGAAGCGCAAGAGGGAGTGATTCCCCCGTACCGGACCCCCCGGACATCTAGCGGCGGGACTCCTCGAGGAGCCGCCGGAAATTGTTCAGGGCATCGTTCTTCGTCCCCTTCGACGCCCACTCAGGATCAGCTGTCGCTTTCGCCTGGGCACGGTTCCAAAGGTCACGGAACTCGCGGCCCCGGCCAGGCCACTCGGTATCCGACGTAAACACCGGCTCCGCTTGGCATCCACAGGAAGCGTGAGCCTGAAAATCGTTCACCCGAGTCGAGAACACGGTTCCAGCGATCGCCGTTTCACGTCCCTTGTACACTGGACCCCTCGACGCCAACATCGCACAAAACGCACACGGATCGCCATCAGTGACCCGGATCCAGCCGAGCGCCCGACGGTCCCGCTGAACAGCGTCGATAATCTGACGGCGGCCACCATCCAAAGCGATCCGCATCCCCTCACGGGCCACCGCCTCACGGGCCCGACGCGCAGCCTCAGCAACATCCAACCCCCGGCGGATTCCCTCCCGCAGCTTCGCCGGCCCCACAGCAATCATTGACACCCGCGCAGCCCTCTCCTGGAACCGGATCTGTTCCCACGCCAACAACTGCTGCTCGGCGTGTTCCTGCAACGCAAACTGGGTGTAATAGGTGCGAGCTATCTCAGCGGAGATACGGTGCTGCCGACCAAGAACAAGCATCACCGCCTCGAGCCACGCCTCAACAGTCGGAATGCGACCTTCGGCGTTGAGCAGCACCCACAGGTTGTCGAGCTGACGGACCGTATCTAGGCCGATCCTGAACTGGGCCTCCCGATGCAATTCGGTGAGGCGGCGGCCACCCTCGGTGCTCGCCATCAGCCTTCAAACCGGTCAGACTGAGTCTCCGGGAGACGCAGCGACACCGGCACAGCGCCAGTGAACCGAATACCCTCCAAGCCGACCCGACGGGCCGCATCCTCGGGTTCCACACCCGCACGGATCGCCACACCCAAAGCATCAAACTTGGCCTTCATCGCTTCAGCGTCAGCGGCAACATCCGAAGCCGAATCGCCACCGGCGAGACGGTTGAGAAGTTGAGCGATCTCGTCGGGACTCTCCGCCGCCTGACGCCACGCCTCCACATCCTGCTGCGGACGGCCCAACGCCTGAGCCACCGCCGGCCAGAACTGATCCGGCGGAATCTGCAGACCCTGCACCAGCTTCGTCAACGCATCCGCCAACTGCGACAGGGACCGGGACTCGGTGTCCTTCCACAACACCTGCGACGAGTAATCAACCGTCTTATCCAAGTACACGCCGATGAGGCGAAACAGCTGCTCCGCCTGTTCCCCCAGCCGGTTCTTGAACCGGTTCACCTTCCCCCGATGCGGAGCGTTCAACGCGGCGATAGCGTCCGCCGACAGGTTCTCCACCTGACCGACAAACTGCGACGGGGTCGACTGTGACAGGACAGCAAGCTCCCGAGCTTGCCATTCTTGGACCCGAATGTACGGGTCCATAGGCGTCGGGTCGAGGGTTCCGAACCGGGTGTCCTTGCCCTCAGAAATCAGAATGTCCTCAACAGCCAATTGCATCTTCAGGGCGTTCCGGTACCCAGAATCACCCTCCTTGCCAGGAGGTTCCACCAGCCCGGTGGCCCAGCGGACAACCCAAGCGCCGAACCGTTGCACGACCAGCCGATCCAACGTCGTCTGATTCAGGCGGGCGATCATATCGATGTACGGCTCCACCTCCCCCGGCGTCCGACCGTTGATGTCGATGTTCGGAGCGAACTGCACCACCGGCACCACCCCGGCACCATGCACATCGAACGTCACATAGGTCGCCCGGCCGGTCGGGGTCACATCGACAGTGAACACGCGGCGGTCGTCGTAAACCCGCATCCGCCAGAACTTGTCACCGGCGGCGTCGGTGGCCGGCTGACCAATCATCGCATACAGCGGCCAATCATCATTCGCCGGGTCCTCGTAATACGTCAACGTCTCAGCCGCCGACGAAATCAACAGGCGGGGAATCCGCTCCCCCGTCAACGGATCCACCCCGGGGATAGCCGTCACATAAGCCCGGCCATGAGCAGTGGCACCCTCCCACACGGCAGCCTGCTTGGCGTCCATCCCGTTCACTTCCCAAGCCCGCCACAAATCCCTATCCAGACCGCCGGACTCGTCCATGATCCCCTGCAACTGCAGAGTGTCCGTCACCGAATGAACGATCAGCCGGGCCCACGGTGTAGCGGCGATCCGCTGCAACGTCTTGTACTCAGCGGTCGTCTTGTTCTTAAGTTTCGGCAAATCCTCGCCCGGGCGGAGCTTGTTCCTGTACCACCGGTCGACCCGCAACATGTGGTCCCGTTCCTGCTTCCACAACGGAAACAGCGACGACTCCACCAGCCGTTCGATGGTGGACGGAGAGAAGTCCGCAACATCAACAGCCACACGAACCTCCTACCAAAGCGTCCCCACCGAAGGGGGCTGATCCTTCAAACCACGATTCAGAACAAGCCGCCGCAACATCCGGGCACCAACAGCGCACACCGCCAAGTCGATCTTCCGGGCCGACTGCCGATGCTCCTTCATCAACGACACCCCCCACTTCGTGGGGAACTGCCGAGCATTCTTCAAATGCGCCACCAGCTTCGGATGCCCGTCAAACGTCAACGTCACCGGCACCCCCATCTGACGGCCCCGATACTGCTGCTCCAACTCGGTAGCGAACGCCTCGGCAGCCTGCACAAACAACCTGTGGTTCGACGGCGACGACATATCCCACATAATCGAATGCCGGTTCGGACCCGACTGCACAGCCCACAGCGACAACCGGTCACCGAAATCACGATGCCAACCGTCGATCACCGCATCCCAGAACCCGAACCCCTCATCGTCCTTAGCGTGCGACGGGTCAGCGAAAAACGCCACCACCTTCCGCTCCGACAGAACCCGACGCACCGTCAGATCCACATCGAACCGGTCAACCACCCAACCCTCACCCCGGCCACCGGACGGCCTCTCCCACACCCCCAACGTGACAATATGCCCATCCGACAGGCGGCAGCCGACAAGCCCCGTGGCGTCGTCCGACTTCGAACCATCGAAGAACAACACCCACTCGTCAGCCGGCGACTCCCCCGCATCAGGCCGCTTAGCGAACTCCACATGCAGCGGATCAACCCAGGCGTCCTCAGCGGCGGTAATCTGGTTGTAAGCGAACCGGCGAGCCTCAGACGGCGGAGTCCTCGAGTCCAGCACGAACTTCGCATAGGACTCCGGATCCACCCACCACGAATCCCCCCGCACCGCCTCAATCACCGACGCCACATGCCGAACAGTCCGAGCCGCATGTTCCTCGCCGGACTCCCCCTCCACCTTCGGCACACTCAACGGCACCGACGGGGCCGCCTCCAACGAGTCGTACATGATCCCAGCGTCCAAGAACTCGCCAGACCGCTGCTTCTCCCAAGCCTCACGAGTCAGCTGCGCCACACTGTCCTCAGCCGGGTCATAAGCGTTCGTTAACGCCAACACCCGAGACGACCCGTCCGGCGCCTTCATCGCGTTCCGCTGGATCACCGCCCACATGGCATGACCCTCATTCGACGCCAACCAGTGCTGCGTCTCGTTCGCAATGGTGAACGTCGGCCGGCCACCCTCCAACGCCCGAGGCGACGACGTCACCGCCTCAATCCGCCGAGCCCCCTTATGAGCGTAAATGATCTCCTTGCCGATATCGATCTGATGCTGCTCAACACACCGCCTGTTGAACAACGACGGAAACAGAGTCATCGTGTTCCGCGTCTGATCCTTCGACGTGGCAACAACCTGAATCCACGCCGCCGGGTTCTCCACCCCAACCGCCTCGTCCCCGTCAAACCGAGCGAACCGACACGGACCAACAAACTCAATCGCAGCAACTACCGCAGCGAACGGGTCCTTCCCCCAACCCTTAATCCGCTGAATCACCCCTTCACGAAACAGAAAACGGCCACGCTCATCGACCGCGTACCACCACACCAGTAACCGCTTCTGCTCCTCCGTCAACTCAAACGGCCGACCATCAGGACGGCAAAGATTCTGATACACCCAAGGGATCAGCCGATACCCAAGAGAAAACTGCGGAAGGACCCAGCGGCCATCCTCCCCCTTCTGGTTGGACGGGCCGAGCGTTACAAGCTCAACCGCCTTCTGCGAGGCGACGTCGGATTTCACCAAGATCCATCACCTCTCCCGGCTCCCCCTGACGCTCAATCTCCAGCCGCACCCGACGACGCGACCCCTCCGTCGACAACAGGTCATTCATCGCAGCCCAAACACCCTTAAACAACTCCGACGAGAACCGAGAAGCCGTCAGATTCTTCGTCATCACCTCAGCGACGTAAAAGGCGGCCCGCCAATCCGACGGTTCGAAGAACCGGGACTGCCCCGACTCAGCCAACGACTTATACCAATCGGCCGCCACCGGATGCCACCCCGGATCCGGCTCCGGCACTTCAACCTCGCCGACAATCTCCACCGTGTCAGTCTGCGCCTTCTCGGCCTTCGTCCGATGCCCCATCCGTTCAGCAGCACGCTTACCAACCGGACCTCGAGAACCCATCAGCGCCCTTCCCCAACCAATCATCCAAACCCCGGGCTGTCACCAGCAGCGCCGGGGCTACCTTCATACGATGTTTCACAACCCAACGTTTCACGGCCCGAAAACTTGGGAACGGCCAGAAAGGCT
>Ga0207867_1000919_pt1 | contig 25820 bp, 20 predicted proteins | sample HigsolmetaAR206D_FD_184838 | JGI IMG/M metagenome (GOLD analysis project Ga0207867, IMG submission 184838) | Ionic liquid and high solid enriched microbial communities from the Joint BioEnergy Institute, USA - AR20-6-D (SPAdes) (version 2) ...
CCCGCCGGGGCCGGCGCGGACGAGCGCATGCCGGTGCTGCGCCGGGTACGGCTCGCCGCCGACGCCCTGCTGGAACGGCTGCCCGCGGACGCAGCCGACGAGGCGGAGGACGGGGAGGCGCCGCCCGACCGGCTCACCTCGGCGCAGATCCACGCCGCGGTGGAGCTGCTCAAGCCGCTCGCCGAGCGGTGCGGCGACGACCTGGAGCGGTTCCGCACCGAGCTGGCGCTCGGCGTCGAGGTGGACACCTGGGACCCGCGGGCCGACCGGATCTCGCTGCTCACCCTGCACGCCTCCAAGGGCCTGGAGTTCCCGGTGGTGTTCCTCATCGGCTGCGAGGACGGCCTGCTGCCGCTGCGCCCGCCCGGCACCCGGCCGGAGGAGCTCGACCCCGAGCACGTGCGGGAGGAGCGCCGCCTGCTGTTCGTCGGCATGACCCGGGCCGAGCGCCACCTCTACGTCAGCCACGCCGCCGAGCGCACCCGGCAGGGCGTCACCCGCGCGACCGGGCCGTCCCCGTTCCTGGCCGACCTCGACGCGTCCGCGTACCGCGTCGTCGGCGATGCCGTACCGCGCCGCGCCAAGCCCCGGCAGGTGCAGCTTCGGCTGCTGTGAGATGCCTGCCGCGGGCGCGGCGGGGAAGTGTCCAGGGCATGATCGAGCTGACGGAGACGATGGAGGTCGCGGCGAGCCCGGACCGGGTCTTCGCCGTGCTCGCCGACTGGGAGCGGCAGCACGAGTGGATGGTGCTGACCCGGGCGCGGGTGACGCACGGGGACGGGCGCGGCGCGGGGAGCGGGATCGCCGCGTTCACCGGGATCGGGCCGGTGGGCTTCCACGACACGATGGAGATCACCCGGTGGGATCCGCCGCACACGGTGGAGGTGCGGCACACCGGGCGCGTGGTGCGCGGCACCGGCGCCTTCCGGGTACGGCCCGGCCCCGGCGGCGGCGCGACGGTCCGGTGGGAGGAGAACCTGGAGCCGCCGTTCGGCCCGCTGGGCCGCCTCGGCCTGCCGGTGGCCGGGCCGGTGTTCACCGCCTTCCTGCGGTTGTCGCTCCGCCGCCTAGCCCGGCTGTGCGAACAGACCGGGGCCGTGGCGCGTTAGAAAGCGTTCACCGGCCTCCCCGGACGGGAGGCCGGTGAAAACGTCATCAGCCGCTGTGGCCCGCCTCCGCGACGAGGTCAGTCGTCGCCGAAGCCGCCGCCGCGGCCTCGGCCGAAGCCGCCGCCTCCCGGGCGACCGAACGGACCGCCGCCGGGCCCGCGGTCGTCACGGAACGCCTCGTCGCCGCCGTCGCCGGCTTCGTCGTCCTTCTCCCGCTTCACCGGTTTGCAGCTCGTGCTGCACCCGCCGAAGCGGGCCGAGTTGATCGGGGTGAAGTCCTCGGCCGGCACGCCCTTGAGCGCCTCGATGAAGGTCTCCTTCCAGATCGGGCCCGGAATGGAGGCGCCGAACACCGCCGGGTAGTACTTCCCGCCGATGGTGACGTTGCTCAGCCGGTGCACGTTCGCGCCGCGCGGGTCCCCGATGCTCACCGCACCGGCGAGGTTCGGGGTGAAGCCGGCGAACCACGCGGTGGCGTACGCGTCGGTGGTGCCGGTCTTCCCGGCCGCGGGCCGCCCGATGCCGCCCACACCCCGCATCGTGCCCCTGGTGAACACGCCTTCGAGGATGTGGGTGGCGGCGTCGGCGACCTCGGGGTCGAGCGCCTGCCGGCACTTGGGCCGGTACTTGGTGCTCTTGCCGTACCGGTCGATGATCTCGGTGATCGCCATGGGCTGGCAGTACTTGCCGCGCGCGGCGATCGCCGCGTACGCGCTCGCCACGGTCACCGGGTCGGTCTCGTTCGTGCCGAGGACGAACGTCGAGTACTCGGTGAGCGGCTGGCCGTCGGCCCGCTTCAGGCCGAGTGACTTGGCGGTCTTGATCGTGTCGCAGAGGCCGACCCGCTGCTCGAGCGCCATGAAGAAGGTGTTCGACGACGCCCAGGTTCCGGTTTGCAGCGAGTAGAACCCGGCGCCGCCGCCGTCGGCGTTGGTGACCACGTGGCTCGGCTCGCCGACGTTGTTGCCCTTGCAGTTCTTGAACGCGTAGTAGCCGGGCGCGCTGTAGGAGGCGCCGACGGTGATCCCGTCGTTGATCTTCATGCCCTTCTTCAGGGCTGTGATCAGCGCGAAGACTTTGTTCGTGGAGCCGTTCTGGAAGCCGATGCCCCCACCGTGCGCCGCGTCGGCGACGAGGTTGTAGGAGATCTCGTTCTTCCGCTTGTTCGTGCCGTACTTACGGCTCGCCGCCATCGCCTTGATCGCACCCGTGCCCGGCTCGACGAGCGCCTGGGCGGCGACCGGCTTGTCCGTGGGGTACACGTACTTGCGGATCACCTTCTCGGCGGCCGCCTGCATCTTCGGGTCGATCGTGGTCTTGATCGTGAGCCCGCCGCGGTTGAGCAGGCGCTCCCGCGCCTTGCGGGTCTTGCCGAAGATCGGGTTGTTGAGGATCTCGTACCGGACGTAGAGGCAGAAGTACGGGTACTTGCTCGCGCCGCAACCGCCGGGCAGCGGAGTGCCCTTGTACCCGAGCTTCTGCTTCTTCGCCTTCTCGGCCTCCTCCTGGGTGATCTTGCCGAGCTGCGCCATCTTGTCGAGCACGACGTTACGCCGCGCCAGCAGACGGTCCCGGTTCTTCTTGCCCAGCGCCGGGTCGGTGCGGTTCGGGTCCTGTACGGCTCCCGCGAGCGTGGCCGCCTCCACCAGGTTGAGGTCCTTCGCCCGCTTGCCGAAGAAGCGCTTGGCCGCCGCCTCGATGCCGTTGGCGCCCGCGCCGAAGTAGGCGATGTTGAGGTACTTCTCGAGGATCTGGTCCTTGGTGTACTTCTGCTCGATCGCCATCGCGTAGCGCAGCTCGTTGAGCTTGCGCGAAATGCTGGCCTCGACCGCCTTGTTCTTCTCCTCCAGGGTCTCGGCCTGGTTGAGCAGAATCTGCTTGACGAGCTGCTGGGTGATGCCGGAACCACCCTCGCTCACGCCACCGGACGTGATGTTCCTGATCAACGCGCGGAACGTGCCCTCGACGTCGATCGCGCCGTGCTCGTAGAACCGCTCGTCCTCGATCGCGATGATCGCGGTCTTCATGATGTCCGAGACCTCGCTGAGCGGGATGACCTCGCGGTACTGCTCGTAGAACTGCGCGATCGGCTTGCCCGTGGAGTCGAGGACGGTCGTCTTCTCCGCGAGCGGCGGCTCCTTGAGCTCCTCCGGTCTGAGGTTGAGCTCGTCAGCGGCGGTCCGGACCCCCAGTCCGGCTCCACCAACGGCAGGGAATGCGAGGCCTGCGACGAGCAGCCCCGCGACCGCGCCCGCCCCCAACAGGCGCAGCACCACCGTTGACCCACCCCAAGCCGGACCTTTTCCCCGATTTGGCATGTCAACCAGGGTAGGACGTTCCCCGATGGCCCGGAGACCGAATACGACACGGATGGCTAACAGGGACGGGCCCACGGTGTGCGACGGCACCGTCATCGCACCCTTTTAGCGATCTTGCCGAATCGCGAGCCGTACGGCCGGCATTCGGCGCGACCTGGGTCGACCGCGCGCCCAGGCCCACCCACCGCTACGGCGAATGCCGCCCCGCACTTCATTCGAGGGGGTTCAGCAAATCGTGCGCCATTCGTGATCCTTGCACCGGCCTGGGCCCCACCGGACCGTGGCCGACCGACACCGGGTCCCCTCACCACCTGCGAGCGCATGGATTCGAAACGTGAATCCCGGGAAGGTCCAGAACAACACCCGTGTCCGTCACCGCAGCCGGTGGCCGGACGGGCGCCGCCCGGCCACCGGCGTCACTGCGACAGGCAGCGCCCGGGGCTAGGTGCCGCCCGTATGCGGCTACTCGTCGTCAAACGCGCGGCCGCCCAGGATGCTGCGCTTGAGCTCGATCTCCGCGGCGAACTCGTGCATGCCGATGTCCTCGTACAGGTTGCGCGCCTGCCGCCAGCGCACGCACGCATCCTCCTGGCGGTCGCAGTCCACCAGTACGTGCGCGTACCGGTCCAGGAGCGCGGCCTTCTGGAGAGGGTCGCCGATGATCCGGACGATCTCCAACGCCTCCGCATACCGCTCTACGGCCTCCTCGGGCCTCCCCAGCTCACGGTCGACGTCGGCGATTCCGGCGAGCGCCCGCGCCTTTTCCGAGGGGCAGCCGATTCGTGCCGCGAGGTCCCGGGCTCGATGAAAGTGGTCGAGCGCGTCCGCGATCCGCCCCAGCCCCAGGTAGGACTCGCCCATACCGTTCAGCACGTCCGCCTCGTACCGGCGATTCTCCGTGCTCCGATATGCGTCAAGTGCCCGCTCGTAGTACTCCAGCGCGGTCTCGTACCGTCCTTTGTACCGGTGCAGGTCACCCTGGTTGTGGTCGAGGATGGCGTGGCTTTCCTCGCCGGTGAGTTCCCGCCAGATGACCGCTGCGTCCCGGAGCAGCCGGTCGGCGTGCCGATGACGCGCCGCACGCTGGGCCATGTGCCCCTTGTCGTTGAGCGTTTTCATCTCGCCGATGCGATCGCCGATCTCGCGGTAGACGCGCAGAGCCTCGTCGGAGAGCCGGTCCGCGTCCACGTAGCGGCCGATGCTCCACCTCGCCATCGCCTTGTGCCGGAGGATGTCCGCGAGCCCTTTCCGGTCGCCGACCTTCCGGTACAGATCCTCGGCCTCGTCCCACAACGCCAGCGACTCCTGACGTCTGTCCCGCATCCAGCACGCGAGCCCGTACAGCTCCACACACTTGGCGATCGCCTGCGGCATGTCGTACGCCCTGAATATGGGGCGCGCCTCTTCGACGCATGCCGCTGAGCGCAGATAGTCGGCGATACGAAACCGGGCGAACGCCAGGTCGAGCAGAGCCCGCGCCCGCCCGAGCTGATCGCCGATGTCACGGCAGGCGCGTACGGCTCGGGCATGCCCCTCCGCCGCCTCGGCGTGGTGCCCCCGGAGGTCGAGATACTCGGCCACCAGGTGCATGAGGTCGGCGCACTCGGCCTGCCACTCGTGCTCCGCCGCGTGCTTCGCCAGGCTGAGAATGGTTCGCCACTCGGCGTCAAGCCAGGCGAGGGCGGCCGCAGGGCTTGGCCGGTCGTGTCTCTCGCTGTTGGACAGCGAGATCATCCGCCATCGGTGCGGGAAGAGCGCGTGATCGACGGCCTCAGTGGCCCGCACGTAATGGCGGAGCACGCGCTTGTCGAGCGCTCGGATGTCCCGCTCGGTCTCGTTCTTCCGGGCGAGTTCGGCGGCGACCGCGCGGACGAGGGGGTGGAGGCGGAACCGCGTGGTGTCGCCCGCGTCCGCCCAGTCGAGCAGGTAGCCGCGTACCAGCGCGTCGATCTGTGCCCGGGCCGCCTCCGGCGGCGCGTCGATGACCAGCCTTGCCACGTCCACGGTCAAGTCGTCGCCGGGAAACAGCCCCAAACGGCGGAAGGCCCGCTGCTGCTCGGGGGCGAGCCGCCGGTAGGAGCGCTCCACGGCCTCGTGGACCTCGGGAATCTGCTGGCGCGACTCATTTGCGCAAAGGCCACCGCTACGGGCGAGGCCGTGGATCGCGAGGGGCAGCCCGGTGCAGAACGACCACAGCCTCCGATATGCGACGGGGTCGAGTTGCTTTCCGGTGAGTCGGTCCCACATCTCCGCCACCTCGTGGACGGACAACGTGCCGAGCGGAATGCGACGCACCCCGTGAGGCTCGACCCGGTTGCGTGTGGTGACGATGACAAGCCCGGCCCAGCGCTCGGGGTTGGCGGGCAGCAGCGGGCGCACCTGCTCGAGGTCGGCCGCGTCGTCCAACACCAGCAGTGCGCGGAGGCCCGCCATCTGCGCCCGCCACCGCGCGAACAGCTCGTCGAACGGGAGGGACGGCCGAGCCTGGGTGTCCCCTAGCATCGCAAGGAGCTGGGCGAGCGCGACCCGCGGATTGAGCGGCGGGGACGTGCGATCGTGGGCCTTCAGATCGAGGTAGAGCTGCGCATCCGGATAGCTCGTGGCGAGCCGATGAGCGGCGTGCACCGCGAGCGCGGTCTTGCCGACCCCGGGCATGCCTTCGATGACGACGACTCCACCGCCAAGTCGATCGGCGGGGACGATGCCGATCTGCTCCAGTTCCGCTTCGCGGCCCACGAAGTGGGGGATGTCCGGGGGGAGCCAGCGCGGACCGTGCCTCTCCCGGCGGCGGTGGCCTGCCAAGTCCTCGTCAGCGCTGAGGAGGCGCTGATGCAGCTCCTGTAGCTCCCAATCCGGCTCCATGCCGTAGGTCTCGATGAGGTGGACGCGGAACCGCCGGAATACCGCGAGTGCATCCGTCCGTCGGCCGGTAGCGGCAAGGGCGGTCATGAGGTGCCTGACGAGGGTCTGGTCGTCCGGCGGCTGCTCCATCAGGCCGGCCAGCTCGTCCAGCACCTCGGAGTAGCGGCCAAGGCGAAGCTCCAGCTCGATGCGCTCCCTGCGGACCAAAGAGAGCTTTTCCGTAAGGTCGCGCCCCTTCCGGCGTGCCCAGGCGCTTGGGAGTCCGGACAGCGGTTCGCCGCCGAAGAGACTCTCCGCCTCCCGATACAGCTCGATGGCACGTTCCAGGTTGTCCTGGTGCGCCGCGTCGCTCGCGTCACGCCGTAGCCGCTCGAATCGGCACACGTCGATCGTTTCGGGATCGACCGTCAGCTGGTACGTGCCTTGTTTGCCGATGATCTGCACCCGATCGCCGAACAAGCGGCGCAGTCGGCCGCGAAGGCTTGTCACGTACCTTTCGATGGTTTTGCGGCTCCCGAAAGGCGGTCGCGCATCCCATACACGATCGCTGATCTCTTCGACGGTTACCGGCTGGTTCGGCGACAACAGCAAGATTGCCAGCAGACATTGCTCCTTCGGTGTGCCGGCTCTCATTCCGTGGCCTCCGACCTCGAGCCAGAGGCCCGGCCCCCGCGCGAGAAGCCGGAAAAGAACCCCGCTCATCCGGTGTTACACACACCCCCCTGTCCGGATTTCCTGTTACTGAAAGTTTCTCGCCTTCGCCGACAGAAATCCAAGACCTCCTTGTTATATGATGCACTTTGATCAATTCGAGGATGACTATCCACATAAGCCCGCAAATCATTTTCTGCATCGCCGGAATTTATTTCGGATGAGAGAAATCCGGCTGCGCTGCGGGCGGATCAGGGAAAACAGGGTGTGCGGACGCGATCACACCCGGTACGAACATCTCTAGAGAGGTACATCACCGTCCCCGACGAGCAGCGGGGGATGACTCGAAGGTCAGTCAAAGGTCCACCCGGACGCGTCACCGGTCAGGCACATGCAGCGATTACCGCAGCTCAGGGTCTCGAATCCAGCTCACCGTACCGCCTGAGAGCGGCCGCACCCCGGTCCCTACTCCGGGGCACTCGCTTATGTCCGCAGACCGCCTCGCCAATCTGCGACCGAATCCCTCCATCCGGTGAACCTCCCGGTTTTCCGGGGGCGAACCATCCGGTGTGCGCTCGCATGCTCGGCCCGATCCCACCGGACTCGCAAGGACGAGCATGGAGGCCGTCGTGACCTGTGAGCAGATCGCCGCGGGCCCGTTCTCCCTGGAGGCGGCACGCGGCAACACCCGCGCGATCGAGCGCACCGTGCTGGTGGCGGTCCACTACTTCACCGCCGCCACCCGCCTGATGGACATCGTCCCGCTGATCGAGAGCGACCACCGCATCCAAGTCGTCTACACCGTTCCCCCGGCCTCGATCTTCTCCCGGGGCGCGTACGAGTTTCTCCGCGACATTGGGGCGCTGATGATCCCCTGGGGCCAGGCGACACAGCGGCGCTTCGACCTCATCCTGGCGGCGGGCCAGGGGTCGCTCGAGCACCTCCATGGCCCAATCATGATGTTCCCCCACGGCGCGGGGCCGACCACCTACTCCCGGCGGCTACCCGGAGACGGCCCGTCGGCGCCCTGTCGGATGAACGGGCTTGGCCTGCGCGGTCTCGTGGTCCGCGGGCGCGTCATCCCCTCGACGATCATACTGGCGCACGAGGACCACCGGAGGCTGCTGGCCCAGGAGTGTCCGGAGGCCGTCCCCATCACAGTGGTCGGCGGCGACCCCTGTTACGACCGCCTGCTCGCGAGCCGGGCGTACCGCACCGCCTACCGCAACGCGCTCGGTGTCGGCCCTGGACAGAGACTGCTCGTGGTGACGTCGCATTGGGGCGCGGGCTCGCTGTTCGCACGGTGGCCCAACCTCCTGGGCCAGCTCGCGGCCGGGCTGCCCTCCGAGGACGTCCGCATAGTGGCGATCCTGCACCCCCACGTATGGGTGTGGCACGGCCGCCGCCAGGTCACGGCCTGGGTCGCCGACGCGATGCGGTCCGGGGTCCTCGTCCTGCCGCCGGAGGAAGGCTGGCGCGCCGCGCTGGTCGCGGCCGACGTACTGATCGGCGACCGCTGCTCGGTCACCCGGTACGGCGCCGCGCTGGGGCTGCCCGTCCTGATCGCGCCAAACGACGACCAGCTGATCCCCGGCACCCAGTACGCCCTATTGAACGAAATGGCCCCGCGGTTCGACCCGGACGCGTCGCCGGAGGCCCAGCTCGCGGCGGCCGAGGCCGCCTGGTCCGACGTGGACGGTGTCGCCCTGCGCGATACCCTCACCTCCGTCCCCGGACGCTCCGCCGAAATCATCCGCGGCACGATTTACCGAATGCTGGACCTGAACGAGCCCAAGACCCCGCCAACCATCGAGCCCGTCCCGCACCCGTGCCCGCTCCAGGTGGGGGTGGACGTCCGATGAACCTCACGCACGTTGTCCTCCTCGTCCGAAGGCCGGACCGACCTGTCGAGACCGTCGTCGACGAGCATCTCGTCGCTGGGAGTGACGAGATGCCATGGCCGGAGATCGCCGATGTGATCGTGAGTACGGATGTCCGCGGCCGCGGCGGCCACGCCCGTACCGAAGGTGGGGCCGGGATGCAGGCCCAGCATCCGGTACACGCGCGCCTCCCCGGCCGACAGCGCGCCGTAGGAGACATCGAACACCGCGCGGATGGGGGTGTCGATATCGCCGCCGAGCACCGCGAGCCGATCCTGTGCCTCGTCGAGCTGCCGGTTCAGCCGCCGAATCGACCAGTGGGGACGCAACGCGAGCCGGGCGGCCGAAGCGCAGACGGCGATCGGCAATCGGCCACACCGATCTACTAAAGAGCCGGCTGCCTCGGCCTCTTCACGCACCCGTTCCGGGCCGAGGATTCGTGTGAGCAGCTCAACCGCGGCTTTGCGCCCGAGCGGGCGCAGCTCGATGAAATGGGCGCCGTCGACAACGAGACCGGACAGCCGGTAACGCGTGGTTACCAGCACAAGGCTCTTCTCGGAGGAGGGAAGGAACGCCCGCACTTGAGCGGCCGACACCGCGTTGTCGAGCATGACGATCAGCCTCCGCCCGACCGTTACGGAACGGAACAGAGCGACCTGCTCCTCCAGGCTTGGTGGAACCCGATCGGGGGCGATGCCGAGGGCACGCAGGAATCCTCCGAGCACCTGCCCTATCGGACGCGCTTTCGCCGATCTAAAACCGCCCAGATCGGCATAGAGCTGCCCATCGGGAAAGCGGTCACGGATGTGATGGAGCCAGTACAGCGCCAGAGAGCTCTTTCCCACCCCGCCCAACCCTGTGATCACAATGAGGATCGGTGCCTCGGATCTCCTGGTGGCCCGCTCCAACACTCCGCCAAGCTTCTCCAGCTCTGCCATCCGGTCGACGAAAACAGCGGGCGCGGGTGCCAACTGGGCTGGCGCCGGTATACCTGTCTGCCCGGGCAGCGTGATTCGTACATCTCCGTGAACTGCCCCGGCCTGCACGACGGGGCCGGAGGTGACACCGCTCACCTCGCTACGTACCTGCGGCGCACGGAACCCGTACTCTCCTCTCTCTCGATCTTTCAACGATGGCTCTCCTCACTTGCTGTGACCCAACCTTGATATGGACAAATGCTCAGTTGTGCGACAATCAGCGCTCTCCCTTCAGCTTCCTCACTTATTGATCAGATAAGCATCTAAGACGCAAGCACTAAGCCAACGGGCCATACCGTCCTTAATATGACTCAGTTTCGCCCATGATCACCCGGATCCGAAAATATTCAGACATAGGGATGTCCACCTGAACGCGCGCACTACACTGATCAAACACCCGAAGCAGATCGGTACCCGCACGACGGGAAATATTTGCATCTCAGGAGAGGCAGGGACATCAATGTCCATGAACATGCGCACTCGCCGCGTCTTTTGGATCTAGAAGTTTTTACATCGACCAAAACAAAATAGGACAATCCAGAATGGAGGTACCATAGGTCCAATACCGAAGAACTTCTCACAGAATCACCTAGAGCGCATTGTTATACCCGTCCGGGTATTGCATCCCGGACGGGTATATATCGTCTCGGCACGTCGACAACGACGAGTCGAAGGCCTACGCCCGACGGTCGTCCTACGAACCGGGCAGGTTGTCGAGACGACCGACGACGAAAGCGGCCGGAGCACCACCTTGATGCGCCGCGCCGCACAACGCGTCTTTCGACGCCCTCCCTACATGTCGGCAGGCATCCGTCCGCTGTGGAAATCTCGCCGCCTTTAGTCGGCAACGTCCGACCATCTGCGCTGTCACGCCGCGGCGAGCATGCCGTGCGGGTCGAGGACGTACTTGCGGGCGGCGCCGTGGTCGAACTCGGCGTAGCCGCGGGGGGCGTCCTCGAGCGGGATCGGTGTGGCGTTGACGGCCTTGGCGATCTGGACGCGGTCGTGGAGGATCGCCATCATGAGGCGGCGGTGGTAGCGCATCACCGGGCACTGGCCGGTGACGAAGGAGTGGGACTTCGACCAGCCGAGGCCGATGCGGATGGACAGCGAGCCGTGCCTGGCCGCCTCGTCCGCCGCGCCCGGGTCGCCGGTGACGTACAGGCCCGGGATGCCGAGCGCGCCGCCCGCCCGGGCGACGTCCATCAGCGTGTTGAGCACGGTCGCCGGTCGCTCCTCCTGAGCCTCACGGCCGTGGCCGCGCGCCTCGAAGCCGACCGCGTCGACCGCGCAGTCCACCTCGGGCACGCCGAGGATCTGCTCGATCTGGTCCTTGGGGTCCCCGGCCGACACGTCCACGGTCTCGCAGCCGAAGCTGCGCGCCTGGGCGAGGCGTTCCTTGTTGAGGTCGCCGACGATCACGACGGCGGCGCCGAGCAGGAACGCCGAGCACGCGGCGGCGAGCCCCACGGGTCCGGCGCCGGCGATGTAGACCGTGGAGCCGGGCCCGACCTTGGCGCTGACGCAGCCGTGGAAGCCGGTGGGGAAGATGTCGGAGAGCATCGCCAGGTCGAGGATCTTCTCCATCGCCTGGTCCCGGTCGGGGAACTTGAGCAGGTTCCAGTCCGCGTACGGCACGAGCACGTACTTGGCCTGGCCGCCCACCCAGCCGCCCATGTCCACGTACCCGTACGCGGACCCGGCGTGCTCGGGGTTGACGTTCTCGCAGACGTCGGTCTTGCCCTCCTTGCAGTTGCGGCAGCGGCCGCAGGCGATGTTGAACGGCACCGAGACCAGGTCGCCGACCTTGATGAACTCCACGTCACGCCCGGTCTCGACCACCTCGCCGGTGATCTCGTGCCCGAGGGTGAGCCCGACCGGCGCGGTGGTACGGCCACGCACCATGTGCTGGTCGCTGCCGCAGATGTTGGTGGCGATCGCCTTGACGATCACACCGTGCTGCACCTTGCGGCCGACGTTCGCGGGGTTCACCCCCGGCCCGTCCTTGACCTCGAACTCGGGGTACGGGGTCTCCTCCACGGAGACCTTGCCCGGTCCCTGATAGACAACGGCCTTGTTGTCCGGCATCGCAATCACCCTCATCGCGCACGCAACACCCTGACGAGTCACGCCCCTACCCACGGCCGTTGCGGCCATGTGGTCATCGCGGGGCGAATCGCCACGGAGCACGGAGGGCGCGGGCCGGAGCGCCTGGAGACCCGGCCCGGGACGAGAGGGCGCCACCGTACGTCACGGAGCGACCGCGGAGGCGAGCCGCCCGCGGACACGCGGCACCCGCCCGGAACCGCGGGCTCACGGGGAAGACGGACTCACGGACGCGGTCGAACGCGCACGCGGGCGTGCGGGATCGGAGGACGCGCGATCAGAGGGCGCGCAGGCCGTTGATGACTTCCCGGAGGAGACCCTCGTTGGGGGTACGGGCCGCGGGGGACGGACGGCGGACCCGGACGAGACCCTGCTCGTGCAGGTCGCCGACGAGCACGCGGACGACACCGATCGGCAGGTCGAGCTCGGCGGCGACGTCCACCAGGGCGGTGGGGCGGGTGCACCGGTGCAGGATGATGAGGTGCTCCGGGCCGAGGCCCGCCGGCGGGGTGATACCGCCCTCGGTGACGATGACGGCGACGAGGTCGATCTCCTTGCTGGACGACTGGGTCCGCCCCCGGGTGAGGAGATAGGCGGGCACCACCGGGCCGGCGTCCTCGTCGAGCCAGCGCTCCTGCGTCATCGGTCGCCCTCCTCTCCTGCGGTCGTGTCGTTGTCGACGGGGATCAGCGTGAGCGGCACCAGCCCGCGTGGCGTGTCCGGGGGCTGCGGGGTGCTGATCAGGTCGAGCGGAATGAGCACGATAGCGGTGGTTCCTCCGTACGGCGAGGGGCGTAGCGTGACGCGGATGTCGTGCCGGGCCGCGAGACGGCCGACGACGAACAGACCGAGCCTATCGCTGTCCGCGAGATCAAATTCTGGCGGATTGGCAAGACGATCATTGAATTCCTCGAGTGCGTCCCGGGGTATGCCGAGCCCGCGGTCCTCCACCTCGATGACGAACCCGTTCGCCGCCATCTCCCCGCGCACGTGCACCTGGGTGTGCGCCGGGGAGTAGACCGTGGCGTTCTCGATCAGCTCGGCGACGAGGTGGATGACGTCGCCGACGGCCTCGCCGACGAGGGCGTGGTCGGACATGTTGTGCACGGTCACCCGCGCGTAGTCCTCGACCTCGGCGGCGGCGCCGCGGGCCACGTCGAAGACGGGCACCGGCTTGCTCCAGCCCCGGCCGGGCACCTCCCCGGCGAGGATGATCAGATTCTCGGCGTGCCGCCGCATCCGGGTGGTGAGGTGGTCGAGGCGGAACAGGTCGTCGAGCGTCTCCGGTTCGGTCGCCCGGCGCTGCATGTCGTCGAGCTGGATGCGCTGCCGGTGCAGCAGCACCTGGCTGCGCCGGGCGAGGTTGAGGAACACCTGGTTCACCCCGGCGCGCAGCCGGGCCTGGCCGACCGCGGCGTCGATCGCGGTGTGCTGCACCGCGGAGAACGCCTCCTCCACGTCCTGGATCTCCGCGGTGGAGCTCTCGGTGTGGATCGGCGGCGCCTCGGCGTCGGTGTCCACCTGCTCGCCCCGGCGGAGCTTGTCCACCACGTTCGGCAGCCGTACCTGGGCCACCTCCTGCGCGGCCCGGCGCAGCGCGGCGAGCTCGACGGACAGCCGCGAGCCCAGCCGCAGGGTCACCAGGACGGTGACGAGCACGATGGCGAGCCCGGCGCCGGCGAGCATGAAGGCGCGGGCGAGCACGTCGTCGGCGACCGGCTCGGCGCGCTGCGCGAGCCGGGCGCCCGCCTGGTCCTGGGCCTGCTGGAACGCGGTGGCGAGCCGGCCGGAGACGGTCTGCCACTCGGTGTAGCCCGGCGGGCGGTTGGCGAAGATCCGCTCCTCGAGCAGGCGCAGCCGCTGGTACTCGGGCGAGGCGATGAGGTTGACGTGGTAGGCGCGCAGCTCGGGGTCGAGCTCGGCGAGCGCCTGGTCGATCATGAACCGCCGGTTGCCCGCGATCTGCGTGAACAGCTTCTGCTCGGCCTGGGGCATCTCGCCATCGGGCCGGAGCATCGCGGCGGCGAGCGCCTGCTCGCGGGCGAGCAGCTCCTTGGCGTACGCCAGGTTGATCACGATGCGGGTCTGCTGGTAAATGGGAATTTCCTCGATCCGCGACAGGCTGCGCTGGAGGAGGAAGACGGCATCGGAAATGGCGTCATATGCCTCCATCGCCGGAATAACCGAGGTGAGCCCCGCGTCGATGTCGCCCCGGATCGCGTCGAGCCGGGAGGTGCGGTCGAGCAGGTGCTCGAGGTCCTCGCGCATCACCGAGGTGATGGTCCCGGCGGCCTCCTGGTCCCGGGCGAGCTCGCGGAAGCTCTTCAGCGCCCGGTCGGTGTGCTGCCGCTGCGCGATCATCTCGTCGCGGCCGCCCTGACCGCCGAGGTAGCGCGCGGCGGTGAGCCGTTCGTGCTGGAGCTCGACGGCGAGCCGGTCCGCGGGCACGCGCAGCGTGGTCCAGAGCGTGGTGTAGGTGCGCAGCTCCAGGCTGTCGCGGGTGGTGACGCCGACGATCACCGCCCACAGCGCCATCATGGAGACGACCGGCACGAGCAGCAGGCCGAAGATCTTGAAGCGGATCGTCCTGCGCCGGGTACGGCCGGGCACTCCCATCACACCCATCGCGAAAGTCGGAGACAATTGACGAGACTAGCAGCGTCGGCGGAATTTGCCATTCAGGCGGCAGAAGGCGATAAATAGCCCGCCATGCTGCGCATTGTGCGATACGTGGAGTAAGTTCGGTCCTCGTGCGCAGGTCCTCGCGGTTGGTAGCAGCGTGCGCGATCCTCATCGCGTTGCTGCTTGCCGCGTGCACCGGCGAGGGCGCCCGCGTGGTGCCGCCGCCCAGCCCCGACTTCTCGGTGCGCGAGGCGACCTTCGTCTACGTCAGCGACACCGGGGTGATCGACGACTGGGACCCGGCCACCGCGTACGGCAACGAGATCGTCGCGCTGCAGAACATCTACGAGACGCTCACCGTCTACAACCCGGTGACGCGCAAGGCCGGACCGCGCCTGGCGATCTCCTGGCGGTCCTCCGCCGACCGCCGCACCTGGATCTTCCGGCTGCGCCCGGACGTACGCTTCCACACCGGCAGGCCGCTCGACGCGGACGCGGTGCGGAGGTCGATCGAGCGCACCCGGTCGCTCGGCGGCCCCGCCGCCTACATCTGGGACCCGGTGAGCAACATCACCGCCGAGGACCCCACGACCGTGGTGTTCCACCTGCGCTACGCGGCGCCGCTCGACCTGATCGCCTCCTCCGGCTACGGCGCCTACATCTACGACACCGCCGCGGCGGGCTCGGGCGACCTGAAACGCTGGTTCGCCACCGGCCGCGACGCCGGCTCCGGGCCGTACACGATCGCGGAGTGGAACAAGGGCAAGGTCGCCGAGCTGACGCTCCGGGCGTTCGACGGCCACTGGGGCGGATGGGACGGCCCGCGCTACCGCAACGTGGTGTTCCGGGTGGAGACCGACCAGGAGACCGCCTGGCGGCGGCTGCTGCAGGGCGAGGCGAACTTCCTGGCCCGGCTCGACCCGGCGTACCACCGGCGCGCGGAGAACACCCCCGGGGTGCGCAGCGTGAAGACGCAGTCCTTCCAGAACCTGCTGCTGCTGTTCAACACCGCGTCGGGGCCGCTGCGCGACCGGCGGGTGCGCCGGGCCGTGCAGTACGCGATCGACTACCGCGGCCTGGTCCAGGCGCTCGACGGGGCGGGCGAGCCCGCCACCGGGCTCGTGCCCGACGGTCTCGTCGGCCACGTGCGGGACCGGCAGCCGCGGCAGAACCTGACGCAGGCGACGCGGCTGCTCGGCCTGGCCGGGTACGGCCCCGGCCGCAGGCCGCTGCGGCTCACCCTCACCTACGCCGAGGACGACGCCGGCCAGCACATGCTCGTCACCCGGCTCGCGGCGGCGCTGCGCCGGCTGAACGTATGGCTCGACGCGCAGGCGCTGTCCTGGGAGGCCCAGCTCGCCCGGGCCCGGGACAAGCGGCCGGAGCGGCGCCAGGACGTCTTCGTCATGTACTGGCGGCCGGACTACGCCGACGCCTACTCCTGGTACCGCAACCTGTTCCACGGCGACGACCCGTCGTCGCTCAACTTCGCCTACCTGAAGGACCGGAAGACGGACGACCGGATCGACGCGCTGCCGGCCCTGTTCGCCACCGACCGGACCGCCGCCCAGCGGGCCTACGCCGACCTGCAGACCCGGCTGGTGGACGAGCTCGCGGTGGTCGCCGTGCCCTGGGTGGTCAACCACCTGCGGGCGTACCTCGGCGGGGTCCGCGGCTACACCGACAACCCCGCCTATCCCAACGTGGTGTTCGTGCACTCCCTGACGCCGCGGGGGTGACCCCTAGCCGCGGCGCATGCGTTCGATCGCGGCGAGCACGGCCTCGTGGTCCATGTCGATGCCGCCGGGGCCGCGCAGCCGTACGGTCACCTCCGTGCCGTCGAAGGCGAGCCAGCGGATGCGGCCCGCGATGCCGCGTAACGCCTGGTCCCGCTCGGCCCACTGGGCCTCCTCCAGCGGGGTGCCGTCGAGCTGGAAGAACTCGGCGATCCACGGGCCCTTGGGCGCCTCGGTGAGGTAGTCGCCGTCGGCCGGCTCGCTCGGCGGGAGCGCCGGGGGCGGCGGCTGCGGCCGCCGGGACGCCGAGGGGAACCGGATCCGCGGCTGCGCCGGCCGCTGGGTGCCGGTCTCGCCCGGGCGGCGCACGGCGGGGTACTCGCCGCCGGTCGGCCGCCGCACCGCGGGGTATTCGCCGGTGGGACGCACCGCCGGGATCTCGCCGGTCGCCCGGATCGCGGGAAGCTGCGTGGTGGTGTCGTCCGGTGCGGGCCGTACCGGGTAGGCGCCGGGGATCGGGCCCACCGGCTGGGCCGGGAACTCGCCCGAGGTCCGCCTCGGCTGGGCGGGGAACTCGCCGGAGGTGCGCGCGGGCCGTACCGGGAACCGGGCGCGGGGCCGTGCCGCGGGGTCGCCGGTGACGCCGGTGGCGGGGTACCCGGCGGGCGGCCCGTCGGTGGCGCGCGGCATGGGCTGGGTGGCGTCGAGCGGCTGCGGGCGCGGCGGCACCGGGTTCGCGGGCGCCGGGGCCGCGGGCGGGGTGCCGGTGGGCGCGGTGCGGACGGGCACGACGGAGCCGGCGTCGGAGGTGAGCACCACGGCGACGCCGTTGAGCAGGTCGGCGATGTGGAAGGCGACCCTGCCGAGGGTGCGATCGCTGAGGTCGGGCATGCGCCTGCGAAGGCTGTCGGCGATGGCGCGCACGAGGGCGAGTTCGGCCTGTTGCTCAGGCGTCAGCTCACTCACAGCAACTCCTCCCAGGCCCCCCGAGTAACGGCCGGCTCTTATGGTCTCGCGTCGTCAGATGCCGGGTGGCTGGTACGCGGTATCCGCCGGGTTCGCGGCAGGCCGACCGGGGACGGCCCGTTCATCCCCGAGCACGGTGCGGAGCCGACGGTGCGCTCGCCGCCGGGGTGGTACGGCAAAAGCGGGCATCAGTGCACTTTATCGACGATATCTACGCACCGGGCGGTACGGCCCCGCCGCCGCGGCCCGGTGCCGACCCGCGCCGCGGCGGGAACGGTCCCGGCGGCCCCACGGCCCGGGCGCGGGGACGGCGGCCGGGCCGCGGACCGCCCGGGCACCTGCGGGACGCCGGGCCGGACGCGGATCGCCCGCCGATTGCCCGGACGGCCGAATGGGGGGAATTCGCCCATGCCACATCCGCACCGTTCCATAGCGGGGCATACGATCAGTGAAGTGGGTGAGCCTTCATAAATTGGTGGGAAACGAGAGGGCCGATGAGCAAACTCACCAGGGATGAGCGCGAGGACCTCGCTCGAATCCTGTCCAGCCCGGAGCTGAACGATCCCCGGATCGACGGCGATCGCAGACTGGGCCAGCAGTTCGCCGACCTGTGGCGGGCCGACCTGGAGGACGTCGACGAGGTCACGATCGGCCGGGTGCTGCTCCGCGCGGCCGTCGCGATCACCCAGCTCACCGACGCCGGCCTCTCCCCCTCACGCGTCGCCAACATCCTCACCCTCGCGGCGGTCGACCTCACCGCGCTTGAGCTGCAGGACATCCTCGAGCACGACGTCGCCAAGGACCCGCCGGGCGGCGAGCGGCGGGGCTCGGACGACGGCTGACGACGACCGGCCACACCCACCGCGAAACAGCTGAAAATTTCCCGTCCCCGGCCGGGTCTGCGACGCGGATCCGGCCGGGTACGGCACGGCCGCCGGACGGTTGACCGGCCGGGCCCGAAAACGCCCAGGCCCGAGCCCGAAATCGCGTGCCGCGGCTCCCGGAAACCGAGGTTGAGCGGTGAGCGGTTTTCGGAGATATTCGGACGGCGATTCGGTTCGGCGGATCAGGAGGGCGATGTGATCACCCACGTGAGCGGGACGGTCATGTACGTGGCCGACCAGGACGCGTCCCGCGCGTTCTATGTGGACAGGCTCGGCTTCCGGGTGGTGCGGGACGAGGAGATCGGGCCCGGCGACCGCTGGCTGGAGGTGGTCCCGCCCGGCGGGCAGACCTCGATCGTGCTCGCCGCCGCGGCCGACTTCGGCAGGCAGCCGGGCGAGGGCGCCGAACTCGCCTTCGCCTGCGACGACATCCACGCCACGGTGCGGCGGCTCCGCGAGGCCGGAGTGAAGATCACCGACCCGCTCGAGGTGCCGTGGGGCCGGACCGGCGCCTCCATCAAGGCCGCCAAGACGACCGACCCGGACGGCAACGACATCGTGATCGCGGAGCGGGTGTCGTAGCGCCGGCGTCCTCACCCTCGCGGCGGCCGGCCCCACGCCCCCTCGAACCGCCGAGCGCGACGCCGCGAGGTCCTGCCCGGCCTGAGGCACCGCACGCCCGAATCCCGAATTCGCTTGCCTCCGCCTGCCACCCCGGGGTAGGGAGCATACAAGCCGTTTTTCGCAGAGATGTTCGAACGGCGATCCGGTGTGGCGGATCAGGGGGACAATATGATCACCCATGTGAACGTGGCCGTCATGTACGTGGCCGACCAGGAGCGGTCCCGCGAGTTCTACGTGGACAAGCTCGGCTTCGAGGTGGTGCGGGACGAGGAGATGTGGCCCGGCGCGCGCTGGCTGGAGGTGGCCCCTCGCGGCGCGCAGACCGCGATCGTGCTGTCCTCCGCCGCCGACTTCGGCAAGCGGCCGGGCGAGGGCGCCTACCTCACCTTCGCCTGCGACGACGTCCACGCCACGGTGCGGCAGCTCCGCGAGGCCGGGGTGAAGGTCACCGATCCGGTCGCGGAGCCCTGGGGCACCTACATCAAGGCGACCGACCCGGACGGCAACGAGGTCATGATCGTCCAGAAGGCGCCGCGGAGCTGACGCGGCCGGCCGTACCCGCTGCCGATCACCGGCCCGGGCGGCCGAGTACGGCACGGCACGCCTCGATGACCAGCTCGTCGACGATCGGCGGCGGTGGCTCGCCCCTGGCGAGGTGGCGGCGGACCGCGCCATAGGGGACGTCGATCAGGGCGAAGGCGAGCCGTTCCCGGGCCTCGCCGGTGGCCGCGTGGGCGCGCAGGGCGGCGGCCACCCGGGAGTTGAGCGCGGTGAGCTCCGCGCCGAGGTCGTCCGGCCAGCGGGCGACGAGGTCGGTGGCGCGGTGGAGCAGCAGCACCCGGGCCTCGGCCGGGTGCTCCCGGCACCAGCGGGGCGTGTGCACCGCGGCACCCTCCAGATCTCCCGCGGCGAGCGCGGCGAGGAAGCCCTCCTGGAAGCGCCGGACCGTGCGCAGCCAGAGCGTGGCGAGGAGCAGGTCACGCGAGGCGAACCGGTGGTAGATCGACCCGACCGGCGCGCCCAGCCGTTTCGCGACCGCCGCGATCGTGGCCTTCGCCGGCCCGTCCTCCCCCACCGCGCGCAGCGCCGCGTCGAGGATCTGCTCCTCGTCGAATCTCGCCGGTCTTCCCACGGTCCGCCCTTCATGGTATTAGTGGCGTCATTCTAGAACGATGCCACCAAAAAGGGGAAGCCGATGCATCCCGTGATCACCGCGTTCTACCGCGCCCTGCAGGAGGCGGACGTGGACGCGCTCGTCCGGCTGCTCCACCCCGAGTTCGAGGGCCGCGTCGCCCCCGGCATGCCATACGGCGTGGGCGGCGTGCACCGCGGCCCGGAGGACATGCTCGTCAACGTGTGGGGCGTGATCGCCCGGCACTACCGCACCGCGCCGTACGCCGAGTCCTGCGTCGCGGGCCCGGACGGCACGTTCGTCGTCACCGGCCGCTACCGCGGCACCGCGCTCGCCACCGGCCGGCCGTACGAGGCCGAGTTCGCCCACGTGCTGCGCCTGCGGGACGACCGGATCGTCGCGCTGCACCAGTACACCGACACCGCCAGGTGGCACGAGGCCCTCGCGGCCTGACCGCCCCGGCCGCACGCCGTACCGGGCGAAATCGCGGGGCGCCTTCGCGGTGGTTTGCGTAGCGTGGGGTGGTGCGATTCGGCGTGCTGGGCCCGCTCGCCGTGTGGACCGACGACGGCGAGCCGGTGGCGATCCCGGGGCGGAAGGTGCGGGCGCTCCTCGCCGATCCGCTCCTCCACGAGGGGCGCGTGGTCTCGCGGGACCGGCTGGCCGAGGACCTGTGGGGCGACGAGGCGCCCGCGGACCCGGCCGCGGCCGTGCACGTGCGGATCTCCCAGCTGCGGCGGGCGCTCGCCGCGGCCGAGCCGGGCGGACGCGACCTCGTCGTCTCCCGGCCGCCCGGGTACGCGCTGCGGGCCGCGCCGGGCGCCGACCTCTGCCTCGACTGCGCGCCCGGACCGGCCGTCTGACCGGCCGGCCCCGGCGGGCCGTCAGCTGCCGAGGGTGGCGACGAGGATCGCCTTGATCGTGTGCAGGCGGTTCTCGGCCTGGTCGAACACCACGCTCGCCGGCGACTCGAAGACCTCGTTCGTGACCTCCAGGCCGTCGGCCAGGGAGGTCTCCCGCATGATCTCGGCCCCGACCGTCGTGTTGTCGTCGTGGAAGGCCGGGAGGCAGTGCAGGAACTTCACGGACGGGTTGCCCGTCCGCTTCATGGTCTCGGCGTTGACCTGGTAGGGCCGCAGCAGGTCGACGCGCTGGCGCCAGACCTCCTTCGGCTCCCCCATCGACACCCACACGTCGGTGTAGAGGAAGTCGACGCCCTCGACCCCCTCGCCGACGTCCTCGGTCAGCGTCACCCGGGCGCCCGAGCCCTCGGCGAGGCGGCGGGCCATGGTGACGACGTCGTCCGGTGGCCACAGCTCGCGGGGGCCGACCAGGCGGACGTCGCTGCCCATGATGGCGCCCATGACGAGCAGCGACCGGCCGACGTTGAAGCGGCAGTCGCCCAGGAAGGCGTACGACAGCCCCGAGTACGCCTTGCCCGTGTGCTCGTGCATCGTGAGGAAGTCGCCGAGCATCTGGGTCGGGTGCCACTCGTCGGTGAGGCCGTTGTAGACGGGTACGCCGGCGTACTTGGCGAGCAGCTCGACGTCCTCCTGGCGGCGGCCGCGGAACTCGATGGCGTCGTACATCCGCCCGAGGACCCGGGCGGTGTCGGCCACCGACTCCTTGTGGCCGAGCTGGGAGCCGGACGGGTCGAGGTAGGTGACGTGCGCGCCCTGGTCGTAGGCGGCGACCTCGAAGGCCGAGCGGGTCCGGGTCGAGGTCTTCTCGAACACCAGGGCGATCTCCTTCCCCGCCAGGCGCTGCGTCTCGATGCCCGCGTACTTGGCCATCTTCAGCGCCTTGGCGAGGTCGAGCAGGAACCGCAGCTCGGCGGCCGTGAAGTCGATCTCCTTGAGGAAGCTGCGGTTGCGCAGGTTCTGCATCGGGGGCACCTCCGGGGTGGGGGCCGGTCGGTCAGTACGCCGGGTCGCGCTCGAGCGGGCAGCTGAGGCAGTGGGCACCGCCGCGGCCGCGGCTGAGCTCGCTGCCCGGCATGGTGATGACCTCGATGCCGACCTTGCGCAGCTTGGTGTTCGTGTAGGTGTTGCGCTCGTAGCCGAGGACGACGCCCGGCTCGATGGCGAGCAGGTTGTTGCCGTCGTCCCACTGCTCGCGCTCGGCCTCGAACTCGTCGCCCCCCGTCGTCACGACGTGGAACTCGCCGACGCCGAGGGCGCGGGCGAGCGTCTGGACGAGCCCGTCGGGCTCGGGCTCGATGACGACGTCGTCGGGCGTGTCGCCGGGCCTCATCGACCAGACCCGGGCCTTCTCGACGATCGGCGGGTAGGCGCAGACGATGTCGAGGTCGACCTGGGTGAAGACGGTGTCGAGGTGCATGTAGTGGCGCTCGCGCGGCAGCACGACGGCCAGCACCACCGTGGCGGCCCCGGCCCGGAAGAGCGAGCGGGCGAGCAGCGAGACCGCCTGGGGCGTCGTCCGCTCGCCCATGCCGACGAGCACGACGCCGTTGCCCATCGGCATGACGTCGCCGCCCTCGATGGTCACCCGCCCCCAGTCCTCGTCCGACCCGCCCAGCCACACCTTGACCCCGCCGTCCTGCTGGAACATCGGGTGCAGCCGGTAGATCGCCTCGACGATCATCGTCTCCGGCTTGCGGGCCGGCTTGGCCATGGGGTTGAGCGTGACCCCGTCGTAGATCCAGCACGACGCGTCGCGCTGGAAGATGAAGTTGGGCAGCGGCCGCACCAGCATCTGCATGGGGTCGGTCGTCTGGTAGAGCGCCCCCTCGGCGGTCTCCAGGTCGCCGGTCGTGATGCCGCCGATGAGCACGTCCGCCACCTGGGCCGGGTCGGTGGTGGCGAGCCGCTCGGGGGCGAGCTTCGCCAGCGCCGGGCCGACCATCCGCTCGTTGAGGATGTGGTCGCACACCCACCTCTGACCCTCGGGCGTGGCCAGCACCTCGGCGAAGAGCTCCTCGGCGTAGTACACCTCGACGCCCCGCTCCCGCATGGACTCGGCGAAGGCGTCGTGCTCCTGCTTCGCCCGCTTCACCCAGATGACGTCGTCGAAGAGGAGCTCCTCGACGTTGCTCGGCGTCAGGCGGGTGTGCTCCAGGCCCGGTCGGTGGACCATGACCTTCCTGAGCTTCCCGACCTCCGAGTGGACTCCGAACGCCATGGCTGCACTGCCTCCTTCGTCGTCGAGGCTCCGTCAGGTGCGGAGCTCCATCTCGTGGGCCTCGAGGGTGACGACGGTGCCGGCCTCGCCGGCGAGCATCCCCTCGACGTCCGACAGCGACCCGATGGCCGCCAGCCCGCCGCGCGCGGCGAACTCGCAGGCGGCCTGCACCTTCGGCCGCATCGACCCCGCCGGGAACCGGTCGACCATCTCGAGCAGCACCTTCGGCGGCACCCGCCGGATCATCCGCTGGTCCGGCGTGCCCCAGTCGAGGTAGACGCCGTCGACGTCGGTGGCCATGACGAAGGCGTCGGCCCGCACGCCGATGGCGAGCAGCCCGCTGGCCAGGTCCTTGTCGATGACCGCCTCGACGCCGACGAGCTGGCGCCCGGGCCGGTACATCGTCGGGATGCCGCCGCCGCCGGCGCAGATCACGACGCAGCCCCGGTCGAGCAGCCAGTCGATCTGGCGCAGCTCGAAGATGTGCTTCGGCGCCGGTGACGGCACGACCCGGCGGAAGCCGTCACCGTCCCGCTTGAAGGTCCAGCCCCGCTCGCGGGCCAGCGCCGCGGCGGACTCCTCGTCGTAGACGGGACCGATCGGCTTCGTCGGGTCGTCGAAGGCCGGGTCGTCCTCGTCGACCTGGATCATCGTGAGCAGGGTGGCGAGCGGCTTCTCCTTCGGCAGCCGGTTCCCCAGCTCCTGCTCGACGAGGTAGCCGATCATGCCCTGCGTCTCGGCGCCGAGGATGTCGAGCGGGTAGGCGGGCACCTTGTCGTAGGCGGCCGCCTGCTCGGCGAGCAGCCCGACCTGCGGACCGTTGCCGTGGGAGACGACGAGCTCGTGGGCCATCGCCACGGGCGCCAGCGCCTCGCAGGCCACCCGCACGTTGGCACGCTGGTTCTCGCTGGTGAGCGCTTCGCCCCGACGCAGCAGGGCGTTGCCGCCCAGCGCGACGACGACCCTCATCGCGGCCGGGCCTCCGCGCCGGGGGGTCGACGGGGGGTCGCAGACCTCGGTTCACGGTGCACGCCGGTCCCCTACCACCCGCCGCGCGACCGGATACGTGATCCCGGCTACAGCGGCCGACGGCGGGGGTAACAACCCGACGTCCCCCCGACTCACGAAGGGAGTGCCCCATGGCGAGTGAGCAAGCCTCCGGGCGCACGATCGACGAGGCCGTCCCGGCCACGGAGACCGCCGACGTCTCCACCCCGGGCGGCCCGCCGGACGGCGAGGGCACGGCGCGGCGCTGGCGGTTCCCGAGCGCGTTCACCGTGCTGTTCGTGGTCACGATCGCCGTCTGGCTCCTGTCGTTCGTCGTCCCCTCCGGCCAGTACCAGCTCGACCCCGAGACCGGGCAGCCGCTGCCCGGCACCTACGAGGAGATCGACGTCGACCTGTCGTTCACCGACCGCCTCTACGACCTGTTCATGGCGCCGGTGAACGGCCTGTACGGCATCGAGTCGAGCGAGACCGGCTTCATCGGCCCCTACGAGTCGGGCGAGCTGTTCGGCGCCGCCGGCGTGTTCCTGTTCGTCCTGGCGATCGGCGTCTTCATCACCATGACGATGCGCTCCGGGGCGATCGACGCCGGCATCGCCCGCGTCGGCCAGCGCTTCGGTGGCCGAGGGCTGCCCCTGATCATCATCCTCATGTTCCTGTTCTCCCTCGGCGGCACGACCGAGGGCATGGCCGAGGAGACCCTGGGCTTCTACGGGCTCGTCGTGCCGCTGATGCTGGCCCTCGGCTACGACCGGATGGTGGCCGCGGCGGTCATCATCGTCGGTGCCGGGATCGGCACGCTGGCCTCGACGATCAACCCGTTCGCCACCGGCGTCGCCTCCGGCATCGCCGAGATCGGCATCGGCGACGGGATCGTCCTCCGGCTGGTGATGTACGTGGTCCTGACCGCCATCGCCATCGCCTACGTCTGCCGCTACGCCAACCGCGTGCAGGCGAACCCGTCGGCGTCGCTCGTCGGGTTCGGGCCGACCGACGACGACACGACGGCGGTGGCCGCCGGCGACGCCCGCGAGGTGGCCCTCCACGGCGCCGGCGCCGTCGACGCCCCGCCGCTGACGGGCCGGCACAAGGCGGTGCTGTGGCTGATGGCCGCCACCTTCGCCTTCATGATCTTCGCCATCGTGCCCTGGGCCCAGGTCATCGAGGGGCCGGACGCCGAGTCGTACTACTGGCAGCTCGACTGGTACTTCCCCGAGCTGGCGGCCCTGTTCTTCGTCATGGCCGTCGTCATCGGCCTCGTGGCGGGCATGGGCGAGAAGAAGCTGACCGACACGATCGTCACGGGCGCCGGCGACTTCATCGGCGCGGGCCTGATCATCATCCTGGCCCGGGGCGTCACGTCGATCATGAACAACGCCGAGATCACCGACACCGTGCTCCACAGCATGGAGACCGCGGTGGAGGACGCGTCCTCCGCGGTGTTCGGCGGGCTGATGTTCGTCCTCAACATCCCGCTGGCGTTCCTCGTGCCGTCGAGCTCGGGCCACGCCACCCTGGCCATGCCGATCCTCGGCCCGCTGGGCGACTTCGCGGGCGTCGAGCGGTCGCTCGTCGTCACCGCCTACCAGTCGGCCTCGGGCTGGATGAACCTGTTCACCCCGACCTCCGCGGTCGTCATGGGCGGCCTGGCCCTGGCCGGCGTCGGCTACAACCGCTACCTGCGGTTCCTGGCGCCGCTGCTCGCCATCCTGTTCGTGGTGATCACGGCGTTCGTCGCCGTCGCCGCCGCGGCCGGCTGGCAGTGACGGCGCACCGGGGCGGGTGGCCACGGGTACGGTCGGACCCG
>Ga0207867_1000920_pt1 | contig 25789 bp, 26 predicted proteins | sample HigsolmetaAR206D_FD_184838 | JGI IMG/M metagenome (GOLD analysis project Ga0207867, IMG submission 184838) | Ionic liquid and high solid enriched microbial communities from the Joint BioEnergy Institute, USA - AR20-6-D (SPAdes) (version 2) ...
TTTTACCAGAAGGATACCCATAATTATTCCATAAAACAAAATGATCAAGAGAGAAGCCGTCTCAAATCAGTCCCTCTTCAGGACTTTTGAGACGGCTTCATTTATCAGCACAACTGTTGACATTAGAATGGAAATCCTCATGCATTTAAGAAGCTTGAAGAAAACCCGCAAAGACGTCTCGCTGAACGATCCGATCGGCCAGGACAAAGAAGGAAACGAAATCAGCCTCATCGACGTCTTGAAGTCCAAAAACGAAGATGTCGTCGATGAAATTTCCTTAAACATGGAAAAGAAAAAGATCTACCATTACTTACACATATTGGATGATCGCGAAAAGGAAGTCATCATCGCCCGCTTTGGACTGGATAATCGCAAGGAACTGACCCAACGCGAAATCGCCAAAAAATTAAACATTTCCCGGAGTTATGTTTCCCGCATTGAAAAACGCGCGCTCATGAAGCTTTATAACGAGTTTTACCGCCGGCCCTATAAAGGGAATTCCTAAGAAACGGTTCGTTCCCCTCCCTGCTTGTCGACGAGCCCCCTGTCTGCGTATTCGAGCTGCAAATTCCTTCCTTAAGTTAAAAAACGAATGCGTTGCAGTCGGAAGCGCCTTTTTGAAACGCAAAAAACCCCTTAATGACATGGTTTTTTCGGTTTCGTCGTTCATCACGAATACGGATCGGATGCATTTTCATTTTCACAAAGGAAGGAGAAGAAAATGAAGTTATCGAATATATTTAACAATCGATCACCAAATAGAAAATCGCATGCCATCTTATAGAGAGGAAGCGAAGCCATGACTGTAAAATTGGGGAAAAACCATATCATCTCACAAGAAATGATTGAGCGCTTCTCCAAAGATTTTCGCGGCGACCCGATGAATCGGATCTTGATGAACGCGATCAAGAAAAACGGCGTTCAAGCGGTCGCCATGAACCAAGATGTTCCGGTCGCCATGCAGTATACGTTTTCGCACGAAATTAAAACCGGCGAGATCACGAATCAAAAACAGAGCGGGCGGTGCTGGTTGTTTGCCGCCTTGAACACGCTGCGCCAACACGTCATGCGCCATTGTGATTTGGAATCGTTTGAGTTCTCCCAGAACTATCTCATGTTTTGGGATAAGTTTGAAAAAGCCAATTATTTTCTGGAGAACATCTTGGAGACGCTGGATGTGGAGACGGACAGCCGCCTTGTCGCCTGGTTGCTGATGGCGCCCGTCAATGACGGCGGACAGTGGGATATGTTCGTCAATCTCGTCGAAAAATACGGTTTGGTTCCAAAATATGTCATGCCGGAAACGTTCCAAAGCAGCCAATCGCGCGCGATGAACCAATTGTTGACGGCAAAATTGCGCGAAGATGCGGCCAAATTAAGGGCGCAATATCACAAATACAAGCGATCGGAAGCCGAGCTGCGCGAACAGAAAGCCGCCATGTTGCAGGAAATTTATCGCATCCTTTGCCTTTGCCTCGGCGAACCGCCTGTCCGTTTTGATTTTGAGTACCGCGATAAAGCTCAAAAGTTTCACAGGGATACCGATTTGACGCCGCAAGAATTCTACCAAAAATACGTGAACGTTGATTTACACGAGTACGTGAGTCTTATCAACGCGCCAACGTCCGACAAGCCGTTTTATCGGACTTACACGGTCAAATATCTCGGCAATGTCAAAGGCGGGAAGGATGTCCTTTATCTGAACGTCGAAGTGGATGTACTGAAGGCGCTTGCGATCAAACAGCTGCAAAACGAGGAGCCCGTATGGTTCGGTTGTGATGTGGGCAAAATGATGGATCGCGAGACCGGAATTATGGATACGGCGCTGTTCGACTATGCGACCGCGCTTGGCGTTCCGTTTCATTTGACCAAGGCGGAACGTCTAGAATATGGCGACAGCCTCATGACGCACGCGATGGTGTTTACGGGAGTCAATTTAGTCGACGGCAAGCCGAATCGCTGGAAAGTGGAGAACAGCTGGGGCAAGGATATCGGCAACGGCGGGTTTTTCGTCATGAGTGACGCCTGGTTCGACCAATTTGTCTATCAAGTCGTCGTGAAAAAGAATGATTTGCCGGAGCATCTGCAAACGGCGCTGCAACAAAAGCCGATCGAATTGCAACCTTGGGATCCGATGGGCTCATTGGCGCTGGCGTACTGACCCATTGGGTTGTTCCGAACACTACCCGACCTCCGAGAGCGGTGTGGCCCATGCCGCTCTCGGAGGTTTTTCTGTTGAAAGCATTTATTTTCCATAAGCCTGTGACGACAGGGCGAAAAAAGGTCGAAAACGTTGACGCAAGAAGGGAATACGATTTGTTGCAGTTATAACGACGTTCAGACTTTCCATTAATTTCTCGGCGCAACTCCTCTGAATGAAGGTCGTTATATAGGAAAATCCTATTAACTGCCTTATCCAACATCGCCAACACTTGATAGGTCGGATGAACTTGACATGACACCGATTGGTGTCCTATGATATAGACACCAATTGGTGTCCTTTTAGCCGAGATTAGGAGGAGGGTGATTTTGACCGAGAAAAGTCAAATGCGAGATATTTATCACGCCGTTGCCGATCCAACACGGCGCAAGCTGCTTCGTCTCTTGGCGGATGCGGATGAGCTGCCCCTCCATGAGTTAACGGCTCATTTTGATATGGGGCGTACGGCGGTTTCCAAGCATTTGGCAGTCCTCAAAGATGCCGGTCTCGTCACCGCCCGAAGAGCCGGCAGGGAAACGCTGTATCGGCTGAATGCCGCTCCGTTGAGGCAAATTCAAGATTGGGTATCTTATTACGAGAAATTCTGGAAAGAAAGAATGATCGTTTTAAATCATTTACTGCAGGAGGAACAAAAAATGAAAACAGTTTCACTGGATTTTCACTTTAAGAGTCCGATCGAGAAGGTGTGGTTCGCTTTAACGGATTCGAATACTCTCTCGAAATGGATAATGGAGAATGATTTTAAACCGGTCGTTGGACATAAATTTCAGTTTCGGATGAAGCCGACAAAAGGGTGGAATGGCATTATAGATTGCGAAGTCCTCGAAGTGGACGAGCCTCATCGGTTATCGTACACATGGGTAAGCCTTGGGGAAAGCAATAAGGTTACTTGGACTTTGAAACAGGATGAGGATGGAACTACTCATGTGCATCTCGATCAAACCGACATCAGTTCGGAGCAAGCATTCAATGGAGCGAAATATGGTTGGCAGAGCATGGCTAAACAGCTCGAAAACGTGTTGGCGGAACTGTAAAACGAATGTTATCCATCAGAGGCGGTGGCGCCGCGATCCCTGACGAGCCGCGCGGGGGCCGGTTGCAATACTGCCACGCACGTCCAAATCCGCTTGTTAAAGGGCTTTCCTAAAAGTCATCGACGATGACTTGGGAAAGTCCTTTTTCTTATCAAAAAAACACGATAGCGTATTGAACGAAGAACGATGATGCCGAGCCGGACATGACCGAAATCTTGGCGAGTGTTTTCGTTAAAATGGTCAGTTCTATTACGTCACCAGCTTATACGCAGTCTTACTGGGCATCATACATTGAATTAGCAAGACAATTTGGAGGTGGTCTATTAATCCCGGGGAAAGAAAAGAACCACGAAAGCAAAAAGGCTATCGGGAAAAGGCACAACCTCACCGAGAAAATCAAGATTAAATATGGGCACGGGAAAAAACGCGGCACAGAATAAATAAGCCTAAGGACTCCTTAGATAAAAGACGAAGATTAGATGAAAAGGCACAACACCCATGGAAAAGATAAACACGGTCCACATAAAAAATGAATTGTTCAAGACGAAAGCATCGATTTGTCGTTTTCATGGTAGACATGTCCATCCGCACTAATTGGAGAAAAAATCAATGCAAAATTCACCGATCCGCATTCCTTTAAATGGCTTATAAATAAAATGGCTCGTATTCAATGTTCCGGAAAAAATCACGCGAAGGAAGGGTGTCAGCAGTCAAAGATCACTTTGTACTCTTGACCGGTGAGTAGCATCCGTGACGAGTTGCCTGAACAATCGTTAGAGTACCTCTCACTTATTCCCCCGTTCAGAACAATCCGCCAGTTGTACAGCAAATGGCCGTAAACTTAAAACATGACTCCGATTAATAAAAGGATAATGTCAAAGAATAATCTTCCAAAGCTTAATAATAGACGCCACAGACCACTTCTTCCCAATGAAAGCGGTGGAAAATGATCATTCCAGCAAAACAAATTAAGTATTGGTGTCATCCTTTTCAGGGATACCGTGAGGAAAAAATGATGGATAAACAAGAAAATTCGATTCTGGTAAAAATAGTCCCTTGGGAAAGTTTGGTTAGCAGTGCCAATACGTCGCGGAATGATTAGAAGGTAATTATGAAGGGAGGGCAATCCCGTGATTTCTATTTTCTTGGTATTACTAACAAGCGGATTTTTACTGTATAAGTTTTTAAGGCCTCCCAATGCTTTGCATTCAGCGGAGAATACGGGAGAGACTGTCAAACAAAAGCCTGTTCTTGATCTTCATCCCCAAATCCAGCCAAACGTTAAGCCGATCGATCCTGCTTTTCTTCAACATCATTTTATGAAGAAATCCATTAAAAGTATGGCGAATACCAATGAGTAATATAACGGAATTCTTGATGGTGACGATCTTCGCCCTGACTGTTTTTTTTATCATATGGAGACCGTTCGGCATCAATGAGTCCATTCCAACATCTATTGCGGCAGCCTGCATTTTATTGCTTGGGATTGTTCCCTTTAAAGATGTGCTGACTATCTTTGAAGCGGTAAGCGGCGCATCTATCACAATTCTTTCCACAATTGTGATGTCCATCGTGTTAGAAAGCATTGGCTTCTTTCGATGGGCGGCTATCAATTTGGCATTAAAGTCCAGAGGATCTGGCGTGTTGCTGTTTTGGTATATAATCCTGCTTTGTTTTTTAATGACCCTTTTCTTTAACAATGACGGCAGTATCCTCATTACTACCCCTATCATCATTCAAACGCTGTCTTTACTGCGATTAAAACCGGCCCAACAAGTTCCGTATCTTATTTCGGGAGCGTTGGTCGCCACAGCTGCAAGCGCGCCAATTGGCGTCAGCAATCTGGCCAATTTAATCGCTCTAAAGATTGTCGGATTGGATCTAAACTCCTATGCTACCATGATGTTTGTCCCATCGATGGTCGGTATTGCTTGTATCGCAGTATTACTTTATGTCTATTTCAAAAAAGACATCCCGATTACCTTCCAAAATCACTCAAAGCCAAAGGATCTAAACAATCTGTTGTCTGAATATCCAACAAAAAAGTTGTCACATCCTTTGGCTGCGAAAACATTAGGACAAGAGAACATTGACTGGAAGATGTTTCGCATCTGTATCGGTGTCGTCGTACTCACGCGTATCAGTTTCTTTGCACTCGCTCCGTTTGGCATCCCGACTGAATGGCCTGCCATAATAGGAGCGATTTTATTAATCATGATCAGATGGTATAAGAAAAAGATCGGTGCAAAGGATATTTTGAAAAAAAGTCCGTGGCATATCTTATTGTTCGCTTTCAGTATGTATGTGATTATTTACGGCCTGCATAATGTGGGGTTGACAGCAGTAATCGTTGACGAGCTCGGTGGTGCGGTAGCCAAGGATCCTTTTTACGCTATCTTTATCACAGGAATGTTGCTGACGGTCTTGTCGAATGTTTGCAACAACCTTCCTTCTATCATGATCGGGACGTTTTCCATCAAGGAGATGGGATTAAGCCTTCAGACCATGCAAGTCGCCTATCTGGCTAATGTGATTGGAGCCGATATCGGTTCCTTGATACTGCCAATGGGCACATTGGCCACTCTGCTTTGGTTTTACACATTAAGACAGTACAAGATTCCTATGAATTGGGGGAAGTACTTGAGAGTCACGTTATTCGTAATTCCCGTAAGTTTAGCCCTTAGTTTGTTGTCATTGTATGTTTGGACAACGTATTTCGTGTTTTGATCATTTTGAAAGGGAGGTATGACTCACAATGAACTACTTGGACACGATGCTCGGCAAAACTGTGAAACTAGAGATCTCAGGTAATATCGAGCGTGTGGGAGTCTTGATCGATTTCGGGCAGGATGTGGTCGTCATCTATGACGGGTTGAACTATGTGTACATCCCTTCCGTCCATCTTCAGAATATCAGGCTCGTCTCGAATGTATCCGTCATATCGGGATCGGCTTTTGAACGAACGGATGTAGAAAATGACTTGTCCTACAGGAAAATATTAAATGGATCAAAGGGAATGTTTGTAAAAATTTACGTATCAGGCAATCAAGCGATCCACGGTTATATCACAAATGTGTTAACTGATTACTTTGTCTTTTTTTCTCCTGTTCACAAAACGTTATGGATTCCCTTGTTCCATCTCAAATGGTTAATTCCGTACCCGGAAAATCAGACACCGTACACACTCAGCAAAGACACGTTAGCGGTAACTCCTTCGGCACTCAAGATGCCCCGTACTTTTGAAGAACTACTTAAAAAAATGGAAGGAAAAATGGTTGTCTTTGACTTGGGAAACAATCCTGAAAAGGTCGGGTTACTTAAAAGCATCCAAAACCACATGGCCGAGCTAATCACTGCAGATCAAAAACCAAGGTACTGGAATATCCGACATATTAAGATGGTCAATTCTCCCAATCTCTGAGATCCTAGTTCTGAAAAGACGAGAACAGAGAACAGACCGGACGGAAAAATTTCCAATACTGACGGCAACGCTCTTGTTAGCGATGCCATTTTTAGTTTTTGAGGTGTATTTACAATAACAAACGATGTAGCCTATTTAAGATGAATGCCGTACGTCGTAAGGGATTGAGCACTGAAAGCTCAAATGTACGGGAACGCCCGTTCAGGAATGTGATCCGTTGCCAAAGGCTTTAGAGGGGGATTGGTGGCCGCTTCGCCACCACGCGGAGGTTACATCGTACCGCGAATCCATCTAGACACTGAAACAAGTTATAGATTACAGTATAAAAGACTGATAGGTTGGTTTATTATATGGTCATCAAGGGTGTGAGCGACTTCATTTCCGCGTAGGGCGGGCCGGTTTCAAGCCGTGTCCTGGCCATGAAGATGCGCATGGATTCGGTATTTCGATCCATGCGTCTCGTCGGGGAAAGAATTTCCGTGAACCATTTTACAAATCACTAGTGGAGGGAACGGGATGGTAACGATCACCAACTTGTCGGAATGCACGTTTCAACAGGCTTTGACCGCGTGGAACGAAGGCTTTCAAGGGTATTTTGCCGACATGACGCTCACGATGGACCGCTACATGTCGCGCTTTGCACAGGATGGTCTATCTCCCGAGACATCCGTGGCGGCATGGATGAACGAACGCCCGGTCGGGTTTATTCTGAGCGGTGTTCGCACCACTGAGGGCAAACGAATCGCTTGGAACGGAGGCACCGGGGTCGTGCCGGAATATCGGCGAAGCGGGATTGGACGACGTTTGATGGAAGCCTGCCTGGACGTTTATCAGGCGCATGACATCGACATCGCCTTTCTGGAAGCGATTGCCGACAACACTCCGGCCATTGCGTTGTATGAACGGTTTGGTTACCGCATCGTCGACCGCGTGGCGTTCTTGAGCCGAACGGGACCGTTATCGGAGGATGCGTTTGGCGCCGCCGATTTGCCAGGCTATACCGTGGTGAAGGGGTTGCCGCATGAGGTGGCGCGCCTTCCCTTCTATCGGGCGTTCGTACCGTGGCAGAACCAGTGGCAAAGCGTATCCGGCGGAGGTTCAGTGATCCTGTTCGATAGCGCCGGTTCCCCCATCGCCTATGCGCTGTACAAGCACGTTGTGAATGAACGGGGAGAAATCACGGCCATCGCTTTGCATCAGTGCGCAGCGCACCCGGACGTCCCGGACAAACCTGGTGCGATTCGCCGGTTGCTTCGGGAAGTCTACGCACCGCTAGACTTGGATTGCCGGCGGTACACCGTCAATCTTTCCACTTCCGACGAGGTGCTGATGCGCGCGCTCGTGAAGGTGGGATTTACTCGGCAATTCGAGCAAGTGTTCATGATGCGTCACATGAAGGAGTAATTTTGTGGTTCTCCGAAGGTCTTCGGTCAACTTCGCGAGGATTGGTGTCCTGAGCTATTAAAAGAGCACGGCGCTTTTCTGAAGCAAACGAGATGGTGCAATCGCAGTGGCTAAAATTGGCGTTTTATGAAAGTATGCTGAATTGCGCTCGCCACCTATCTCAGCCGAAGCGAGAGGGTTCCATGACTTGCTCGTCTGTTGGAAAAGTGGGCTTTAAGCCGTTTTTCTGTGTTCCTATCGCAGGTATTGACCTGTGATTTTTTTATCCATTCTGCAGAGAAATCGGTTGGCTCGCTTCGCAAAACGCAGTTCCTGACGGCATCGCTTTAAAGATGAAATACTCATTGTATACATTGCGGCTAATGGGAATGAGGTTAATGAAAGTGGCCTGCAAACAGCAGGGCGACAGCAACGGCCCAAAATCTTCGCGCAATTTTGTGGTTCAAACGGCAGACTCAGTCCGAATTTTCTTGAACGATCGTGTTGAGTCCGCGGATGAAACGAAACGTCTATCAGGACAGTTTATGGTTCAACGAAGAGAGACAAAAAGATCGTTCAAAACCGATTTGCAATAAGAAAATTGGACGATGTCCGTGAAGAAAGCTGACAAGCGGAACCCGCATACCTTTTGGTGTGGGGGGATGCGTGGTGCCTATTCGCATCATCGAAGGGGACTTTGCCGATAAAGTCCGTTTCTCCAGCTATGCTTATCTCATGGAGAAATATCGGAGGGAGAAGTTGGAGAATGATCGGAATATATGCCCGGGTCAGCACGGAAGAGCAGGCCAAGAAAGGGTTCAGCCTACAAGATCAAGTGGCCGAATGCCGGAAGAAAGCGGGGACGGACGAAGTCATTGAATATGTCGACGAAGGCATTTCCGGCGAATTTTTGGATCGGCCGGCCCTGTCCCGGCTTCGCCGCGATGTTCGCGACGGACTCATACAAAAAGTCATTTGTCTGGACCCGGACCGGCTTTCCCGCAAATTGATGAATCAGTTGATCATCACGGATGAATTGGAACGGCGCGGCGTCGAATTGGTTTTTGTAAACGGCGCATATGCTAAAACGCCGGAAGGTCAACTGTTCTACTCCATGCGCGGCGCGATCGCCGAATTTGAGAAGGCCAAAATCAACGAGAGGATGAGCCGCGGCCGCCGTGAAAAAGCCCGGCAAGGCAAAGTCGTCCGGGATTACCGCATCTACGGCTATGACTATGATAAAGAAAAAAGCCGGTTCATCATCAATGAGCAAGAAGCGCAGGTCGTGAAGCTCATTTTTGCTTTGTTCACTCAGCCTAACGATCTTGTCCGCGGCATCAACGGCATCGCGCACTATTTAACGAAAAAGAAAATTCCAACGAAGCGCGGCGCGAGCGTCTGGCATCGCCAGGTCGTCAGACAACTTCTCATGAACCGGGCTTATATCGGTGAATTTTACCAAAATCGATGGAATACCGAGGGAATGCTCGGCAACAAATTCCGCGCGCCGGAAGAACGGATTTCGATGAAAGAAAGGCCGCGTGAAGAATGGATCCCTGTGCCGTGCCCGGCCATTGTGGACAAGGAAACCTTCGAACGGGCCCAAACCCTTTTACAAGCATCGCGGCGCAGGTGGGCGAAAACATCCAAACATCCGTATCTCTTGAGCGGGCTCGTCCGGTGCGGAAATTGCGGCAATACGATGACCGGCCGGCGCGCCAAAAATTGGAATACCTATGTGTTTGAGTACGCCGATTACAAAAATTACGCCGGGGCCAAACATCGCGGCTGCGGACGAAGAATCAAGGCAGCGGATCTGGAACGGGAAATATGGGAATCGGTCGTCCGCTGGCTCAATCAGCCGGAGGCGATCGCGGCCGCGGGTGAAAGGGAGCAAGCAGAAAAGCCGGCCTTGGAAGAGGCGGAAATGGCGCGACTAGAGTCGGAAATCGCGAAGGCCAAAGAGGGGCGCAAGCGGCTGCTGAAGCTGTTTGCGCAAGGGTTGGATCTCTCCGAAGACGAAGTGCGGCAATCGCTGCAGGAATTAAAAGAAAAAGAAGCGGAGCTGACTAAACAGCGGCAGGAACTCAAACGGTCCCTTCAAAGCAGAAAACCAACCCGGTATCGTCCAAACCTCCTGCGCGAAGCCGTTGAGTACTATTTGCAGAAGGGAAAAGCGGAACTCACCTTCGATGACAAACAAGAACTGATCCGTCACGTCGTCCGCGAAATCCGGGTTTATGAGGACCGTATTGATATTTATACATTTTAGTGCACCGCTAATGACTTTAGATTCTCGTTTTCAATGCACCGCGCGGCGTAGGTCGCGAGTTTTGTCCCTTTACCCGTGGAATAGCTTTCGATCGCTTTGATCAAGCCGATCGTGCCGATGGAGATGAGATCTTCGTTGTCTTCCTTTGTGTTCTCGAATTTTTTTACGATGTGGGCCACGAGGCGCAAGTTATGTTCGATCAGCTTGTTGCGGGCCTCTTTATCTCCTTGAGCCATCCGCTCCAGGCATTCGCGTTCTTCCTCTTCCGGAAGCGGTTGTGGGAAAGCGTTGTTTTTTACATACGAGACAAACAGCCAAAAATCCTTAAACAAATAAGCCAAGCTCCCGAGCAGAGAAAGCACATTCCCACCTCCGTCATGTTGGGCTCTTTTGCCTGATACTAAGATTATGAGGCGGCGGTCCGTCCCGTGTCTGTCCGGGCGAGGCGTTCGCAGGATCTTCCCGGATGGAATTTGCTAAACCGCCGTCCGTTCGACATGAAGGCGGACGCCGAAATCAGTATGTAAAACATACGGGGGCTGAGGTTTTGAAGCCGGCAAAGCCTTGGCCTTAATCATCAGGACAGGATGATTGGCCGGCGACCATCCGACGCCCGTCGCCGCCAACCTCGAGATGAAAGCGACGCCAAAGGCGGCCGATGTTCCGGATCGTTTCCAGCTTCCCATGTTTAAGAAGGCGAATGCCGTTCATCCCGCCATCGGAGGTACTGAAAGGGATGAAAAAGGCGCGGCTCCGTTAATGGAACCGCGCGCAGGGGATTACAGAAAAAGCAAATAGCGGAAGAAGATATAAATCGTTGAGATGACCAAAGCGACGAACGTCAACGGCGCGCCGATTTTCAAAAATTCCATGTAGGAGAAGCCGTGGCCATGCCGTCGGGCGATGCCGCTGACGACGACGTTGGCGCTCGCGCCGATGACGGTGGCATTGCCGCCGAGGCAGGCGCCGAGCGCCAGCGACCACCAGAGTGCGTCGACGTGCGGCGAATGGATGCTGTAGCCCATGCTTTCGACCATTTTCTCAATGAGGGGAATCATCGTGGCGACGTACGGAATGTTGTCAATCGTCGCGGAAGCCAAACCGGACACCCACAGGATGAGGAGCGCGGTCAGCGCGATGTTGCCGTGCGTAAGATCGAGGGCAAGCTGCGCCAACGCCTTGATGACGCCGGCGTGGTCCAACGCGCCGATGACGGTGAACAAGCCGCAGAAAAAGAAAATCGTCTCCCACTCGACAGTCCACAAGACCTCTTCGACTTCATCGTGTTTAACGCCGATCAGCATTAACAGTGTGGCGCCGGAAATCGCGACGACCGCATTGTCGACATGGATGACGGGGTGAAGCAGGAAGCCCAAAATCGTCAGCGCCATCACAACCAATGATTTTTTCAGCAGCTTGGGGTCTTTTAAGTATTCTTTTTCATTTAACGCCATCAGCGCCTTTCGTTTTTCCTCGGGCACGTGCATCTGGCCTCTGAACATGTAATAAAAAATCCATAACGTTACCGCGCCGATGAGAAGGATGACCGGCGTCAAGTTTAATAAGAAGGCGTTAAACGTCAAGTGCTTGACGGCTTGGCCGAGCATGATGTTCGGCGGATCGCCGATCAGGGTGGCGGTGCCGCCGATGTTTGAAAAAAGCACTTCCGAAATTAAAAAAGGTACGGGATTGACGCCGAGAATGCGGGTGATCGATAACGTCACCGGGGCGATGAGCAAAACCGTCGTCACGTTGTCCAAAAAAGCCGATCCGAGGCCGGTGAGGGCGGACAAAACGATCAGGATGTGAACCGGCCGGCCCTTGACCCATTTGGCCGAATGCACGGCGGCGTATTGGAAAACGCCGGTTTTGTTCGTCACGCCGACGAGGATCATCATGCCGACGAGGAGGGTGATCGTACCCCAATCGATATATTTGTGGAAGGCGGTTTCGATATCGATAAGGCCCAAAAGGACGGCAAAAACCGCACCGATGAGCGCCATGACCGCGCGATTGATTTTTTCGGTGATGATGATGGCATAGGTAAGAAGAAAGAGGGCGATGGACAAATAAAAAGACATCGTTGACGGTCACTCCTAATCTAGCCGCGCAAAACTCGGTTGAAAATGTTGCCGTGATCCCAATCGAGGGACGGTGCGGTACCTCAGTGGGTGCCTCGGCATTTCCGCATCCGTTCGCCGGTGATACGGGCGCGCGCGGATCGGGGCCCCGGCGGCGGCTGAAGGCTCAAACCGCTTTTTTATTGCTGTTGCGCCGTTTCGTCAATCTTTCTTTATTTTACATGAAATTCAATCATCCGTACAATTTAACAAGTTCTTGAAACGATAGGTGTCGGGCGGTGGCAATGAGAATGGAAGAAGGAGATGAGCGCCGGCGTCGGTCAAAACGAAAAAAAATAAACGAGCAAATCGGCTCGTCGATCTAAGGGTTATACTTGTTCCAAAAAACGGGTGAGCGAACGCTTCTGAATTTCCTGTTCGATCAAGCGGATGAATTCCTTGCCGAGTCGAAGCTCTTTCGCTTTGAAGTAGGATTCGATGAGAAGTTCATCGGAGAGCTTGTCCATGATTGCCCCTTGTCGGGCCCACCTCCTCACAATTCTCATACCGTTGACAACTTGTCTATCAAAAATTTATCATGATTAATCGGCGTGAACAACCGGCCCATTATCCACATCCACGCGGTGGATAACATGTGGGCAATGTGTTTATAATCCCCTGGATTCTAGTGTTGGATAATGTGGAAAATGTGCATAAAGTTATCCACAATCGCGGGGCAAGTCATAAAATGTCGAATTATTTTGCGCATGACAACGTTTTTTATACATAGTATGATGATTTGTATGAAAAAGGGGGACGCGGGCGGCGCCGGCATTGGAGTGCCGTCTCCGCCGCTTTCGCTATTTCCCTTCCCGCGCGTCCTGTGAAAGGCGTTTCCCTCTCGGACGGTGCCGCGTCCGAGAGGGTGTGCGGCTTGGTAAAACCCTGGTCTTTATGGGAAAATACTATTGAGGTGTGACGATGTTAAAAATGTTTTTGCCGGATCAACACGTGAAAAGCGTTTTGGACGTCGCGGCCGAAGAACTGCGGGCCAACAATATTAAAGGAATCATCACGGATTTGGACAACACGCTGGTCGCATGGGACGAACCGTCGGCGCCGCCGCGGCTCATCGAATGGTTTGAACGCATGCGGGCGGCGGGCATTGCCATCACCGTCGTATCCAATAATAATGAAAGCCGCGTCCGCGCTTTTTGTGAACCGTTGAACATTCCTTATGTTTCGAGAGCGCGCAAGCCGATGAGACGAGCTTTTAAACGGGCGATTCGCCAAATGGGGTTGGCGAAAGAAGACGTCGTCGTCATCGGCGATCAATTGCTCACGGACATCTACGGCGCGAAACGCCTCGGTGCCCGGGCGATTTTAGTCGTGCCCGTGAAAAGGACCGATGGTTGGATGACGCGGATTAATCGGAAAATCGAACGGCTTTTGCTTTCGATCATGCGGAAAAAAGGCTTTATTCATTGGGAGGATTGAGCGTGTCGAAACAGATCATTTGTGCCGGTTGCGGCATACCGATCCAGACGGAGGATGAAACGTGGCCGGGTTATGCTCCCCCGTCAGCGCTTGAGCGGGAGTCGGTCGTTTGTCGGCGCTGCTTCCGCTTGACGCATTATAACGAAGTGCCCGATATCGCACCGACGGATGACGATTTCATCCGGTTGCTTCAGCGCATCGGGGAAAGCGACGCTTTGATCGTTTATCTCGTCGATATCTTTGATTTTAACGGCAGCTGGGTGAGCGGCCTCGGCCGCTTCGCGGGGAAAAACGACATCCTTCTCGTTGGCAATAAAATCGACGTGCTCCCGAAATCGACGAACAAAGACAAGTTGAAGCGCTGGCTCCGGCGCATGGCGAACGAATACGGCATCCATCCCGTCGACGTTCTCTTGATCAGCGCCGAAAAGGGGTTCGGCGTGCGCGAACTCGCCGAACGGATGGACGAGTGGCGTCAAGGGAAAGACGTTTTCGTCGTCGGCTGCACCAATGTCGGAAAATCGACGTTTATCAATCGTTTGATCAGCTTGTACGGTTTATCCAACCGGAAGGTGACGACCTCGGCGTTTCCGGGCACGACGCTTAACTTCATCGAACTTCCCCTTGCGGGTGGCCGCGTATTGTACGACACGCCAGGGGTTATCAATCGCCACCAAATGGCGCACGCCGTCACTTACGATGAGTTAAAAATCATTTTGCCGAAAAAGGAGATCCGGCCGAAGGTTTATCAATTGAACGAACGGCAGACGATCTTTCTCGGCGGGCTCGCCCGCATCGACTATATGGGGGCGGGCAGGCGTTCGCTCGTCGTTTACGCGTCGAACGATTTGTACATTCACCGCACGAAATGGGAAAATGCCGATGCGCTTTACAAGGAACAAGTCGGGAAATTGCTCGCACCGCCGTATCATCCAGAGGATTTTCCGGAATTGGTGCGCCAAGATTTTTCCATTGATGATGAGGAATCGGACATCGTCTTTTCCGGTCTCGGCTGGGTGTCCGTCAAAGGCGTCGGCGCCACCGTGCGCGCTTATGCCCCAAAAGGCATCCATATTATTAAACGGCCGTCGATCATCGGTTGACGGCGATCCGGCTGCTTATATAACATGAGAGGAGGCTGGCGTTTGGGCGAATGGCTCGGCGTCATCGGCGATCCCATCGAACACAGTTTGTCGCCGATCATGCACCGAAAATGGTTTGCGGATTTTGGTTGGTCCCATCATTACCAGGCGTTTCGCGTCAAGCGCGATGATCTCAAACAAGCGGTCGACGGCTTGCGCGCCCTTGGCGCCAAAGGCTTTAATGTGACGATCCCCCATAAAGTCGCCATCATGCCGCACTTGGATGAGATCGATGACGAAGCGCGCGCGCTCGGTGCGGTGAACACGGTCATCCAAGCGGACGGGCGTTTGCTCGGCACGAATACCGACGGGCTCGGTTTTATTGAAAGCTTAAAGGAAAAAAACGTGTCGTATGCCGGCGCGGACGTCCTGATCCTCGGCGCGGGCGGCGCGGCGCGGGCGGTCGGGCTTTCGCTCGCCCGCCATGCCGGCCGGGTCGATGTCGCCGGCCGCACCCTCGAAAAGGCGGAAACGCTCGTGCACGACATCGCGAAAACGACGGCGAGTGCGGCTTATACGTTGGAGCGGGCGGCGGCGCGGCTTGACGGTTACCGCTTGATCATCAATGCGACGCCCGTCGGGATGACGCCGAACATCGATGCGGCGCCGCTTTCTTTGGAACGGATTTCGGATCAAGCAACTTGCATCGATTTAATTTATCGCCCGTTGGAAACCCGTTTCATGAAGGAAGCCCGTCAAAAGGGAGCGCGGGCGTTAAACGGGTTGCCGATGCTGATTCATCAAGGCGCGCTCGCCTTTGAGCGGTGGTTTGGACGGCGCCCCGACACCGCGGGCATGGAGACGTATTTATCCCAAATCCTTGGGGCGCATGGATGACGGCTCGCTTATAAAGCTCCCGACGGATGGCGGGGTCCAGAACTTGTTTGAAAAAGCTTGGTTTCCGGCGGCCGGATGGGAAGGGCGCCGGAACGTTTGAAAAAACCCCTGTGTCGAGCGGGGCGGGAGGGTATCGATTGTTAACGGGAAAACAGAAACGCTTTTTGCGGAAAGAAGCCCATCATTTAAAACCGATTTTTCAAATCGGCAAGTCCGGTATTCACGATGTTTTCATAAAGGAAATTCAAGACGCGCTCGAAGCGCGGGAATTGATTAAAATCAACGTTCTCCGCAACGCGATTGAAGAGCCTGAGATGGCCGGCCAGATCCTTGCGGAAAAGACCGGCGCCGAACTCGTCCAAGTGCTTGGCTCGACGATCACGTTGTACAAACGGTCCGAAAAACATCCGCGGATCGAATGGCCGCGGGAATAGAAAGGGTTCTTCCGATGAAGATCGGCCTGCTCGGCGGAACGTTCGATCCCCCACATCACGGGCATTTGATCATGGCGGATGAAGCGATGTCGGCCTGCGGCTTGGACGAAGTGTGGTTTTTGCCGAGCCATATACCGCCGCATCTTGAACGGAAAGCGACGCGGCGGACGACGCCCGTTCACCATCGCATCGAAATGGTCCGCCTTGCCATCCAAGGGAATGATCGCTTTAAGTTGTCGCTCGTCGAAGTGGAGAGGAAGGGGCGTTCTTATACATACGATACCTTGATGGAGCTCGGCGAACGGTATCCGCAGCATGATTTCCATTTTATTATCGGCGCGGACATGGTGAACGATCTCCCGAAATGGCACCGCTTTGAAGAGATCAAAGCGAGCGTGCAATTTATCGGCCTGAATCGCCCCGGTATTGTCGCCCATCCGCCGGACGGCGTCGCCATCGAATTTGTCGACATGCCGGAGATCGCCATCTCCTCCAGCATGATCCGGGAGCGGATCCGCCTGCGCCAACCTTGGCGTTATTTGTTGCCGGAAGCCGTGAAAACTTATATTGAGGAGAACGATTTGTATGGATAAAGCGGAAGCATTGGAAAAAGTGAAGAACATTTTGCCCGAGCGCCGTTTTCAACATACCCTCGGCGTCGTTCAGGCGGCGCTGGAGCTCGCGGACCGCTTCGGGGCGGACCGCGACAAAGCCGAACTCGCGGCGATCCTTCACGACATCGCCAAGTACTTTCCGGAAGAAGAGATGGCCGAGACGATCCGAAGCCATGCGGAACTGGACGATGAGCTCTTGAATTACCATCCTTCCTTATGGCACGCGCCGGTCGGCGCTTTGTACGTACGCGACCGCCTCGGGGTTGACGACCCGGAGGTGCTCGATGCGATCCGCTACCATACGACGGGCCGGCGCGGCATGACTTTATTGGACAAAGTCGTCTTTTTAGCCGATTATATCGAACCCGGACGGGATTTTCCCGGCGTTCAAGAAGTGCGCGACATCGCCCGAACGGATTTGGACGCGGCTTGCGCGCAGGCGCTCGCCAATACGATCCGATTCCTGATCGAGCAATATCACGACGTGTATCCGGACACACTTTTGGCATACAACGATTTGATTAAAACAACCGGGAGGCGATTGAAAGATTGGAAACAAAGAACGGGGAAATCGCTTTGAAGGGTGAAGCATTGGCCCGTTTCGTCGCCCGCGCGGCGGACGACAAAAGGGCGCACAACATCGTCATCTTGAACATGAAAGGCATCTCGATCATGGCCGATTACTTCGTCATCTGCCACGGCAACTCGGAAAAGCAGGTCCAGGCGATCGCCGGAGAAATCGAAGACGCTTGCGAGGAAGCGGGCGTCCCGCTCAAACGGATGGAAGGCTTTGAAAACGGGCGATGGGTGCTCGTCGATCTCGGCGATGTCATCGTTCACGTGTTTCATAAAGATGATCGTGACTATTATCAACTGGAAAAACTTTGGGGCGACGCACCGATGGAAGCTTATGTAGGAGAAGCAGGCGAAAATGGCTGACGCCACGGCTTACCGGCATTTTGCCGCCGTTTACGACGAATTGATGCGGGAGGCGCCCTATGAGCGCTGGGCGGATTATTTAAACCGAATGACCGACACATTTGCCGTCACCGGCCGGCGCGTGTTGGATTTGGGATGCGGGACGGGGACGCTCGCTTTGCTTTTGGCCGAAAAAGGTTGGGACGTGACCGGTGTGGATCAATCCGAAGACATGCTCGCGGTCGCCGACGAAAAAATTTCCCGCGCCGATGCGAACGTCGCTCTTATCCAACAAGACTTGCGCGCCTTGGATCTCGGCGCCGCCTACGACGTGGCTGTCGCCTTTTGCGACGTTCTGAATTACATGGCCTCCATCGAGGAAGTGGAAGACGTCATCCGCCGGGTGCATCGCCATTTGTCGCCGGGCGGATTGTTCCTTTTTGATGTGCATTCCGTTTATAAAATCGACCGCGTGTTCCGCGACGCCTCCTTTTGTTCCGGCGAGGACGATATCGCTTATATTTGGGAATGTTTCCCGGGAGACGAACCGCACAGCGTATACCATGAGTTGAGTTTTTTTGTCCGGGAACCTTCCGGGCTTTACCGGAGGTTTGACGAGACGCATTACGAGCGGACGTATCCCGCGGAAACGTATCTCGATGCGTTGAAGCGCGCCGGTTTTACGGAAGTTCGTGTCGAAGCCGATTTTCAATGCGAGCCGCCGAAGGACACTTCGGAACGCTTGTTTTTTGCGGCGCAGAAATAGGCCAATATCATTGTCTTGGACCTTCCGCTTTTCCGAGAAGGGTCCCATAATGAAAAACGATCCTTTGTTGCGCGCATCGGACCGATCGCACGGCAACGAGAAAATCTCCGCGGGGCAATGGCAAGCCCGAGCGGAGATTTTTTCTGGCAGGAATTTCGGCGGAGATGTCGAAAGAATAACGTGTCGACCTTTCGAGGCCGTTCCTCGATTTATGCTTGCCCATCAAAACCCCGTTTGACCGCTTCGCGATCTTCCTTGAATTTTTCTTGGGTTTTCCGAAAGAGGTGGTGAAACATGGCCCCGGTTTCCCGCTCCAACACGTTCAGCCCCACGCCGGTCACCCCGCCTTGGACTTGGACCTTTTGCCTCAACGTTTCAAGCGTATAAATTCGGCGTTTTAACAGCGCGCCGAAGCCGACCATCATCTCCGTCGTTAAAGCGCCGGCCAGCTCTTCCGAAATGGCCGTCTCTTCCGTCGCCGCCCGGATCATCCGTTCGAGCAGAAAGCCGATAAAGGCCGGGCCGGCGCTGGCCAGATCCGAGGCGACGCGCGTCACGTCGTCCGGGATTTCGATCGGCGTGGAAAAATGAGACGCCAACCGCCGCAACGTCTGCTTGTCTTCCACGTTTATCCTGGAGCCGTAAGTCAATAAGGTGGCGCCCGCAAGCGCCCGATTGGTGATGCTCGGGATCCAGCGCACGCCTTTTCCGGAAACGCTCGCCTCAATGTCATCCGGTCCCACCGGACTGGTGATGGAGACGATGATGTCTTCTTCCGCGACGCTTCCGCCAATCCGGCGGAGAAGACCGGGCATCTCCGTCGGACGCACGCAGAGGAAGGTGAGGTTCGACCGGCGGACGACTTCGTCGGCGGTATCGGCGACCACGATCCCGGGGACGCGCGATCGGAGCGCTTCCGCTTTCGCTTTTGTCCGATTCATGACGACCACCTCTTCAGGAATGGCCGCCCGGCTTTCGATGAACGCCTCTACAAGAATCGATCCCATGTTTCCGGTTCCGATCACCCCGATATGCACGGGTTATCTCCCCCTTTTCAGATCAACCGGAACAGCCTGGCTCCGCCCCGGCGCCGCTTCGCGTTGACTCTTGCATTCCTCCATGAGAACGCGCGAATGTCCTTACATCCCTATGCCTCCCCAGCTTTAAATATTCCCACGGGTGAAGAGAGGAGCGATGAAATGTTGAAGGAGAAGTGGCCGTACTTTGTCTTGGCCGCCTTTGCCGTCCTGCTGATCGTTATTTATCGTTATCATTCGGCGCCGCAAACGGACGAAGGGACATGGGATGACGTTTTGAAAGAGCAAGCGGCGGCTCAAAACGACGCGCGATCGCAGGAAGGGGCAAGCGATGGCGGAAAGACGGCGGCAGCGAACGGCAACGAAGCGCAAAACGGGACCATTATGGTCGACGTAAAAGGCGCAGTCAAGCACCCCGGCGTTTATGAAATGAAACCCGGCGACCGCGTCATCGACGTGTTGGAAAAGGCGGGCGGATTGACGGATAAAGCGGACAACAAGAACGTCAATTTCGCCAAAAAATTGACGGACGAGATGGTGGTATACATTCCGGCAAAAGGAGAGAAGCCCGTCGAGAGCGCCGCGGCCGGTGCGCTCTCGACGGGCGGGACGGATGTGGGAGCCGCCGCCGCTGGCGGTGAGGCGGAAAAAATTAACATTAACACCGCGAGCGAAGAAGAACTGCAAAAGCTGCCCGGCATCGGACCCGCCAAAGCCGCGAGCATCGTCGCCTACCGGCAAAAGCACGGTCCGTTCCGTTCGGTCGATGAGCTGGATAAGGTGTCGGGGATCGGCGAAAAATCCTTGGAACGCATCAAACCGCTGGCCGTCGCTCAATAATCGGTTTTTTGCGAGCCGCCGACAGGATTCTTCCGCGCCATCCGCCCATCCGTTGACGGGCGTCAAACCGTGTCGATAAAATGGTCATAAGTCATAAAGAAAGGTGGGGTTTTCGTGAGATTGTCCTGGGATCAATATTTCATGGCGCAAAGCCATTTACTCGCCAACCGCAGCACATGCACCCGGCTGGCCGTCGGAGCGACGATCGTCCGCGACCGCCGCATCATCGCCGGCGGTTATAACGGGTCGACCTCGGGAGGCGTCCATTGCACCGATGTCGGCTGCTATGTGGTCGACGGCCATTGCGTCCGCACGATCCATGCGGAGATGAACGCCATCCTGCAATGCGCGAAGTTTGGCGTGCCGACCCAGGGGGCAGAAATTTATGTCACGCATTTTCCGTGTCTTTCATGCTCCAAGGCGATCATACAAGCCGGCATCAAGAAGATATACTACGCCAATCCTTATCACAACGATCCGTATGCGTTGGAACTCCTTGAAGATGCCGGCGTCGAGACGGTCCACGTCCCCTATGAAAATCCGTTTGAAACCGTACCGGAGGAAGAGCAGCTCGCCTTCGTTGTCGAGTTGCTGAAAGAAATGGAAGCGCTTGGCGCCGATAAAGAAAAAGTGAAAGATTTTTATGAACGGGCCCGTCAGCTTTACGCGAAAGGTTCTTGACCCGGGCCTTTCTCACGGTCGCCGCATGGTCGAAGCGGTGCGAAAAGCCTTCCGTGAAGGGAGGCGCAACGGCCATCTCCTCGCGGCCGCCGCCGCCATCGCGGTTTGGCAACGGAGCGATCCGAGCGGAGTCGTCCTTCTTCTTACCGCCATCGGTTTTATGACGCTTTTCATTTATAAGCGAACGCTGGCCGTTTGTACCCTCTTGATTTTTGTCGGCATGTGGGCAAACGCCGCCCTCCGCGACCGGCCGACCGCCTTGACGCCCGCCGACACGGTTTGGACGGGGACGGTCGCATGGCCGGAAATCGACGGCGACCGTCTGAAAACCGATTTTCGAACGGCGCAAAACGAGACGGTGCGGCTCGTTTACACCATGAAAAGCGAAGAAGAAAAGCGCTTTTTCCAACAAACATTGAAGCCGGGCGCGGTTTGCCTCGTGAACGGGAGCTTGGAAAGGCCGCAGGCTCCGACGAATTTTTACGCGTTTGACTATCCGGCCTATTTAAAGCACAAAGGCATCCATTGGGTCCTGAATGCCGAGTCGATCCTGCGCTGCCGGTCGGGCCGGCCCGGACTGATCGATCGCATCAAACGCTTGCGACAAGCCGGCGTTTCGGCCACGGAGCGCGAGCTGTCCGAGCCGTTGGCCGGATTGGTGAACGCGCTCGTCTACGGCGATCGCTCTGCGATGGATCCGAACGTGCTCACCGCTTATCAAAACCTTGGACTCGTTCATCTCCTCGCCGTCTCGGGCCTCCACGTCAGCCTCATCGCCGGCGCCGTTTATTATTTGCTCCTTCGCGCCGGTTTTCTGAAAGAGCACGTCCGCCTTTTTATGGCGCTCGTCTTGTTGCCGGCTTATGCGATCTTGACGGGGCTTTCTCCGTCGGTGTGCCGGGCGGCGCTCATGCTCGGCTTTCAGCTGCTGGCGCCTCTTTTAAAATCCAAGCCTTCGCCGCTCGCCGCGCTCGCTTTCAGCGCTCTCCTCCAGTTGTTTTTATCCCCAGGCGTCCTGTTCGACATCGGCTTTGAGCTTTCCTACCTCGTCACATTGGCGATCATCGTTTCGGCTCTGACGATTAGCCGCCGCCATGCCAACTTTTTGGTCCGCACGTTTGTCATGACCGGCATCGCCCAGCTTGCGACGCTGCCGCTCATCGCCTTCTATTTTTACGGCTTTTCCCTCCTCGGTTTTTTCCTGAACGTCTTCTATATTCCGTTCATTACGTTCGTCATCTTGCCGCTTTCTCTCGCCGCAGCGGCCCTCAGTCCCGTTTTTCCCGCCCTGCGCGGCCCGTTGGAAGCCTGTTTGTCGCTCATGGTGGGGCCGGCCCACGCTTTCTTGACGAAGCTGGATGTACGAAGCCTTTTGTACGTGACGATCGGACGTCCGGGGACATGGTTCATGCTGGGGCTGATCATCCTTGTGCTCGCGCTTTTGATGCGGTGGGAGAAGCTGGAGGGCGCCGGTTCGCTGTTCCTCCCCTTTATCGGGGCCGTCTTGATCGGTGCGCTGGCGGCCGTTGTTTCCTGGATTTCTCCGGTCGGCTCCGTCACGTTTTTGGATGTCGGTCAAGGAGACAGCATTTTCATCCAGCTTCCCCATGCAAGAGGCAACGTGTTGATCGATACCGGCGGGCGCCTGCCCATTGCGCAAAAAAGCTGGCAAAGGGAAAGGGACCCGTTTAACGTCGGCCGCGACGTCGTTTGCCATGAGCTCAAGGCGATGGGCGTCCGGCGCATCGATCGCCTCGTCTTGACGCACCGGGATTTTGACCATATTGAAGGATTGGAAGGTTTGATCGGCTGCATGCCGATCCGGCAATTGATCGTGGCCCGGCCGTTCACGGCGACCAAAACCGAATGGGCATGGTTTCAAAAGGCGCGGGCGCTCGGCGTACAACTCGTGCGCGTTTCTCCGGGCGTTCGCTGGGGAGCGGGGTCGGAAACGTTTCAAGTCTTGTGGCCTTATGCGAAAACCGAGTCGACGAACGGCCAATCGCTCGTTTTGTTTGCCCGCCTTGGCGGAAGCCGTTGGCTCTTCACGGGCGATCTCGACAGGGAAGGGGAGCTTGAGCTTATAAAGAGGCATCCCAACTTAAAAATTGACGTGCTCAAGGTGGGGCACCATGGGAGCCGCACATCGAGCGCGCCGGCGTTCATCGATGCGATTGCGCCCCGCCTCGCGGTCATATCCGTCGGAGCGCACAATCGCTACGGCCACCCGCACGAAGAGGTGCTGAAAATCTTTCGCGATCGCCGCATCCCGGTTATGCGGACGGACCGCTCGGGGGCGATCCGCATCGTTTTCGACGCCCGTCACATCGTCGGAGTGGAAACGGCGACGACAAAAAAATGAGAGGGTGTTTTCCCGTCTTTCGGGTTCACCCTCTTTTCACCATTTCCGTTATTTTTTTAGATCGCTGAAACGACCAACCCATGATTGCCCCGCGTCCGAAACGCGCGGGAGCAAGCGTGAATCGTCGCTGCCTTGCGCCTTGCTCACTTCATGATCTGTTGGACGACGATGCCGATGATAAAGAGGACGGCGAAGAATAAGAACGAGAACGTAAACCCGTTTGCGGCATCGACAAAGTCATTTCTTGTGTCTTGCAAGTCTTTTTCAAACTCGTTCACGGGAACCCCTCCTGCCACTATGTATGCCCATTTTATGATCAGGGTATTTTGCCTTCGCGTTGCTGGACGGTCATTCATAGTATAAACCAAATCATAAAAAAATCCAACTTGTCAAAATTTCTTCCGGATTTCTAAGTGTTGTCACCCATACTTTATCCGTGCATAGGATACCATAACGGATGCAACGGATTTCGTCGATCCGGCAATGTCCTAGGCGTTGTCGGACGGCGTTTATATAAATCCACGGGGTTGGCGGCATGCCGTCAACCCCCTCCCATTTCAATTTCTTCCTTGTCGCCCGTTCCTTTTTGCGCTACAGTAAAAAAGGAAAAGAGGGCGAATATTTATGTCCGCAAAGGAAAGATCTGTCGATATATCGAAGCCGCTCGCTTCGATTTATCTATTATATGGAACGGAATCCTATCTTATGAACCGCCTCAGGGAACAAATCATCCAAACCGCCATGTCCCGCGAAGAACGGACGTTTAATCTTTCCGTTTACGACCTGAGGGAGACGGCGATCGAGGCGGCCTTGGAAGACGCGGAGACGCTGTCGCTCATCGGCGGGCACAAAGTCGTCGTCTTGGAGCATCCCTTTTTTCTCGCCGATGAGGGCAAAAAGGAAAAAATCGAACATCGGCTCGACCGGCTGGAGGCCTATCTGAACGACCCTTCACCGGAGGCGACCGTCGTTTTTTGCGCGCCGTACGCGAAACTCGACCGGCGGAAAAAAATCGTGAAGAATTTGGAAGCCAAAGCCGATGTCCGCGATTGCTCCGAAATCTCGGATGCCATGCTGTTCGATTGGTTGTCCGAAGAAGCGAAAAAGGAAGGCGCCATTTACACCGAGGCGGCTCACCGGCGTCTCGTCGCCATGGTCGGTTCAAATATCGCAACGTTGGTGAACGAAGTGAGAAAAATTGCGCTTTATGCCGGGGAAGGCGGCACGATTGATGAAGATGCCGTCGACCGCTTGGCGGCGCGGACGCTGGAGAGCGATGTGTTTGCCATGGTGGACCGGGTGATGACCGGCGATCTCGCCGCCGCCTATCGCCTATTGACCGATCTGTTGAAACAAAAGGAAGATCCGGTCAAGCTGTGCGCGCTGGTGATGAGGCAAATCCGGCTTGCTTATCGGACGGCCTTGTACCGCCGCCAAGGATACGGGGAACGGCAAATCGCTACGCTCTTGAACGTCCATCCCTATGCGGTGAAAGTGGCCGCGGGCCAAGGCAGGCGTTTCGGCGAAGAACGTTTGCGGAAGGCTTTGCTGTATTGTGCGGAAGCGGATGAACAATTAAAATCGAGCGCGCTCGATAAAACCGTCGTGTTGCAGTTGCTGTTCGAACGGCTGGCTGCCGTTTGATGTAAATAGGCATACCGGACATTAAAAAAACGCATCAAGCACAGCTTTCCGTGTAACGGACCGATCTGAAGGGACCGTCCCATTTAGCATTAGAGCAAGTAAAAAAGAGGTGACCTCAATAGGTCGCCTCTTTTTTACGCGATGATTTCGTTTAATTTTTTAGCCATGCGGGATTTTTCGCGCGCGGCTTTGTTTTTATGGATCAAACCTTTGCTCGCCGCTTTGTCGACTTTCTTCACGGCCGTAATGAACGCCGCTTTGGCGCCTTCCACGTCTTTTTGTTCGACTTTGGCGTTAAAGGTTTTAATCGACGTACGCATCGCGGATTTCATCGATTGATTGTGCAGGCGGTTCAATTCGCTTTTTTTCGCGCGTTTGATCGCCGATTTTATGTTTGGCATGCTTTCACCCCCTTGAACAGGAAGGTTTTCCTCATTATGTTTTTTTCGGCAATAAGTCCGAGTTCTCGAGTCAACAGAATGTATTTTATCAAAGGGCCTTGAAAAATGCAACCGCTTCGCCGCGGAAATGTTGTTCGTCTGTGATATTGTCATATTGTAACGCTTCAGTGAAAATGTCAGTATGAGACAGGAGCGAATTCCATTGAGCAAAAAAGAATTGAAGCG